>ERZ826220.2111-NODE-2111-length-17740-cov-30.117727_pt1 | contig 17740 bp, 13 predicted proteins | sample MGYA00519927_ERZ826220 | MGnify/ENA primary metagenome ERZ826220 (study PRJEB31778, sample SAMEA3449225) | human gut metagenome | biome: human gut; feature: human-associated habitat; material: faeces | place: United Kingdom | collected 2010/2012 ...
ATTGCCATTCCTTTGGTTGTTTTTAATTTATTAATTATTTTCATACTTTTCTCACTTCCTATTCTGTTACTATTTCATATGGATTAGTTGCAGATCCATCTCCACTTTTCCATTCATTATCGCCTTTTAAGCTTATAACCGGTCTTATATAACTACTAAAATCAACAGGATTAGAGGTAATAGAACCGTTATTTGTGCTACCAAGGATTCTATAGTTGATTTGACTACTTCCCCATGATGCAGGAGACATTGTCCACCAATTACCCTCACCAGTAGAGCTTACATTATTACTATTGTTATATAAATATAGTGACTTTAGTGAAGAAAAACCACTTCCTGCATATGATGTTTCATCAATGGTCAAGAGTCCAATTGGATATGTAAGTTTACCATTTCCTGTACTTGAATCAACTTTAAATCTATCCATTTCATTAGCACAATTTAATGTTAATGTTTTATTTTGTATTCTTTGATATGGTGCATAATTAAATGAACTTGTAGTTGAATATGTTCCTGAACCTATACTTCTATCATTACAATATATTGAAGATTTACTTATGTATTTATCATAATTAATTAATAAATTATTTTTATACCACTCATCTATTGTTGTTTTTATTGTACTATTATTGGCATTTATTCTATTACTATCTAGTGAACCACTTGTTCCATACATATAACCTGCATACATAGGATTTGTAGAAACACTATTAAAGGCAGATGTTCCAATATAAGAATCTGTTGCAGCTGTACTAGTTCCATGATATAAAAGTCTAATACTTCCATCACTATTTGTTCTTATTATTCTCCAGTAAAAACCACCAAACTTTACCCAGTTGTCTGTTACATTTCCTGCAAAATAATATACTATTATATTATTTTCAGTAGTTTTAAATAAAGTATTTGTATTAGTTGTTGTATATGCTGTACTAAAATCAGTTCTTTCTGAAATTGTATTTTTATCAGTTAAAATTTTATTGTATAATGTTGTAATATCCTTTGTAGCTACTAGTTTGCATTCTGTATTCTTTGTTACATTTGCAACGATTAATTTGTTGTTTTCTATAATTCCATCACAACCTGTTACGCTTATTAAAATCGAATTTCCCTTTGGATAAAAAACTATTGTCCCATTAGAAGTAACAGTTTTGCTTGATGAATCTAATACTTTATCAATTTCGTTCGGAGTTATTGTTTCATTTACGGTTATATCATAACTTATTACTGCAGCTCCATTTCCAGTATGACCAGTTTCTGTTCCTGTTCCGTCAACTGTTGGAATTGTTGACTTTGTTCCATCTAAAGTTAAAGCATTTGTTAGTGATGTATTTATATATCCTGAACCTCCACCGCCTCCAGAAGTATACCTATAATTTGTAGAAGTAGGTCCTGATATACCTGAGCCACCTCCACCACCATAGAAGCCAGCTCCTCCACCACCTGAGAAGGTGTACCTATTAAATGAACCAGAATACGCATCTCCACCTTTACCAAAACTACCAGTCATTTCAGTTGTCGAATTATATCCAGGTGTCCCACCAGCGGTTTGTGAACCAGCTGTTGCTTGTCTTTTTTGGCTATATCCAATTCCAGTTGTTCCAGTTGTTCCACCACCTGCGCCTCCAATATATCCTTTATAGTTAGCAGCTCCGCCTCCAGCACCTGCAACTAATAATATATTTGATGTTGAAGTAGAAAGTGTTGAAAGAAGACCATCAGCCTTTGCAATATGAGTGGCACCTCCACCTGAACCACCGGTTCCATTATTATAAGATGATGTACCACTACTTTTTCCTCCACCATTATATCCACCAACTTGACTCGTATTTCCATTAACACCATCTAAGCCTTTTCCACCAACGTAAATATACAAAACATCATCTTTATTAAGTGAAATTGTCCCTTTAGAATATCCTCCGTTTCCTCCTAAATATCCACTTGAAGAATTACCTCCAGATGCTCCCCAAACTTGTAAATCATAGTTTCCAGTTACCGGTACAGTAAATGTTTGAACTGACCCATCGATACCATTAGTACCATTATAATTATATGTTATAGTATCTTTGTATTGATTTGGAGTCGTTACAGAATCGCCTTTAACTATAGTAACCATGTTAGCTGTTATGCTATTTTTAGTAAAATCTATTATACAACTATCTTCATTCTTTACCTCTGTAATTTCAATTTCCCAATTATAATTATCCCATATTACTACTGAACCTTTATCACATTTAATACTATCCACAAAATAGCCTTCTCCTTTTTTAGGCATTTCCTTCACGCTTTTACCATCAATAGTAAAAGCTAACATATTATTTTTAACTAAATCTGATACAGTTTTATTCTTTTTACTAGGAATAAAAAGTAGTATTGATATAAAAACTATTATAGTTATAGTTAAACTCGATATTATATATTTCTTCATATATTTTCCTCCAATGTGAAAAATGGGTAGAATGATTCTAACCATTATTATATACATTAAAATAATTATTATTTAATTTAGTTAAGTTAGTTAGAAAATAATATTTTTCCTCATTTATCACTTTACTTTGTACTAAAGAAGAAAACATATAACTTAACATATTATTGCTTTTATTAGTCATATTTATTACCTTCCTTCTATTCTTAAACTATATTAATTATACAAAAAATATAATGCTATTTCAAGTACTTTTTCTTTGAAAAAGTTTATTTATTTCTAAAAATAAATGAAGGTACTCTAGTCTTTAATAAAACCTATTACAAAATATATAAGAAACACAACACTGTTCGCTTGTTTTGAAATTACTTAAGTGGTACAATTAGTACATGAGTAGTACCTAGTGGTTGGGTGTTTTCAGTAATGAAAAAAAGAATACCGAATCAACTTGATACGGTATTCTACCAGTACAATATGGACTGAGTGAATACCTAACGAGCAAAGCTAAGTACTACTCATTTTTTATGTCCATTTATATTATATGTCTTAATGACAATATAATTATAACAAATTTTGTTAATTAATTCAAGTACTTTATTAAATACTTTATTTTACTATATCACTAGAATCAAGTATTATTGTAACTGGTCCATCGTTATATATTTCTACTTTCATATCAGATCCAAATATACCAGTTTCTGTATGAATATTTAAACTTCTTAAATGTTCATTCATGTAGTCATATAACTTACTTGCTCTTGTTGGATCCATTGCATTTACAAATGATGGTCTTCTTCCTTTAGTACAGTCAGCATATAATGTAAACTGACTAATATTTAGTATACTTCCAGAAGTATCTAATAAACTTAAATTCATTTTTTCATTTTCATCTTCAAATATTCTTAAATTTATTATTTTATCAACCATTTTGTCTACAATAAGAGTGTTATCTCCTTCAGTAAAACTACTAAGTAAAACAAAACCATTATCAATACTGCCATGTACTTTACCATCAATAGTAACTTTACTATTTTTACTTCTTTGTACTACTACTCTCATAATCTTTCCACCTTACTTATAAAATTTAAGCCATTTAAATCATTCATAAATTTATCAAGATTTTCTTTATTTTTAACTTTACAAACTAAGTCATATATGTCACTATCTTTATTGCTTTCTTTATTATTTATTGAAGAGACTATAACATCACTTTTAGTAGCAACACTTATTATATCTACTAAATGATCATTAGATGAATCAATATATATTCTTACATTTGTGATATATTTATCACTTACTACATCATTCCATTCTGCTGATATTATTCTTTCTCCATTTAGATCTATCATTTTACAGTCTTTTCTATGTATTGATACACCATTACCTTTAGTGATATATCCTACTATTTCATCACCTAGAACTGGGTTACAGCAATTTGCTAGTGAAGTTAAGATATCCCCATAACCTGCAATTAGTATTTTACCATTTGGAGTATCTTTTACTATATTCTTATTTTCTAATAATTTTTCTATTGTATCATCTTTCTTAGGTTCAAATATATCAATTAATCTATTTACTATTTGTGTTGGAGTGTATTTTAAAGAAGTAATTCCTAAACATAGTTCATCATAAGTATCTACTTTAATTTCACTAAATAATTTATTTAAAACATTTTCATTTAATAAATCACTATTATTATATCTTCTTTTTTTAATTTCTTCTTTTAATAATTCGTCTCCTGTTTCAATTGATTTATCTTTTTCCTTTTTATAGAAATAACTTCTTATTCTAGATTTAGCATTTTCTGTTTTTACAAACTTTAACCAAGCTTTTGAAGGACTTTTACCTTTTTGAGTTTTTAAGTCAACTATGTCTCCATCTTGAAGTTTATAATCAAGTGAGACTAGTTTTCCATTTACTAAAGCACCAATAGTTGTGTTACCCACTTCAGAATGTATCTTATATGCAAAATCAATTGGTGTTGATTCATCAGGTAGTTCTATTATGTCTCCTTTTGGAGTAAAGATATATATAAATTCTTTTGTTATAGAGTTACTTAAATCTTTAAAGAAGTCACTATTATTTTCCATATCATTTACTTCTATAAGTGTTCTAAATTGCGCTAATTTGGTTTCTAGTTCACTTGTTTTAGAACCATCTGTTTTTTCTTTATAACTCCAGTGAGATGCTACACCATGTTCTGCAATTTCATTCATTTCATAAGTACGTATTTGTACTTCATATATTCTATTGTCTACTCCAAATACAGTAGTGTGTAAACTTTGATACATGTTGTTTTTTGGATTTGCAATAAAATCTTTAAATCTTTTTGGAATAGGTCTAAACTTAGAATGAATAAGTCCTACTACTAAGTAGCAGTCTTCTGTTTTATCAAGAAGTATTCTAAGACCTAACAAGTCATATATTTCTTCCCATTTTTTGCCTAATAAAAGTTTATTAGCAATTCCTCTTACAGATTTTACACGATATGTTATTTCATACTTTATTTCATGTTCGTTTAGAAGAGAAATTATTTCATCTCTCATTTTGTATAAAGATGTTTCAAGTTCGCTTCTACTTGCATTTATTTTTTCTAAAACTTCATTATACAATTCAGTATTAGAGTATTGTAAACATAAGTCCTCTAATTCGCTTTTCATTGATTTAATTCCTAGACGATGAGCAATAGGAATATAAACTTTTTCTGTTTCCATAACTACTTCTTTTATATGATCAGTAGAATGAGGATACATTGTTCTTAAATTATCTAGTCTATCAGCAAGTTTGATAAATAAACTAATTGGGTTTTCGCTAAGTCCTACTACTATTCTTCTATATTTATCTGCATCATTATTATTTTTAGTGAATGTTCTTTTTAAGTGACTTAGTTTGCTAAGACTTGTAAGTATTGTTAAAGTGTCTACTCCAAACTTGTTATCTATTTCTTCAGGAGTAGCTAGTTCTAGAGTTATCGCTTCATGTATTAATGCACATCCTATTGTTAAAGTGTCCATATGTAAGTCTGCAAGTATTTTGGCTACTCTTATAGAATGACAGATATATTCTTCACCTGTCATTCTTGTCATTCCATCATATATTTTAAGTGCATAATTATAATAGTTATTAATTACGTCTATGTTTTCACTAGACATATAACTACCAATTATATCCATTAATTTTTTGTATTCCGTTTCTTTGTTTTCCATTATCCATTAATTCCTTTTATAATTCTTTCTGTAATTTCATCATCCTCATCTATTTTTTTAGGATGTTTAAGTCTATTTATTTCTAATTTAGTCCATATGTAAGGTGCGATAAATAAACTACTAAATGTACCAAATGTTAAACCAAATAATATAGTTAGATTAAATTCTTTTACACCAGTTGTATTCATTAAAAGTAGTACTATTATAGCAGATAATGTTGTTATACTAGTAAGCATATTTCTTCTTAAAGTTATACTTGCACTTTCATTTACTGTTTTGATAAGTGATTCTTCATTAAGTTTTTTAACAGTACTAAGTCTATCTCTTATCATATCAAATACTACAATTGTGTTATTTATTGAGTAGCCTATTATTGTTAGAATACCTGCAATAAATATGAAATTTATTTCTATTTTAAATATTGCAAATAATGAAATTGTTACAAATACATCACTTAGTATTGCTATTATACTAGATATTCCATAAGTATAGGCAAACCTAAATGCTATGTATACTAGTATTGCTAATGATGCATAGATTAAACTTTTTATTGCATTTTTAGTTAAGTCTTTTTTTACTATATTACTTATTGAAGATATGTCTGAATCTATTTTTAGGTTTTCAAAAGTTGATTTAACTGTTTTTATTTCCTCACTATCAAGTGATTCATTTATTCTAAGTAAATATTCGTTATCATTAACTTTTGTTTCTTCAGTTATAGTGTAGTTATTTAGTTCACTCTTTACTTCTTTTATATTGATTTTTTCTTCACTTTTTAGAGTAATTGCACTTCCTCCCTTAAAGTCTACTCCTAGGTTTAGCCCACTTGTTATAGTAACTATTAAACCAATTACTATTATTATAACTACTAATGCAATATTATATTTAGCACAGTTAAGTATATTTCTCGTTTTAATCTTTTTACATTTTCCTATAAACATATTTATTTTATTATCAAATTTACCAGTATTTATGTAGTAAGACATTACAAATCTATTAATTATAACCATACTTATTATAGTAACTATAATTGTTAACATTAGCATTGTAGCAAAACCTTTTACACTAGATTCACCTAGTATAAATAGTACTAATGCTGCAATAAAGGTTGTTAAGTTAGCATCTATTAGAGAAACTAAACTGCGTTTATTACCTTCAATGTATGCTTGATGTAAATTTTTCCCGTTTGATATTTCTTCTTTTATTTTTTCTAGAGTTATGATGCTTGAATCTACTGCCATACCTATACCTAGTATTAGTGCTGCAATTCCTGTTAGAGTTAGTACTCCATCTATTAGAGTATAGAACAAGAATACAAGAGATATGTATAAAGCAAGACTTACTACACTAATTAAACCTGATATTCTATAGAAGTATATCATTATTAAAGATATTATTATAAATGTAATTATTCCAGCCTTAGCAATTAATAAAAGTGTGTTAGAGCCATATGAAGCATCAACCGTTTTTGTACTTATTTCAGTTAGTTTAGTTGGAAGGCTTCCTGAATTAATTAAGTCTACTAGAGTACTTGCTTCTTCTTCTGAAAAGTTTCCTTCAATTACAACATTAGATGAAAATCCTTCTTTTACAGTGGCACTACTGATACACTTACTACCACTTTCACCACATTTGGCTGTTTCATATGAGTCTTCTTCAGTATAGTCTAACCATATTGTAATTAATTTATCAGTGCTCTCTGAAATGCTTTTAGTAACTCTATAAAAGGTATCTTTATCTTTAATAGATAATGCTACAACTGGTTTACCTGTTTTTTTGTCATAGTCTAAACTTGCTCCTGGAGTACTTAATACACTTGCAGTCATTAATTCTTCATTACTTGTATTTCTAAAAGTTAAAACTGCTGGAGTAGTAAGCCTTTCTCTTGCAGTACTTTCATCTTGTACACCTGGAAGTTTTACTCTTATTTTGTCTCCTTCAATTACTATTTCAGGTTCACTTACTCCAAGAGTATCTATTCTTTTCCCAATAGATTTGTAAGTAGCCTTAATATCACTATCACTTACTTTAGATCCATCTAAACTGCTTACTTGATATAGTACTTCAAATCCTCCTTTTAAATCTAATCCATAATTTAATTTTTTAGAGTATGTTAGTATTAATAACAAACTTACTAAAAATATACATATTGTAAGTATTAAACATTTAACAATACTATAACTTTTCTTCTTTTTCATAATAAATTACCTTCTTCCTTAATTATTTCTTCATCTCTTTTTTTAAGTATATCAAAAACATAACTTTTTATATCATCTATACTTAGTGACATAATATCACTTACCATATCATTAAGTGACAAGTTTTCTTTTTTAGACCATACATTCTTACTTAAATAATTCCATATATCACTTTCTTTTACATAAGATATATGGTTTCTTTTTAATTCCATAACTTTACTATATAAAGCAGGCTTAATTCTGTTATATAAGTCATCTAAATTCTTAAATTCAGTGTTCATTTTTCTTCACCTATTTAAGTATACTACATTTTTATCAATTTGAAAAGAAGACTTGATATTTTTTAGTCTTCTTTAATCTATATAAACCGATTCCCGGTATAGTTTAATATATGTAAGAACTACTTATTTATTACATCATTTATTATATAGTTAGTTATTAATAAACCACTTGTAGCAGGAACAAAGCTATTGCTACCTAATACTTTTATATCTTTTACTTGTTCACTACTAGATACAACTTTTATTTTTTTTTGTATTTTTTTATCAACTAAAGTTCTTAATTTTTTAGCAAGCTTATCATAGCTTGTTTTATCAAGTGAAGTAATGCTAAGTTTAGTTGCATCCATTTTTTTAGCAGTACCCATACTACTTATTATTTTTATATTTTTTAGTATACACTCTTGCATTAAAAGTACTTTAGTATTAACTGAGTCACAAGCATCCACCACATAGTCATATTCTTCAATGTTAATTTTGTTTATATTGTCTTTATTTAAGAAAATAGGTAAACACTTTAAATTTAGTTTATTATTTATGTTAGAATATCTTTCTTTTGCAACTTCTACTTTTAACTTACCAATATTAGTTAAAGAACTTATTATTTGTCTATTTAGGTTACTACTTTCTACTTTATCAAAGTCTACTATAGTAATATTTTCTACTCCACATCTTACTAAACTTTCAAGAGTATAGCCTCCTACTCCACCTATACCTACAATTAATATGTTTAAGGATTTTATTTTTTCTAAGTTAGTACTTCCTACTAAACTTTCTAATCTTTCTAAATTCATTTATTTCCTCCAAAAGAAAACCAAGAGTGACTGCAGTAATAAAACTCGCTCTTCTGCGAGGTGGTAGTCCACATAATGATTTTTAGGATTCTTAAATCAAAAGCATTCAACACCAATCATTAATTAGGTCTCCAAATTACTTATTTGTCGGTTTATTATGACAAATCATCTTGGTAATTTAATTATAGCATACTATTTAGTATATTGCAATTTTTTTGTATGACTTTTTGTATAGGTTAAGTTATTACTATCACACCATTCCATATATTGTTCATCTAAGTTAGTTGGATTCCATTCACCAGCAATATAGAATTTATAGAATCTATTCTTTAGGAATTTTTGTACATTTTGATAGTCATAACCTTTATCTGTTAAGTAGTAAAAGTATGCGTTTACTGTTTCACTATTTAGTCTATCTTGTGCTTCATAAGCACCAGCCATAGTTAAATAGAAATATACTAAATCGTCTATTCTTCTACCTACTACATAACCCTTGTTTTCCATATTAATTATGTTTTTTCTTATTTCAGTATATAAAACACCAGTTAATTTAGTAAGTTCTCCTTTAGTAGCTCCTTTCTCTTTCATAAGAGTTACAAATATTTTGTCTTCAGTTGATAATAAAGACTCACTTGTTATTTGTAAATCTAATTCGTTTGTTAAGTCATTTTTCTTAAACATTTTCATCTTCCTTTCTATTTATGTAACTTATAATTGTATTTAAGTTTACATTATAAGTAGCATTCATTATATTTAAGTCAGCACCCCTATAGTAATTATTTAAAATTGAAACTAATTCTTTCATTTCTTTTCTTGCACCAATTTTCTTTTTAGTTACACTACATGCACAATCGATGAATTTTAAATTATTGTATTTACAGAAACTAATAATATCCTTTTCCCTTACAAAATAAAGTGGTCTAATTAGATACATATTTTCAAAATTTGTACTTTTTATTTTAGGCATCATTGTTTTAAATTCGCCATTATATATTAAACTCATTAAAATAGTTTCTACTACATCATCAAAGTGGTGTCCTAAAGCAATTTTGTTACAGCCAAGACTTTGTGCTTTGTTATATAGTGCACCTCTTCTTTTTCTTGCACATAAGTAGCATGGATTTTTTTGTCCATTAATTAGTTCAAATATGTTATAGTCAAATTCTTTCAAATTTATTCCTAAGGTTTCTGCATTTTTATGTATTAAATCAAGGTTTTCTTTACTATAACCTGGATTCATTAAAATGAACTCTAAACTAAATCTTTTATTGCCATGACGACATAATTCTTCCATACATTTTGCAAGCAAGAATGAATCTTTTCCTCCACTTATACATACTGCGATTTTATCGTTTTCTTCTATTAAGTTAAACTCTTGTACTGCATGTACAAATGGACTATAAATCTCTTTTCTAAATCTTTTTATTAAGCTTCTTTCTATATCTATTAAACTCACATTAACCTCTTTTTTAAAGTGAAGTCTTCTTTATTTTGTACAATATTTTCTCCTAGAGAGACTTCTTCTACATCTTTTATTCCATTAAATATTTCATATAAAACATTTTCAAATACATTATCTACAACTATATTTAAGCCTCTTGCACCTGTTCCATAAGAATGAGCAAGTTTAGCAATTCTTTCGTAAACACTATCAGGAATACTAACCTTGATTCCCATGTTTTCTAGTTTACTTAAATACTTTTTCATTTCACTCAAGTTACTATTTTTAATTATATCAACTAAGTTTTCTAATGAAAGGGTATTCATTCTAATAATAGTCTTAAATCTTCCCATAAATTCTAGTGGCATACCAAACTTCTCAAAATCTTTTATAGTAAGTTCTGTACCATATTTAACTTCATTACTTATACTTGTAACGTTGTTTCCAAAACCTACTGAGTTTTTCTTTTCGCTTGCTTTTTGATTATATAAGTCGGTGAATGCTCCACCTGCGATTACAAGAAGTTTACTTGTATCAAATTTAATTGTGTCTCCAAACATTGGATTAGTTTGTATTTCAAACTCTCCACCTTCAATTATTTTTAGAAGGGCTTTTAATACATCTCCATTCGCAATATCACTTTGTGCATCTTTACTTGCTTTTTTATCTATTTCATCTAGGAAAAGTATACTTCTTTCAGCACGTGCTAAATCCTCATCAGCATTTCTATATATGTGAAGTAATATATCTTCTACACTGGCACCTTGAAAGCCACTTGCTGTATAACTAGTCATATTTTCAACGTTTACTGGTACATCTATTAACTTACTAATTTCATTAATAAGGGCAGTTTTACCACATCCACTTGGTCCATATATTAAGATATTACTTTTCATATCATTACCAAATAATACATATTTATATATAGCAATTACTATTTTCTTTATTGCCTCATCTTGATTAATTATACTTTCTTTAATTTTAGATATTACTTCATTTATTGGTTTGTTTAGACTTTCAACCATCTTCTTTTCAATATCTTCTGCACGACTAGCAGAATTTTCTTCATTATACGAATCTATTAAATCATCTAATTCTTCTGGTTCAACTGTACCATTTAGTATTCTATCAATGATAGCATTTTCATCTTTTACAAATACAATATTCATATGTACATCAAATTCTTTTTCAAATTCTTCTTTTTCTACTCCTATGAATGTTTTATCTTCACTATATAAGAATACTAGTTTTTCTAAGAAGTCATAGTATTCTGTACATTTAGAAACATCTAACTTTTTAGTGAAAGTTTTTACTTCATTACCATCTTTGTCCTTCTTGGTTCTTTCTTCATTAAAGTTTTTAAAGTCACTCACTAGGTTAAAACCAGTAGTTAGACCATATTCTGCACATTTTGAAGTGTTAACATATTCTTTACCAGTAAATAATTCTATAAAAGAACTTCTTTCTTTGTTATAAAAACCTAGTACTATTTCTTCAGCCAAATAGTATGGAAAGTCTAATTCTTCCCTCATGTAGCATCCAAATAATACTGCTACTTGTAATTCTTTCTTTTCTTTCATAATTCCCCCACATATAACTATTAAATATTTGTATTTAAGTAATCTATTAAATCACTTGTTTTTACTTTTGTTTTTTCTTTAGTAATAAAGTCTTCTATAATTAGATAATCATTATTTTCTATTGTAAGAATAAATTTTGGATTTAAATGATTAATTAACTCTTCTGTTTCTTCAAAAGTACTTAAATAATTAGTTTCTACTGAGAACTCAGATAGTCTTAAATCATCTATTATTTGACTAGTAAATACATAGTCATCATTTTGTATAACGAATACATCAAGTTCATTCATCGGTACAAAACACTCTTGTTCTTTCATAACATCTATTAAAGTGTTTAAGTTTATAAGAGAAGAAACCTCTATATAATTTTTACCAGTTGATTTGATACCGTAAGTTAGTAGATTCTCTTTATATGCTATTTCAAAATAGTTTTCATTATTTTTTAAAGTGCTTATTTTATATGGAATATCTAAATATTCTAAAGTGCTTTTTATTACATCTAAGTTTAACATACTATTTAAGTTTACTGATAAGTCAGTTAATCCCAAACCTGTTAGAAATCTATATGGCATGCTTATTAACTCATTAATTACTGGTGTATCTATTGTAGTAAAATATTCAATATTTAATGTTGTATCTTTAATAAAGTAGAACTTTTTAACATTATTGGAATTAAATTTTTGAATGTTTGATATATCTTCTTCTTTGTTAAATAACTTAATAAAATCACAATTATATAAAGACATAAAAGAAGAAGTGTAATTTGTTATGTATTCATAAATTTTAGAATCTGTTAGAATAGTACTTTCTATATTAGAAATACTATTAGTCATATGTATCACTTCCTTTAATAGTTATTATTATACATATTAAGAAGTAATAAATCAAGAAAAAAAGAACACAATTTGTTCTCATTTTCTTCTAATTAAACAATATAATAATTGTTTGATTGTACTTTTATTTATTGTTTCAACACAATACACATTTTAACTTGACAACTCAAAATGTTTTTGGTATATTATTTACGTGGGTTAAACCCTGGGGCTCGTGTATCACGGGCGGTAAAGACTATTTATAGTCTTTATTTTTTTATGTATAATAAAAATGTAGAACGAATCTACATTTTTTCTATTACTTATTATATTCACTAACAATATTATCAAGTGTTACTTCTTTTTGTTCACCAGTTATCATGTTTTTAAGAAGCGCAATACCTTTTTCTACCTCGTCATCACCAATTATAAGGGCGAATGGAGATTTTTGTCTATCAGCATATCTTATTAATTGTTTAAATTTACTTAAAAATGCCATGTCAACTGTTATATTATTCTTTTTAAGTGTATTTACATATTTATAAATATATGCATAGTTAGTAGTCATTGGTAAAATAGTTATGTCTGCTACACTACTTTCTTCTGTTTTGATAACATTTGCTTCTTGTAATTGATAGAATAATCTAGTTAAACCAATAGATATACCTACTCCAGGTAATTTTTTATCTGTGTAATAAGTTGCTAGGTTATCATATCTTCCTCCAGAACAAACACTACCAATACTAGGATAATCTTTTAATATTGTTTCATAAACTGTTCCAGTATAATAGTCAAGTCCTCTTGCAATTGTTAAGTCAACATCATAATAACACTCTTCTATTTCTCTATCTTTAATGTTAGTTATAACAGTTTCTAACTCACTTACTCCTTCATTAAATATTGGGTCAGTTATAGATAACTCTTTTAATTTATTAATTTTTTCAAATGGGTTACCACTAATTCTTATGAAATTCATTATCTTACTTACTTTTTCATCATCTATTCCTAAATAAGATAATTCACTTCTTGTAGCATCTTCACCTATTTTTTCTATTTTATCTATTATTCTTAATATATCTGTTACTATATCACTAAGTTCTAATGAATTAAAAAAACCAGTAAGTACTTTTCTATTGTTTATTCTTATTGTAAAGTCTCCAATATTTAATTTTTTAAATAAATCATATATGATACTAGGAATTTCTGCATCATATAGTATTGAAAGAGTTTCATTACCAATTACATCAATATCACATTGATAAAATTCTCTGAATCTTCCTTTTTGAGGTCTTTCTCCACGGTATACTTTACCGATTTGATATCTTTTAAATGGGAATATTAATTCATTACTTCTACTTGCAACATATTTAGCAAGTGGTACAGTAAGATCAAACCTTAAAGATAAATCATTATCTCCCTTATTAAATCTATAAATTTGTTTTTCAGTTTCTCCTCCTGCTTTCGCTAAAAGAACACTAGATAATTCTATAATAGGTGTATCAAGTGGATAAAAGCCATAACTAGCATACACTTCTTCAATAGTTTTTTTCATTTTTTCAAATAATATTTGGTCTTGTGGCATTAATTCCATAAAACCTGGTAATGTTTTTGGTTCTACTTTTTCCATAAATTTTCCTCCTTAAATATTTAATATATACTTATTTTACTACAAACAAGTTTTTTTGTCTATATTTTGTTAAATCAAGTTTCAGATTATCATTTTATTAGTTATTTTGAATATATTTAAATATGATAAAGAAATTTTTAAAGAACAAGTTTTTTATGGGTACTTTTATTCTTTTAACTGGTGGATTTTTTTCTAAGTTACTTGGTTTTATTTTAAGAATTATTATTACTAGACAAATTGGTACTTATGGAGTTAGTTTATATTCTTTAATTACACCAACTTTTGGACTTTTTATTACTATTGCAACTTTTAGTTATCCGGTTGCGATTAGTAAAGTGATTAATGTAAGGGGAAAAAGTTCTAAAAAAGCAATTTTTAGTAGTATACCAATTAGTTTATTGTTGAATTTATTTACTATTTTGGTAATACTAATTATTTCTAAACCACTTGCAAATGTATTTTTGAAAGAACCTAAACTATATGTTCCACTTTTATCTATTGGATTTACTCTTCCTTTTATTGGTCTTTCTAGTATAATTAAGGGGTATTATTGGGGAAAGCAAAGAATGGGAGTTTATATTCTTTCTAATATAGTTGAACAAATAGTTAGAATTACAATTCTTGTGGTTTTAATACCTATTTTAATAGAAAAATCTTTAATACTTACTATTTCAGTTATTATTTTAGTTAATATAATTAGTGAAACTTCAAGTATTATTGTTATGATCCTTGGACTACCTAAAGGAATAAGTATTAAAAAAGAAGATATTAGACCAGATAAAGAGTATGTTAAAGATGTTATGAATATATGTGTTCCTTCAACTAGTAGTAAGATAGTTGGTAGTATTGCACATTTTTTAGAACCTATTGTTTTAATAAACGTTCTTAGTCTTGTTGGGTATCCTAGCGACTTTATTATTAGGGAATACGGAATTATTAATGGATACTCATTAGCACTTTTATTAATACCACAATTTTTTACTATGAGTATTTCTACGTCTTTGATACCAGAACTTTCTAAAAATTATTCAGAAAATAATATAAGTAAATGTAAAAGTAGAATATTACAAATTACTGGATTATCTTTGGCAATAGGTGCTTTTTCTACTGGAATTATATTTGTTATACCAGAGTATTTACTTAATATTATTTATAAAACTAATTTAGGTGTTAATTATATTAAGGTACTTGCTCCTTTCTTCTTACTTTATTTTATAAATACTCCACTTGCTAATGCTCTTCAAGCACTTGATATGTCTAGAGAAGAAATGAATATTACACTTATTACAAGTATATTAAAGTTAGTTTTATTAGTTATTTTATCTTTATTTAGAATCGGTTTATATTCTTTAATATTATCTATTATAATTACTTTAATTATTAGTACTTATTTACATATAAAAAAGATTAAGACAAAGTTGTCTTAACCTTAGTAACCTGGTTCTGTTTCCAAAATTGTATCTTACTTCCGGACACTTTTGAAAACTAAATAAAAAAGATATTTATATTACTAAACATCTTTCGTTTCTTATACTTGATATAACAATCACTTTTTGCTATAAATGTTATTATAGATACCTTTTTTAAAAATTGCCTACTGCCTCTTAAGTGGCGGACACAAAAGCAAAAGGGTTTTTGCTTCCGTCTTTAAATTCTAGCACGAACTACCATCAGTTATTACTATATATGGATTATTTGCACTTCCGTCTCCTCCAGATATCAGATTACAAGACAAAAGAGATACTGAAAGACGCACGGCAGTAGTGCGGCCAACCCTATAGATGACCTGGTGCAAGTCACCAGAACGCGATACCCATTCCAGTTGTTAGGCGACAAGGACCACACAAGCAAGGCAATCCGAAGCCACACGCACTTTAATAGTTTATTCTCTATATCAAAAGTGCTTTCATATTTGATACCTTAATTAAATTTTCAGCTACTGGCACTCACGCGCCAGAAAGCATTAGTCTTTCTAGCACAGGTTAGCCAGTATTCATTTTTTGCTTACCACCAACTTTCGTCGGCGGAGCCGTCCGAAAGGGTTTTCGGACGGTATTTCAGATCTACAGTTTAGCATCCACTTGCAGTTTCTTTTATTGTGTATGGGTCACTTGCTGAGCCATTTCCTGTATTATATAGAGTGCAAGATTTGAGAGAAATGGCCGGACGAACCCCGTAGGCGCTGTCGACGTTGCTGCCGTTCAAGCGGCCAGGGGTGGACGAACCGAGCACGCTGAACACGTCAGCGCTGCCGCCACTCCAATTGTTAGGAGACAACAACCACCACCAAGTTGAGCCTGTAGAACTACCGTTTGCACTATTATAATAATACCATGTTGGTGCATTTGTTATCCATAGTCCACCTGCAAAACTTACTTCGTCTGCTGTCATTAAGGCTATTGGGTATGTTAGTTTCCCGTTTCCAGTACTATTATCTACTGTGAATTTGTCTTCTGTTGCTGTACAGTCATAACTTGGTGTCTTATTTGTTATTAGTCTTGTAAGTGCTCCAAAGTTTGTATTATCTGATGTACTTCTATCGTTACAATATACTGCTGTTGTACTTAGGTATTTACCATAATTTGTATTCAAATTATCTTTATACCATTTATCTATTATTGTTTTTATTGTACTGTCAGTTGTATTTTCTCTAGCATTTGCAACACTTCCTAAATTTCCATACATATAACTTACATATGCTATATTATTAAAACTACTATTAAATGCTGATGTTCCTATATATGCGTCTGTTGCTGTAGTACTTGTTCCATGATATAAAAGTCTTACTCCACCATCTGAGTTTGTTCTTATTATTCTCCAGTATATGTCTTGATTACTTGCATTCTTTCCGAACTTTACCCAGTTATCTGTTGCATTCCCTGCAAAATAATATACTGTTTTACTGTCTTCAGTAGAAGTATATAATGTTTTTGTATTGTCCGTTGTTAATACTGAGCTAAAGCTTGTTCTTGCTCCGGGTCTTGTTGATTTATCTGCTAAAATTTTTTCATATAATGTTGGTAAATTAGATTTAAATGTTATACTACAAGTCTTATTACTTGTTATATTACTTATTGTGTATGTGTTACCAGAAAGTGTTCCACCACATGTATTTGTTTCTAATTCAGCTTTAAAGCCTGAATTTGGTGTTACTGTAAATAATGCACTTCCACCACTTCCTACTGCTTGACTAGTCGGTGATACTGTTCCATTTGAAGAAGTTAATGTAACAATATAACCATCAGTAAAATCTATTGTACAGTAGTCTGGTGTTTTTATCTCACTTAAGAACACACCATTTCTTTCGTAGTTCCATTCAGCAGTTGTACCATTTTTACATGTTACATTTTTAACTACATTAGTAGTTAAAAGTTCAGCATAT
>ERZ826220.2113-NODE-2113-length-17735-cov-5.297624_pt1 | contig 17735 bp, 19 predicted proteins | sample MGYA00519927_ERZ826220 | MGnify/ENA primary metagenome ERZ826220 (study PRJEB31778, sample SAMEA3449225) | human gut metagenome | biome: human gut; feature: human-associated habitat; material: faeces | place: United Kingdom | collected 2010/2012 ...
GCGCCCCTGCCGGACTTCTTCGGCAAGATCCCGGTTCGTGCCGCAGATAAGCTGAAAGTCGCTGTGTACCGGCGTATCCGATCCGAAGGGGTAGAATTTTTTCTCTTCGATGGCCTTGAGGAGGATCACCTGTATCTGGAGCGGGATCTCCGCGATTTCGTCAAGGAAGAGGATGCCTTCATGCGCCGTCTTGAGCAGCCCCTGACGCACCGTCGTCGCGCCGGTAAAGGAGCCGCGCACATGGCCGAACAGGTTGGAAAGCACGCTTTCGCCCTGCAGTGTCGCGCAGTTCACTTCGACGAAGGAACCCGGGACTAGTCCTTTATTGTAGCGGAGTTCGTAAATTTTTCTGGCAAGATGGGATTTGCCGGAGCCGGTGGGGCCCAGCATCAGAATGTTGCTCTTTTGAAGCTCCACATCGTCGCCGCCGCCGAAATAGATCCGCTTATAGTGATTGTAGACCGCCACGGACAGCGCCACCTTGGCGGCTTCCTGTCCAATGACATATTCATCCAGCACCGCCCGGATCTCCTTGGGGGTGGGCAGCTGATCGGGGACGTCCTCCAAGGGAGTGGTCTCCGGGCCGTCGAACCCCTCGTTCAGAATGCTCATGCAAAGCTGCACGCACTCGTCGCAGATGCGGACGCCGGGGCCCTGGATCATACGATGGACCTGCTGTTCCCGCTTTCCGCAGAAGGAACAGCGCAGGGCCTTTTTGCCTTCGTCACTCATGGTATTACCTCTTTTACTTCTTAGCAGTGATGATCTTATCCACCAGACCGAAGTCCTTGGCCTCGTCAGCCGTCATCCAGTGGTCCCGCTCGGAGGCCGCCTTGACCTCTTCGGCGGTCTTACCGGTGTTGGACGCCAGGATCTCATTCAGGTTCTTCTTGATCCGCAGGAAGTGCTCCACGTCGATCTCCATGTCCGTGACCTTGCCCTGCGTACCCGCGGAGGGCTGGTGGATCATAATTTCGGCGTTGGGCAGCGCGATCCGCTTACCCTTGGCGCCGGAGGACAGCAGGAAAGCTCCCATGGACGCAGCCATGCCCACGCAGATGGTAGACACGTCGCACTTGACGTACTGCATGGTATCGTAGATGGCCATGCCGTCCGTCACGGAGCCGCCGGGACTGTTGATATAAAGCTGAATGTCCTTATCCGGATCCTGGGCCTCCAGATACAGCATCTGGGCCACTACCAGACTGGCGGTGGTGGCGTTGACCTCCTCGCCCAGGAAAATAATCCGGTCATTCAGCAGACGGGAGAAAATGTCATAGGACCGCTCGCCGCGGTTGGTCTGCTCTACAACATAAGGGACTAAGCTCATAAGTTGACCTCCTTTTGTAACGCGGCACATTTACAGCGCAAATCGTGCCTGATAAACCATTCTCTCATGATACCACGGGTACCATGAGAGAATGTGTCGAATCTGTAAAATGTACCATGATCGCCGCGAAAAAGTTTCGCCTTTATTCGGCTTCCTTTTCTTCCTTCTTGGCAGCCTTCTTAGCGGGAGCCTTCTTGGGCTTCTCCTCGCCCTCGGCGGTCTCAGCCTTCTTGGTGGTCTTCTTGGCAGGCTTCTTCTCCTCGCCCTCGGCAGTCTCAGCCTTCTTAGCGGTCTTCTTGGCAGGCTTCTCGGCGGTAGCGCTGTCCACCACCACGGCCACAGCCTTCTGGGTCAGGATCTGATCGTGGACCTGCTCCTTGGAGAGATACTTCTTGACCATCTCCACATCCATGCCGAACTGCTCAGCCATCTTTGCGAACTCGGCTTCCACGTCCTCATCGCTGGCCTCAATGTTCTCAGCCTTGATGATGGCGGCGGTAGCCAGATCCATCTTCACCTGACGCAGAGCGGGCTCCTTGGCCTCCTCCAGCAGCTTGGCATCGTCCATGCCGGTCATCTTCTTGTATTCCTCATAGGGGAACTGACGGCTGATCTGGGCCTTGAAGTTCTCCAGATACTGATGGGCCTGGTTCTCCACCATCACATCGGGGATGTCGGCGGTGATGTTCTCGGCCACCTGGTTCATCAGGTTCTCCTCGAACACGCGGTCAGCGTCCTTCTGACGCTCCTCGGTGATCTTCTTCTTCAGATCGGCCTTCAGGTCCTTCAGAGTGTCGAACTCGGAGACGTCCTTGGCGAACTCGTCATCCATAGCGGGGACTTCCTTCTCCTTGACCTCGTGGACCTTCACCTTGAACACAACAGCCTTACCGGCCAGATCTTCGTGATAGTTCTCGGGGAAGGTGATGTCGAGATCCTTCTCCTCGCCGGCCTTCATGCCGATGACCTGCTCCTCAAAGCCGGGCACAAAGCTGCCGGAGCCCAGCTCCAGGCTGAAGTTTTCGCCCTTGCCGCCCTCAAAGGGAACGCCGTCCTTGAAGCCCTCGAAGTCGATGACGGCGGTATCGCCGCTCTTGGCCTCGCGCTCCACGCTCACCAGACGGGTGTTGCGGTCAGCCAGAGCCTTGAGGCGCTCGTCCACGTCAGCGGCCAGAACCTTGACCTCGGGCTTCTCAGCCTTCAGACCCTTGTACTCGCCCAGAGTGACCTCGGGATACACAGGGGTGGTAGCCTTGAAGGTGAAGCCGTCCTTGGTGACCTCGCCCACCATCTCGACGGTGGGATAGCCAACGATCTGCAGCTTCTCCTGCTCAGCAGCGGCCTCATAGGCCTCGGGGAATGCGATATTGATGGCTTCCTCGAAAAACACCTCTGCGCCATACATCCGCTCGATCATCTTGCGGGGGGCCTTTCCGGGACGGAAGCCAGGAACACTGATCTTCCGGCGCATCTTCTGATATGCCTTTTCGACGGCAGCCTCAAACTCGGCGGCGTTGACCTCGATGGTCAGCTCCACCTGGCTCTTTTCAACTTTTTCACAGCTCTTGACAGTCATAATTGTTTACTCCTCCGTTCATCATGGGCGGTAAAACCCATCCTCATAGGCAGCAGCCCATGCAAATTTGTATTTTACCAGAAATATTTCAAGATTTCCAGTCTTTTTTCTACTTTTCGCAAATTTTTTTCGGTACAAACCCCAGATAGTCGCCGGAGATCAGAGAAAATTCCGTATTTCCGTATTTTCCCTCCTGCCTCCGGCGGATCACCGGCCCGTGGAGATGGCCGTAGCAGCACAGCTCCACCTTGTAGGCTTCCAGCATGGACAGGATCTCCGGGCACTGGTAGCCCTGATACAGGGGTGGATAGTGGAGGAAGCAGAAGATGGGCTTCTCCCCCGCCGCCTTCAGCGAAGTCTCCAGCCGCAGCAGCTCCCGGTTCAGCACCTTGGCGTTGTGGGGCTTCTGTTCCTCCTCCAAAAACCAGCCCCGTGTGCCGCAGACAGCGTGATCGCCGTAGAAAAAGCAGTTGTTGTGCAGCAGTTCCAGGGTGGTGAAGCCATTGGCCTCACAAAAGGTACGGAACTTAGCGGCGGTGGCCCACCAGTAATCGTGGTTGCCCTTGATGAGATATTTTTTGCAGGGAAACTGCTCCAGAAACCGGAAATCCTCCACGGATTCCTCAAGGCTCATTCCCCAGGAGGTGTCTCCCACCAGCACCAGCACATCCTCTGCCGTCAGTTGGCTCAGGGACGCCCGGATCCGCTCTGTATAGTTCTCCCACGCGGGGCCGAACACCTCCATGGACTTGTCGCTGTTCAGGGACAAATGCAGATCTCCTATGGCGTAAAGCGCCATTCGACGGCACCTCCTTTCCGATGTTGTTTTTCAGATGACTTATTTCAGGAAGTCCAGCACCGCCTGCTCCATGGCCTGCTTCTCCACCGTTTTGTCAAAGCGGCGGGACTTTCCTTTCAGCTCCGCCAGACGGCAGGGCACCGGGACGCCGCTGACCGCGTGAAGCTGGTCCAGCAGCTCCAGCCCATCGCCGCAGGGCGTCTCCCCGATGGCGGTGAGCACGCTCCCGCAGAACTTGTAGGGACTGGCAGTGGAGACCACCACGGCAGGGGTCTCGTCCCCGGAAGCGACGCGGTACTGCGCCAGCACCTCCGCCGCCACAGCGGTATGGGGATCGATCAGATAACCGTAGTCCTGCCAATACCGGCGGATGGTTTCCTCCGTTCCCTCCTCCGAGCAGCAGCCGCCCCAGAAGGCATCGTCCAGCTTTGCTTTGATGTTGTCGGACACCTGATACCGGCCTGCGCTGCCCAGCGCATCCATATACATCCGAATTTCGGCGTCGTTCTCCCCGGAGAGGTCAAACAGCAGCCGTTCCAGATTGCTGGAGATCAGAATGTCCATGGAGGGGCTGATGGTGGTGTGGAAGGGCCGGTTCCGGTCATAGATGCCGGTGCGGAGGAAGTCCGTCAGCACGTTGTTGCTGTTGGAGGCACAAATCAGCCTGTTTACCGGCAGGCCCATGCGCTTTGCGTAGTACGCTGCCAGAATGTCGCCGAAGTTGCCGGTGGGAACGCAGAAGTTCACCTTGTCCCCCATGGTGAGAGCGCCGTCCCGCACCAGATCGCAGTAGGCGGAGATGTAGTAGACCACTTGGGGCAGGATACGGCCCCAGTTGATGGAGTTGGCAGAGGACAGGAAATAACCCCGCTTGTCCAGCTCCGCCCGGACAGCTTCATCGGAGAAGATACGCTTAACGCCGGCTTGAGCGTCATCAAAGTTGCCGATGACCGCCCGGACGTCCACGTTCTCCCCCTCCTGCGTCACCATCTGCCGCTCCTGCACGGGAGAGACGCCGTCCTTGGGGTAGTAGACCTGAATACACGTCTGGGGCACATCCGCAAAGCCGGCCATGGCCGCCTTGCCGGTATCGCCGGAGGTGGCCGCTAAAATGCAGGCTGTCCGCTTTTCGCCGGTTTTCCGCAGTGCGGCGGACAAAAGCTGAGGCAGCATCTGCAGTGCCATATCCTTGAACGCGGAGGTGGGACCGTGCCACAGCTCCAGACAATATAGGCCGTCCTCCACCTTCCGCACCGGCGCGGCAATGGGATCGTCAAACTGCGCCGGGCCGTAGGCGTTCCGGCCAAAGGTCAGCAGCTCCTCCTCGGAATAATCCGTCAGGTACAGTACCATGACCTTCGCCGCCCGCTGGGCGTACTCCATGGGTATCAGCCGCTCCAAAAAGGCCCGGTCGATCTGAGGAATCCGCGTTGGGGTCAGCAGACCGCCGTCCCGGCTCAGGCCCATTTTCACGGCTTCCGCCGCGGAAAGGGACACGTTCTTATCCCGCGTGCTGTAATACTTCATATCGGTCTCCTCCTTTATGAGGCTAAATAAATGCGTTTTCAATATAGGAAATGCGGAGGCTGCCGCCCTCGTCATAAACCTCCGCCACGTCGAACCGGACCGGTACGTCCAGCTCGTTCGCCGCCAGATACAGCTCTGCGGCACTGCGGAGCCGCTGCTGCTTGCGGCCGTCCACAAACTCACGGGGCAGGGCGATGGAGCCGCTCCCCCGAAGCTTGACCTCCACGATACAGAGGAGCCCTCGCTTGTCCTTTGCCACTAAATCCAATTCTCCAAACCGGCAGCGCCACTGACTTTCCAGCAGCGTGTAGCCCTTCTGCCGCAGATAGCGGGCCACCGCCGCCTCGCCCCGGTTCCCGGCGCTCTGGGTCTTACCCATGGCGTTTGGCCTCCCACTTTTTCAAAAAGCTGCGCCGGTGCTCCGGGCAGGGGCCGTACTGGTCCAGCAGTTCATAGTGCAGCTTCGTACCGTATCCCTTATGCTTAGCGAACTGGTACTGGGGATATTTTGCGTCCAGCTTTCCCGACACATACCGGTCCCGGCTGACCTTCGCCAGAATGGACGCCGCCGCGATGGAGGCGCTTTTGCCGTCCCCGCCTACGATGAGCTGATGGGGCGTCTCGATGGCGTACCGGCTGCCGTGGTCCCGATTGCCGTCGATGAAAGCCGTATCCGGTCGGACGGACAGGCCCTCAATGGCCCGCTGCATGGCCAGCATCCGGGCGTTGAGAATGTCCATCTCGTCGATCTCCCACGCCTCCACACGGGTCACGCTCCAGGAAACCGCCTGAGTGGTGATGACTTCGTACAGGGCTTCCCGCTTTTTCTCCGTCAGCTTTTTGGAGTCATTCAGGCCGGGGATGTCCAATTCTCTCGGCAGGATCACCGCCGCCGCGTACACCGGCCCCATCAGGGGGCCGGCCCCGGCCTCGTCCACGCCGCAGACGGTCTCCGCACCGCTGTTCCACGCCTGACGCTCATAGTCCCAAAGTTCCATATCAATACTCCACGATCATTTTACGGCAATTTTCGCAAATATACGCTGGGAGTGCGCCCGGTTTCCTGAGCCAGCCCAAACTGCTGCACATATCCAACACAATGCCGCCTCTGTCCTCGATCCCACGCCGTGTCATCATCAGGGCAGCGTCTCTCCCGGCGGCAGGAAATACAGGCCGCCGGTGGAAACGTAAGCCGCCTGACCGCGGCGCATTTCTTTTCCGCATAATGGGCAGTCCATCGGCGTTTCTCCTTTCGTCAAGGCACCTCCAGCGTAAAGCGTCCCAGCTTGGCGGAGCGGAACTCGTCCAGCAGGATCTTTGCCATGCGCTCCGTATCCACCTCGCCGCCGGAGATCAGAAAGCCCCGCTTCTTCCCTGCCGCTTCCAGCAGGCGGTAGCCGTAGGCTATGTCATTTTCCTCCGCCTCCCGTTCCGGCAGAGCGGACAGCTTATAGGCAGTTTTCAGGGCGTCGGGATAGTGCTCGCCCAGATAGGCCATCAGGTAGCAGCCCAGAGTCTCCACGTCTAAAATATCGTCCTTCACGGCGCCAGTGTAGGCCAGATTCATACCCACGCTCTGATCGTCAAACTTCGGCCAGAGGATGCCCGGCGTATCCAGCAATTCTAAATTCCGGTCGATGGGCACCCACTGCTTGGAGCGGGTAACGCCGGGACGGTCCTCCGTCTTGGCGGTCTTGCGGCCTGCCACTTTATTGATGAAGGTGGACTTGCCCACATTGGGAATACCCAGGATCATGACCCGCACTACCCGGCCGGTCATCCCCTTTTCCGCGTAGGCGCGGAGCTTGTCCGCCAGCAGTTCCCGAACGGCCCCGGCGAATTTCGCCGTGCCCACGCCGCTTTTGGCGTCGGATTCCAGCACGGCGTAGCCTTTGGCCCGGAAATGCTCCGCCCAGCGCTTCGTCCCCTCCGGGTCCGCCTGATCCACGCGGTTCAGCACCACCATGCGGGGCTTCCCCGCCGTCAGCTCGTCCACATCCGGGTTCCGGCTGGAAACCGGAATGCGGGCGTCTAAGATTTCGCATACCGCGTCCACATTCTTGATCTGCTCGGCGATCATCCGCCGGGTTTTTGTCATGTGGCCGGGATACCATTGAATGTTCATGACCAAATCACTCCGATCCGTTTAAAGTCCCGCTTCTCCGTCTCATAGTCCGGACCGGGGAAAATCAAAAAGGCCGCCTTGCCGATGACATACCGGGTATCCACCGTACCCAGCCGGTAGTCCCGGCTGTCGCTGGAGCCGTTGCGGTTGTCGCCCATGACGAAAATGGACCCCTCCGGCACCGTCAGGGGAAATTCGGTGCCCTCGGCGGTGTAGGTCGGCTCCCGGATGTAATCCTCCTCCAGTGCCTCACCGTCCACATAGACGATGCCCTCGGCAAAGTCGATGTCCACCGTCTGACCCTCCACGGCGATCACCCGCTTGACGATGGGGTCATCGTCAAACACGCCGTTTTTCCGCAGGATCACGATGTCGCCGTACTTGTAGTTATGGTACAGCATGGAGTTGACCACCAGCAGACGATCCCCGTGCTGCAACGTATTGAGCATGGAGTGGCCGTCCACTCCCATCATGCGGATCACAAAGGTGAAAATCGCCACCACCACCAAAACGGAGCCTACCAGCGACTGCACCCATTCATACAGGTCCCGGCCCTTCGCCGTCTGCTTTTCCTGTTCCTGCATCAAACTCTTCCTTTCAGACCATAAGGCCAATTACGCATTATTGGAATAGTATATCAAAAAAAGCCCGGCGTCACAAGGTCTGCGTCAGATTTTTATAACAAAAAAAGAGAGGCTTTCGCCTCTCTTTTTCTGCTCAACTGAAAGCTGATTACAGCTTCTCCTTGACCTTGGCGCCCTTGCCCACGCGGCCACGCAGATAGTACAGCTTGGCGCGACGGACCTTACCGTTGCGGACGACCTCAAAGTGGTCGATGGAAGGAGAATGGACGGGGAACACCTTCTCAACGCCGATGCCGTAAGAAACACGGCGGACGGTGACGGTTTCCTCAATGCCGCCATGCTTCTTGGCAATGACGGTGCCCTCAAACACCTGGATACGCTCGCGAGAGCCTTCCTTAACCTTCACGTGTACGCGAACAGTGTCGCCCACCTGAACGTTGGCGGTTTCCTTCTGCAGGGCTTCTTTGTTCAGTTCCTTGATGAGATCCATGGATTTTTTCCTCCTGTTAATAGGCGTTCATGCCGCTTTTTATGCACATTGGCACACTTTTAGCCGGCGCACGACAGAGGACCGCCCTTTGTAAGCCATGATAGAATACCATAGAATCTGTCAAATTGCAAGGATTATTTTAGAGTCCTTCCGAAATTTCTTCCGATTTCGTCTCTCCGGCAAACCAATCCGGGTGGTTGTACAGCTCCGGGAAGGAGTGGAACACGCCACGGTGCTTAAAGCCGGGGAAGGTGTCCAACTGCAAGCCGTTGATCCCCTGAAAAATACTCTTTTCGATGTTGGGATTCGTCTTTTTCAGCTCCCGCAACAGCATTTTGATCTCCTGCCGCTTGCTGCGGCCCACGCCGTCCCCCGCCGCCTCCCGTTCCTCCGTGAACCGGCAGGCGCACTGGAGGAATTGCAGGTGGTTGTAGTTCTTCCATGCGATGATGGCATCCTCGTGGACGCAGTACAGGGGCCGGATCAGTTCCATGCCGGGGAAATTCTTGCTGCGGAGCTTGGGGGGCATGGCCTGAAGCTGTCCGCCGTAGAACAGACCCATGACAGTGGTCTCGATGACGTCGGAAAAGTGGTGGCCCAGCGCGATCTTGTTGCATCCCAGTTCCTGAGCCTTGGCATACAGGAAGCCCCGGCGCATCCGGGCGCAGAGATAGCAGGGGTTCTTCTCCACGCTGACGGTGACATCGAAAATGTCGCTGTCGAAAATCGTGATGGGAATCCCCAGCAGGGCGGCGTTATCCTCGATGAGTTTTCGATTCTCCGGCTTGTAGCCGGGGTCCATCACCATAAAGACCAGTTCAAAGGGCTGGGAGGTATGGCGCTGCAATTCCTGCATCAGCTTGGCCAGGATCACAGAGTCCTTGCCGCCGGAGATGCACACGGCGATCCTGTCCCCCGGCTCGATCAGCTCGTACCGCTTCACGGCAGCGATAAAGGGGTTCCAGATGGATTTGCGGTAGGTTTTGATGAGACTGCGTTCGGCAGTCTCCTGCGGTGTCAGTTCCCGGGACATACGTTTTGATCCTCTCTTACTGTTACAGCCAGATGGCTCCTAATTTCAAAATGGACGCCGTCATCCGCCGGAGCCACGGGCGGTTCTCCCAGTCCTCCAGTGTATAAAGCTGGCTGTCCTCCACGATGTGGTCCATATCCTCCAAAAGCTCCTCGATCACCGGCATGTGGTAGAGCATCACCGCGTCCTCATAGTGAAGCTGGAAGCTGCGGTAGTCCATATTGGTGCTGCCGATCAGGGCCGCTTCCCGGTCCGCCATGACGCTTTTGGCATGGACAAAGCCGGGGGTATATTTGTAGATCTTGACGCCGTGACGCAGCAGATCACCCCAGTAGGTCTCCGCCACCAGATACACCAGTTTTTTATCCGGGATAGCGGGGATCATCAGCCGCACATCCACCCCGGCGTCCGCCGCGATGCACAGCGCCTCCTGGATGGATTCCTCCACGGCGTAATACGGCGTGGTAATATACAGCATCCGCTTGGCAGAGGCGATGAGCTGAAGATAGACAGCCTCCACCGGATTGTCCGGGTTATTCAGCGGCCCATCCTCAAAGGGCTGGCAGAAGCCCTCCACCGCCGGACCTTCCCGGCGGGAGCGGTAGTAATCGTCCTCGTTGGGAAAATGATGGCCCAGCATCTTCCACATCTGCATGAACTGCACAGCAAAGCCCCAGGCCCCGTCCCCCGTCAGGCGAACGGTGCTGTCCTTCCAGTAGCCGAAGCGCTCGATCCGGTTGGCGTACTCGTCTCCGATGTTGATACCGCCGGCGTAGGCCACATAACCGTCGATAACAGTGATCTTTCGGTGGTCACGGTAATTGAAGTACAGGCGGTTGATATACCGGTGGACGGGGTTGAAGATCTCCACCTCGATCCCCGCGTCTTTGATGGCTTGCAGCGTCCCGTCAGACAGACGGGTCAAGGTGCCGAAATCGTCGATAATCAGGTGGATCTCCACCCCGGCGGCGGCACGTTCCTTCAATACGGCGAAGATCTCGTCCCAGACAGTCCCCTCCGCCAAAATATAATACTCCATGAAGATATAGGTCTCCGCCTGCCGCAGATGCTCCACCAGATCCCGGAAGAAGGACTCCCCCTCACCGAAATAGGCGGCGTCCGTATTGCGGTACAGCCAGAATTGCCGCTTCTGGAGATAGGCGGCCAAGCGGCCCCACGCAGGGCTGCGGCGGGTCAGGGCGGTCTGATTCAGGTCGCTGAGCATTTTTGCGCTCTCCCGCTGGGGGATCGGCGGCACCGGCTTCAAACTCAGCTGCTTGGCCTGATGCGTGCCGCCCCATAGACAGAACAGGAGCATACCTGCCACCGGCAAAATCAGCAGCAAACACATCCAGCTCAGCTTATAGGATGGGCTGCCGCTGCGTTGGTAAACCCGAATGGCCACCACCGCGCCGATCAGTTGGAGAAATCCGTACACAAAGCTGGCCTTTTCTTTCAGGAAACGGGTCAGCAGAAGGGTCACCGCGATCTGCGCCAGCACCGTCAGGGCGCAGAGCATCAGACTGGCCGCTGCGGAGATCCGCCGCTCCGTGCGTTCCTGATTCCTATGGGACATTCTGCCCATACCGTCACCTCCCGGATTCAAATAGTTTTCTATTATAATTATAGCAACACAACCGGCAATCTTCAACTATATTTGAAAAAAGCGCATGGCCATTCCAGCCATGCGCTTTTCATTCAGCGGTAATTCTTACGCAGCAGATCCTGCTTGATGTCCCAGAGCTTCTGGCTCAGGTCCACATAGTAGTTGTGGGGATTCTCAAAACGCTTTACCTCGTCCCACAGGGTATCGATCTGCTCCCGGCAGTACTTCTGGATCTCCGACAGCGTGGGCTGCTGGTACACCAGTTCGCCATGGTCAAAGATCTTCTCCTGGAGGGGCTTGATGGTATAGTCCGTGTAGGTCCGCCGCTTCCAGGTGGCATCCGGATCGAACAGTTCCAGAGGCTGACCCTCCTCGATCACTTCATCCCACACGGTGATGTAGTCCGCCTCCGCCTTGCCAGTGGCCTTATCAAAGATCCGGTAGACCTTCTTGAAATGGGGGTTGGTGATCTTGCCCACATTTTCGCTGATCTTGATCTTCGGCACGATGGTGCCGTCCTCTTTCTCAATGGCCGCCAGCTTATAGACACCGCCGAACACCGGGTCGCTCTTGGAGGTAATCATCCGCTCACCCACGCCAAAGAGGTCCACCTTAGCCCCCTGACGGAGGATATCCTGAATGATGTACTCATCCAGGGAGTTGGACGCGGAGATCTTGCAGCTCTCCCAGCCCGCCTCATCCAGCATCTGCCGGGCCTCCCGGGTGAGATAGGCGATGTCGCCGGAATCCAGACGGATGGCGCACTTGGTAATCCCCTTGGGCCGCAGCACCTCGTTGAAGGCCTTGATAGCGTTGGGAACACCGGATTTCAGGGTATTGTAGGTGTCTACCAGCAGCGTGGCATTGGTGGGGAACACCTCGCAGTAGGTCTTGAATGCCTCATACTCCGAGTCGAACATCTGCACCCAGGCATGGGCCATGGTGCCGCCAGCGGGAACGCCGAAAAGCTGGTCGGAAATGGTGCAGGCCGTACCGGCGCAGCCACCGATATAGGCAGCCCGGGCGCCGGAGATGGCGGCGTCCGTACCCTGTGCCCGGCGGGAGCCGAATTCCAGCACCACACGCCCCTCCGCCGCCCGGACAATGCGGTTGGTCTTGGTGGCCACAAGGCTCTGGTGGTTGAAGATCAGCAGCAGGAAGGTCTCCACCAGCTGTGCCTGAATAGCCGGAGCCCGGACAGTGATGATCGGCTCCCGGGGGAAGATGGGAGTACCCTCTGGGATGGCCCAGACGTCACCCGTGAATTTGAAATCGCGGAGATAGTCCAGGAACCGCTCGGAAAACAGATCCTTGCTCCGGAGATATTCAATGTCCTCCTCAGAAAAATGCAGATCCTGAATATAGGCGATGATCCGCTCCAGACCTGCGCAGATGGCGTAACCGCCATGGTCCGGAATATCGCGGAAAAAGATATCGAAATAGGTGATCCGATCCTTCAGCCCCGCTTCGAAATATCCATTTCCCATAGTCAATTCGTAAAAGTCGCAGAGCATCGTCATATTGAGCTTATCTGTGATATCCATCGTGTGTCTCCTTCTCGTTACACCACAAGTTACCACACATTATAGCTATCTCCACCGATAAAAGCAATTCTTTTACCAAATTTTTCACAAATAAACATTGACAAGGCACCTCTGCTCCCCTATCATAACTAAGACGGCGGCCGGCTCCCGCATACCCCACCTGCCGGCCCTTTTCGGAAAGGAAATAAGCCATGGAAGTAATCTTAGGCATTGATATTGGCGGCTCTACCACGAAGATCGTAGGGCTGCGGACCGACGGCAGCGTGGTCTCCATGCTCCGGGTCCGGGCAGAGGATCAGGTCACCAGCCTGTACGGCGCACTGGGCAACTACCTGACCAGCAACGGTCTCTCCCTCGGAGATGTGCGCCGGGTCGTTCTGACCGGCGTTGGCGCCAGCTATGTGGATGGGGATGTGTTCGGCCTGCCCACCTGCCGGGTGGATGAATTTCAGGCCAGCGGCACCGGTGCGCTGGCTCTGTCCGGTCAGACCTCCGGCGTAGTCGTGACGATGGGTACCGGCACTGCCTTTTTGTGGGCGGAAGCCGGAAAAGAAGTGCGGCACCTCTGCGGCAGCGGTATCGGCGGCGGCACGCTGGGTGGTCTCTGCCGCAAGCTGGTGGGTATGGAACGCTTCTACCAGATCAAAAAGCTGGCCGCTCAGGGGGATCTGAGCCATGTGGATCTCACCATCAGCGACATTGCCCGGAACCCTGCCTCCACGCTGGACCCCAACATGACCGCTGCCAACTTCGGTGATCTCTCTGAGGACGCCACCCCCGCCGATCTGGCCGCCGGCGCGGTAAATCTGGTCCTTCAGGCCATCGGAACTATGACGGTGCTGGCCTGTCAGAGCTGCCATACGGACACCGTGATCGTCACCGGCTCCATGACCACGCTGGATCAGGCGGAGCCAAACTTTGCGGCTTTCGAAAAGCTCTACGGCATCCATTACGTGATCCCGGAAAGCGCCACCTTCGCTACCGCTATCGGTGCCGGACTTTGTAGCCTGCGGCAGAAATCTGTAAAGTAATACAGCTTTAAAGTCATTGCATTAACTAATTTTATGCATCCGCATAGGAAATCAAGCAAAACAGCTCCCCGGTATTCACCGGGGAGCTGTTTCATATTGGATCGGATCGGATTTACTCCTGATCGTCATCAGAGTCCTCTTCCAGAGAGCTCATGTCGAACTCCAGCTTCTCACCGCAGTTGGGACAGATGACCTCGCCGTCCTCCAGCACGGACTCATCGAAGTAGATGGTCTCCTCGCAGGTGGGGCAGGTGGTGGCGTAGCAGTCCTCGTCCTCTTCGGCGTCATCCTCATAGTACTCGTCGTTGAAAGACTCCTCGTCATCCTCGTCATACACGATGTCCTCGATATCCTCCAGATCATCGCTGACAACGTCCAGACCGTCCTCCAGCTCGCCCTGAGCATTCCACAGATCCTCCAGCTCCAGGCCGATGTCCTCCAGAATGTCCACCATAGCGGACAGGATCTTGCCCTCGTTGGTCTCCGTGTCGATCTTCATGCCTTCCATCAGGCCTTTCAGATACGCAACCTTCTCAGTGATCTCCATAGTGATCGCTCCTTTCAAAATATCAATTTTGGAAATAAAGGGGGGATTATCGTTATAATTCCCCCTTCAGCGTGTCAAAAAATTCTTTTTGCCCCGCTGAGACCATTTTCAGAGCTTTTTAAAAGCTCTGAAAATGCAGGATTTTAACGGCGTAGGAAAACAGGCGAAGCGCCGCCAGTGGCGGATGTAGCGAGCCTGTTTCGAGGAAGGCTCCCAAACAGCGGATACACAGTATCCGCTGTTTGGCTTGAGCCGACGGTGTATCCCTTCTTGGGTTTCCCGCGCACACCCTTCCTTACCGTCGCGGAAAATCTACCGCTTTATCAATCGTCTCAAAAGGGGGGATTATCGTTATAATCCCCCCTTCAAAACTTATTCCTTCACGCGGCCCAGGTACTCGCCGGTGCGGGTATCCACCTGGATCTTCTCGCCCTCGTTGATGAACAGAGGCACCTTGATGATGGCGCCGGTCTCCAGAGTGGCGGGCTTGGTGACGTTGGTGGCGGTATCGCCTCTCACGCCGGGCTCGGTAGCGGTGACTTCCAGCTCCATGAAGTTGGGAGCCTCCACGCTGAACACGCTGCCCTTGTAGCTGACCAGCGTGCACATGGTGTTCTCCTTGACGAACTGGAAACCGTCGCCCAGAACGTCCTTGTTCAGCGGAGTCATGTCATAAGTCTCGGGGTCCATGAAGTAGTACAGATCGCCGTCGTTGTAGCTGTACTCGGCGTTTCTGCGCTCCACAGTGCCATTCTCGAACTTGGCGCTGGGGTTGAAGGACTCCTCACGGATCGCGCCGGTCATCACGTTCTTGTACTTGGTACGCACGAAAGCGGCGCCCTTGCCGGGCTTGACGTGCTGGAAGTCCACGACCAGCATGGGCTTACCGTCCATCTCAAATACAACACCCTTACGGAAATCGCCTGCGGAAATAGGCATAGTTAAATCCTCCTCACAAATCTTTACGAGAAAACGACCGTGAAGTGGACATTTTCTCAATTCTTTCCTGTCTTATATAATTTGACCGATGATATTTTACCCTATCTTGTCCGTTATTGCAAGTGGTTTTCCGGTTATTTTGTGTTTTCCTCCGGATTTTTTTGGTATTTATAGGGGCAGGCCCTTTTAAACGGGCGCTGCAGCAGGTGCAGAACATGGTTCCACAGTCCCACAGGTCCCCCCAGCGGCTCCACCATCCATGCCCGGACGCCCGCCCGGTGGGCCGCCAGCATATCGGTCAACAGCTTATCTCCCAGCATGGCGGTGTGGGCTGGATCTGTTCCTGTTCGCTCCATAGCGGCCCGCAGGCCCTTTGGGCTGGGCTTTCCGGCATGGCCCTGATAGCCGATGCCCAGATCTCCGCAGAACTCGGTCACGCGAACGCCGGATCGGTTGTTCGACACGATCATCACGGTGATCCCGGCGCCCTTCAAGCCGTCGATCCACTGGCGCAGGGCGTCATCCGGGCGGCGGACCGCCTTGGGCGCCAGTGTATAGTCCAGATCCGTCAGCAGCAGCGTTACGCCCTGACTTTGCAGAAAGGCGGGGGTGATGTCCCGGTAGCTGTCAAAAAGAATATCCGGTGTCAGCATAAGCCGCCCTCCTCTCACATAAGAATACATGCAGTATACCAGAATTCTGACCGCTTCACAAGGGGGAACCTCTATGCAGCTCTATTTGACCGTCCGGCCGGAGGACACGAGAACCGCCTCCGCCTATCCGGCGGGACTGGCCCACGCCGCCTACCGCATCGGGGAGGGGTCCTCCCTGCTGAGCCGGAATTTACTGACACCGGCCCGGTCCGGGCCGATGGCCCCGTTGCCGGGGCTGCTGGTTCTCAGTGACCGTTCCGCGCCGTCCATCGACCGCCCGGCGGCGCTGACCGAGGCCGTGCTCCGGGAATGTGCCCGCCGCAGCTATGGCGGCGTCGTTCTGGACTTTGACGAGCCGTCCCGGGAGGATCGCCGCCGCTTTGCTGCCCTATTGGGGCAGCAGTGCGCCAAAAGCCGAAAGTTCTTCTGCCTTCCCCCGTCCTACGCCGGGGCTGTCGAGCGTCCCACCGTCATCTTGAACACAGCCATCTCCGGCGGCAGCTTTGAAACCCACATCCGGGAGGAGCTCGCCCGCTACGGCGGCGGGCGGAATGTGGTCTTTGACCTCCAGCGGCTGCGGATGGACTTCCGTCTCCCTGCCCGGAGCGGTCAGGGAGAGCCGCTGACGCAGGCGGCACTGGACGCGCTTATAAGGGAGCATCAGCCCGCCGTGTTTTTTTCCAAAGACCTGTTTGCCCGCTACTTCACTTATGCCAAGAACGGTGAATCCCACTTCATCCTCTTTGATGACGCCGACACGCTGCGGCAAAAGCTGCGTCTTGGGCGGCAGTTGGGCGTGGCCGCCGCGTTTTTCCAGTGGCCGGAGGTCTGCGACATCGCCGACTCGCTGTTCCGCCGCAAATAAAAAAGAAGTACCGCACCTCACGGTGCGGTACTTTTGCTTCTTAGTAGAAACGCTTCTTGTTCTTACGAGCGGCCTCAGACTTCTTGCGACGCTTCACGCTGGGGCTTTCATAATGCTCTCTCTTGCGAACCTCGGCGATAACGCCTGCCTTAGCGCAGCTACGCTTAAAACGCTTCAGTGCGCTATCGATGGATTCGCCTTCCTTGACATGAATCTCAGACATTTATATTTCCCTCCCTCCGAGACATCCGGCTTGATCCTGGATGCTTAGGGGCTACGTATAGCCTTAACGTACATCATTATAGGAAATAATCAGAAGAAAGTCAAGGATTTTTTCTCAAATCCGAAAAATTTGATGGTTTCCCGCATTTGAGCCGATCGTTTTCCCTTACCGGGGCTTTACGATCAGGTTGATCAGACGGTTCTTGACCAGAATGGTCTTGACGATCTGCATCCCCTCGGTGGCCTTCTGCACCTTATCCACAGACAGTGCGGCGGCCTTGACGGTCTCCTCGTTGCTGTCCACAGCCACGGTGACGGTGCCCTTCATCTTGCCGTTGACCTGAATGGCCATCTCCACAGAGGAAGCCACGGTCTTGCTGGCGTCATATACCGGCCACTCCGCCTGACAGCACATTTTATGGGTCTGTGCGGCAAAGCCAAGCTGCTCCCACAGCTCCTCGGTGATGTGAGGGGCAAAGGGATTCAGCAGCCGCAGCAGAATGCCCATGTCGCCCTTGGTGACGCCGTTGGCAGTCATCTCGTTGACGGCGGTCATCATGGCGGCGATGGCGGTGTTCATCTTCAACGTGTCGATATCGTCGGTGACTTTCTTGATGGCCTTGTGGAGAACGGCCTCGTTGGCGGGGGTCAGCTCACGGGTGTCCGCCGCGGACTCCGCCAGATTCCACACCTTGTCCAAAAAGCGCTTGGAGCCCTTCACGGCATCGGTTGACCATGTGGCGGCCTGCTCAAAATCGCCCACGAACATGATATACAGCCGCATGGTATCTGCACCGTACTGGGCCACAATGTCGTTGGGGTTCACCACGTTGCCCCGGGACTTGGACATCTTCTCGCCGCCCT
>ERZ826220.2116-NODE-2116-length-17725-cov-4.172722_pt1 | contig 17725 bp, 7 predicted proteins | sample MGYA00519927_ERZ826220 | MGnify/ENA primary metagenome ERZ826220 (study PRJEB31778, sample SAMEA3449225) | human gut metagenome | biome: human gut; feature: human-associated habitat; material: faeces | place: United Kingdom | collected 2010/2012 ...
CGGGATCTGGCCGGATTTGCCGATCTGCTTGCAGATATAGTCGCGGTCGACCGCCAGCGTGAACGCCTGGCGGACCAGAGGATCGTCAAACGGAGCGGCCTGCGTGTTGTAGCTCACATAGTAGGTGCCGATCTGCCCCTCTTTGTGGAACTCCGGCGTGGAAGACAGCGCGTCGATCTCATCGTTGGGGACAGCGTCGATGAAATCCAGTTCGCCGGACTGGAATGCCGTCAGCTGGGCTGCGTCATCCTCCATCAGCGTGAACTGCAGGGTGTCCGGGCCAGCCAGGCTGTCCACGTTCCAGTAGTTCTCGTTCTTGACCATCGTGATGTGGGAGCTGGGCACCCACTCAGCAATCTTGTAGGGGCCGTTGCCGATGTAGGTGGCAGCGTCCACAGCCCAGGCTTCGCCGTTTGCCTCAACAGTCGCCTGCTGAACGGGAGCATACGCGGGGAACGCGGTCAGCTCCAGGAAATACGGCGTGCGGGCCGTCAGCGTGACCTGCAGCGTGTTGTCGTCCAGAGCTTTGACCTGCAGCGCATCCGGATTGTAAGCCGGAGCGGCGTCGGAAGCAGAACCGGACGAGGAAGAGCCCGCGGGAGCGGAGCTCGCAGTACCGGTCGAGGACGTGCTGCCGCCGCAGGCCGTCAGGCCCAGGCTCAGCACCATGACGACGGCCAGCACAAGTGCCAGTTTCTTCATAGTGAACTTTCCTCCTCAAAAATTGTTTATTCAACATTTCACACATGGCGCACCCATAGCATGCCCCAAGGTGAATTGTTTACAATTATACACGCGCGGACGCGCCGCGCAACGCTTTTTTGCAAATTGTCACTTTTTTGCAACTTTATTATAATAAAGCAGCGGGGCGGAAAAACGGCGCTTTCAGCGCCTTTTTCCATTTATTTCACTTTGTCCAGATGGTGGCAGGCGGCATAGTGTCCGCCGGACACCTCGCGCCATTTGGGTTCCTCTGCGGCACACTGCTCGTCTGCGTAGGGGCAGCGGGTGCGGAAGCGGCAGCCGGACGGCGGGTTCAGGGGGCTGGGCACATCGCCCTGCAGCACGATACGCTTGGACTGGCGGGCCGTAATGGGGTCTGCCACCGGAATTGCGGAGATCAGGCTGCGGGTGTAGGGGTGGATGCTGTGAGTGATCAGCTCGTAGCTGTCGGCCAGCTCCACCATCTTGCCCAGATACATCACGCCGATGCGGTTGGAGATGTGCTTGACAACGCTCAGGTCATGGGCGATGAACAGGTAGGTCAGACCCATCTCCTGCTGCAGATCCTCGAACATATTGACGACCTGTGCCTGAATGGAAACGTCCAGTGCAGAGACAGGCTCGTCACAAACGATGAACTCGGGGTTCACAGCCAGTGCACGGGCAATGCCCACGCGCTGACGCTGACCGCCGGAGAACTCGTGGCAGTAGCGGTTTGCGTGCTCGCTGTTCAGGCCAACGCGCTCCAGCAGAGCGATGATCTTATCGTGGCGGTCCTTTTCGTTCTCAGCCAGATGATGGATATCAATGCCCTCACCCACGATGTCGCCGATGGTCATGCGGGGATCCAGACTTGCGTAGGGATCCTGAAAAACGATCTGCATCCGGCGGCGGTAGGGCAGCATATCCACTGCGATCTTGTTGTCCTTATCGAACAGCAGGTTGCCGTCATAGTAGATCTTGCCGCCGGTGGGCTCGTACAGGCGCAGCAGGGTGCGGCCGGTAGTGGTCTTGCCACAGCCGGACTCGCCCACCAGACCAAGGGTCTCGCCCTTGCGGATGGCAAAGCTTACGTCATCCACAGCCTGAACGTACTTGCGGTTCTTGCCCACACCGCCGGCGGGGAAATACTGCTGCAGGTGCTGGACTTCAACCAGCGTCTTGTGTTCACTCATTCTGCCTTTTCCCCTTTCTCAAATGCAGCCTTCTGCTGCAGCCAGCAGTAGGTATAATGGGTATCGCTGAGCTCGGTGCGCGGGGGCATCTTGCTCAGACAGATCTTCATGCAGTTCTTGCAGCGGGGCGCAAAGGGGCAGCCGGCCGGCGGATTCAGCAGGTCCACAGGGGTACCCTCGATGGGCACAAGGCGCTCGTGCTCTGCGGTGTTCAGCTTGGGGATGGAGTTGATCAGACCCTTGGTGTACTCGTGACCCGGCTGGTAGAAGATCTCGTCGGTAGTGCCGTACTCCACAATGTGGCCGGCGTACATGACGGCGATCTTCTCGCACATGGAAGCCACGACACCCAGATCATGGGTGATCATGATGATGCTCATGCCCAGCTTCTTGCGCAGATCCTGCATCAGCTCAAGGATCTGTGCCTGAATGGTCACGTCCAATGCGGTGGTGGGCTCGTCGGCGATCAGCAGCTTGGGCTCACAGGCCAGTGCAATCGCGATCATCACACGCTGGCGCATACCGCCGGACAGCTCGTGGGGGTACTGCTTCAGGCGGCGGTCCGGCTCGTTGATGCCGACCAGCTCCAGCAGCTCCCTAGCGCGGGCCCAGGCTTCCTGCTTGGTCTTTTTGGTGTGCAGCAGGATGACCTCGACGATCTGGTTGCCGATGGTGTACACCGGGTTCAGGCTCGTCATGGGGTCCTGGAAGATGATGGAGACCTCGTTGCCGCGAATTTTGCGGAACTCCTTCTCGGTCATTTTGTCGATCTGGTGGCCGTTGAACCACACCGTGCCGCCGACCAGCCTGCCGGGGTAGGCGGTCAGGCCCATGATGGAGTAGGCCGTGACAGACTTGCCGGAGCCGGACTCGCCGACGATGCCCAGCACGTCGCCCTGGTTCATGCTGAAGGACACGCCGTTCAGCGCCTTGACCTCGCCCGCGGGGGTGAAGAAGGACAGGCGTTCGTCCTTGATTTCAAGAATTTTTTCGCTCATGTTGCTCCTCCTTCCCTCTTTAGCTCTTGAGCTTCGGGTCAAACGCATCGCGCAGACCGTCGCCGAACAGGTTGAAAACCAGGATCATGATGCTGATCATCAGCGCGGGGGCGATCAGCAGCACCGGGTAGGTGTTCATGCCCTTGACGGCGTCAGTCGCCAGCGAGCCGAGGGACGGCATGGGGGCTGCAACGCCGAGGCCGAGGAAGCTCAGGTAGCTCTCGGTGAAGATGGAGGACGGGATCTGCAGGGTGGTGGTAACGATCAGGGTGCCCATGCAGTTCGTCAGCAGGTGCTTCTTGATGATGCGCCCGCCGGAGGCACCCAGCGCGCGGGCAGCGGTGACGTACTCGCTCTCCTTCAGCGTCAGGACCTGGGAGCGGACGATACGCGCCATGCCGACCCAGTACAGCAGGGCGAAGATGATGAAGATGGACACCATGTTGGGGCCGAGCTTCTGCATCCAGCCGAAGCCGGGCTTGGTGGCCAGGCTCTCCAGCGGTTCCTTGATGGCCATGGCCAGCAGGATGATGAGCAGGATGTCGGGGATGGTGTAGAGAATATCGGTAATACGCATCATGATGTTATCGATCCAGCCGCCCGCAAACGCGGAGATGGCGCCGTAGGTCGCGCCGATGAGCAGGACCAGCACAGAGGCCAGCAGGCCGACGGACAGGGAGACGCGGGTGCCCATCATGACACGCACGGCAAAGTCACGGCCCATACGGTCGGTGCCCAGAATGTGGGGGAATACGTTCTCGCCTTGGTCGATGAGCTTCTGCTCGGCGGCAGAATATTCAAACGGAGCCAGGTTGTTGCTGCCCTTGATCTGCTGCTCATAGCTGTAGGGCCAGAAGCTGGGCAGAACATAGGCCATGAAGGCGATCAGCAGGATGACGACCAGGCTGACCATGGCGATCTTGTTTTTGCGCAGACGGCGCATGCCGTCCTTCCAGAAGTTGACGCTCTCGCGCATGACGACAAGGCTTTTCTTCTCGTCGTTGGACGCGGGGGCAAAGTCCTCAACGTTGAGTTGCAGGCTCAACGGATTCTTTTTCAGATTTTCCATGTGTCTGCTCCTCCTTACTTCAGCTTGATGCGCGGGTCGATGATCTTATACAGGATGTCAACAACGACGTTCGCAACGATGACGAGGGTCGCCAGCAGGATCGTAGTGCCCATGATCATCATGTAGTCACGGTTCGTGATGGCGGACACGAAGTCGCGGCCCAGACCCGGGATGGAGAAGATCTTCTCCACGACGAAAGAACCGGTCATCAGGCCTGCCAGCATGGGGCCGACATAAGTGATGACAGGCAGGATCGCGTTGCGCAGCGCGTGCTTGAAGAGGATCTTCACACTGGAAACACCCTTGGCGCGGGCGGTGCGCATGTAGTCCTGACCCATGACGTCCAGCAGGCTGGAGCGCATCAGGCGGGTGATGTAGGCGGTGGGATAAATCGCCAGCGCCGTCACGGGCATGATGTAGGCCGCAGGTTCATTCAGGCCGACGGTGGGCAGGAGCTTCAGGTTCATGCCGAAGGTGTACAAAAGCACAACGCTTGAGATAAAGCTCGGGATGGCGATGCCGCAGGTGGCAAACACGATGATCAGATTATCGGCCCACTTCCCTCGGTTATACGCGGACAGACAGCCCAGCGGAATGCCGACGCAGAGCGCGACGACCACAGCCAGACCGGCGGTGCGGGCCGAGACCGGCAGCTTGGAGAAGATGATCTGGTTGACGGTACGGCCGCGCTGTTTCAGGCTCAGGCCCATATCGCCATGGATCAGGCTGTTCATATAATTAAGGTACTGCACGCCGAGGGGCTTATCGAGGCCGTATTTTTCGGCCAGGGCCTGCTGGGCTGCTTTGCTGATGGACTTTTCCGCCACGAACGGGCCGCCGGGGACCAGGTTCATGATGAAAAAGGTAAGGGTCGCGACGATGAACACGCTGAAAATGCCCATTGCCACGCGCTTGACGATGTACTTCGCCATGGTTTTGTGCCACTCCGTTTCTTAATGGAATACAAATTGGGGTCGATTTCGGTTTATTCGTTTAACGCTCTGTACCGTGCGTACACGCTTGTACGCAATAGGCGGACAGACAGGAGAATAAAAAAGCCGATGGCGGCTGCGATTGCAAACGCCATCGTTCGTAATCCGAAATCTACTCTATATTATAAAATGTTGCAAAGTATTTGTCAATTCGATGTTCGTTTTCAGACAACGGCAAAGAGCTGAAAACCCGCCCCGCAGGCTGCAGATTTTCGTGAAAGATGCCCATTTGCAGAATTTTTTGAGTTTTTTGAAAAAAACGCTTGACTTTCCGGGCAGTGGGCGCTATAATAAAACACGTTCTCCGGCGAGAACGCCAAGAGAATATGCGCCGGTAGCTCAGCTGGATAGAGTGTCTGACTACGAATCAGAAGGTCGGGAGTTCGAGTCTCTTCCGGCGCACCATGCACCGCACCGGGGCAGAGATGCCTCGGTGCATTTTTTGTTTGTATCGCTTTTTTCAAAGCGCACAAACAGCGGCAACCCATACAGTCACCGCTGTTAATCCGATTTGAAAATCAGAAAAAAGCGTGTTTCTATAGTGTTCCTGGCAGCGGGTGTTCTCCCGCTTTCCCCCGACCCAGCATCCCGGCTGGGAGGTTTCTGCCTATGAGGGTTGTACTTGATGGCGGGGTCTGTTGCATCCCAGCGGCTTCTGAGGCCGACCACAGTACAAAAGAAGTAAATACTTCTTACAGGAACAACATATTCGATTTTCAAGGTACAACGATAAAAACCCCCAACCATTTCACAACGGTGGGGGTTTGGTGTACCTTGACAAAGGTCAAACTGTATTGTAAACTGTCTAGGCGATAAACCAAACGGAAATTGGTTTATAACCATACAGATATGCAACACAGATTGTATTGCTTAGTACCACGTTACCCCACAACGCTGCGTGATTTTTAGCCTTGTGGTTACTGGTTGCCAGTTTCTTATGTGGCTTCCAGGGTGGAGTTCTTATCGGGACTATTATAAGCAGATTCGAAAGGGAAGTCAAGCGACGAAAGCCGCTTGGCTTTCTTTTTTTCTGCATAATAGGGCTTAGAAAAGGTCGCTGTGTGAGCCGGTTCTGGTGAGGTACAAAATCAATTCCTCATCGGCCACTTCGTAGATCAGCAACCAATCCGGGGTGATGTGACACTCGCGGCATCCCGTATAGTCCCCGGAAAGTTGGTGATCCCGGTTCTTCTCTGGCAGCGGTTTCTGGTTGGCCAGCAGCTCGATCACCTTTTCCAGCAGGCGCATATCATAGCCGCGCTTTACAATTCTTTTGTAGTCTTTCTTGAAGGCGGCCTGATACTTAATCGTCAGCATTCAAATCCTCCATGAGTTCTTCTACGGAAGAAAAAGCCTTACTCATTCCAATACCTTTTCTGGCATCCTCAATTGCCTTTTTCGTTTCGGCGTTCGGAACTTCCGCTCCAATCTCAAAGGGGATTCGGTATTCCCGGACCGCCTTTTTCGCAAAAACGGTAAATGCCGTTGTCATCGTCATGCCAACATCATTGCAAAAAGCCTCAAACTGCTGCTTCAAGTCGGAATCCATGCGGATATTGATGTTGATGTTCGCCATACAGTGCAATCTCCTTTCCTTGATTCTGTAATCATTATAGCAGATTGTGCATGCAATGTCAATATATTTATTTACGTTGCTTGCGCGCTTTTCCTGCTTCTTGCTTTCTCCACTATATTTTCGGGCGTGATTGTTCGATACACAGTTCTGCAAATTTCAACGGGAAAAATAACGACAGGACAAGCAAAACGCTTTGTGCCTAATAGGCACAAAGCGTTCTGCAGCGCCAGCCCGGGCTGTATCATTGGCCGCCGTCTGTTTCTTTTTCTGCTAGGAATGCGGCGCGCACCTCTTGCAGCTTTTTGACCCCCAGCGCCCAATAGGGGCGGATTTCTTTGCCGGTCATACCGGCTTCGCGGCACAGGCGCATTTCCCGCAAAACACGAGGACCGCACTTGTGCAGCTTGATGAGCTTCAGGCCGTAGGTGTCCGGCATAATGCCGTTGGCAATGCCGATCAGCAGTTCCCGCAGCTGTTCTTTGTCGATACCGTGGACGGGGTCCTCGTAGTACATGGGCGGCAACAAGCCCTGCTCTCTGGCCCAATCCCGCAGCTGATGTACGGCGCTTCCTGATGATGTGCAGCGGCAAGGTCGGGTCATCGTAGCTGCTCTCATCAAAGCCCATGCGCATCCCCAGGCGCAGCTCGGTGAGCTTGGGCAGGCCCTCGTCGGTGTTATACCCCTTGGCCAGATACGGCTCGATGTCCAGATCGTCCTCAATCCAGGCCGCTTTTTCTGCCTCCCAGGCCAGGTCTATCGGCCTGCCGCCCAGCACGGCCCGCTTTTCGGCTTTGGCCTTTTTTGCCAGGTAGATGATGCCGCCCTGGTGTGCGGCGCGGCGGGCTTTTTTGTTTGCGGTCTGCGCAATCTGCCGCCCGGAGTAGCCAATCATTTTCAAGCCTTCCGGCGGCGTTGCGGTCTCGGCAACGCGCACCACCACCCGCAGCATCTTTTTGCGGCAGCCCGGTACAGGCACCCGTACCCAGCTGCCAGACTTCAGCCCGGCGCTGCCTTTGTAGTCCTCTGGCACGCCGAACCCGTATTCTTTGCCGTCCGGCTTGAATTTGATGAACACCATCTTCATGTAAAAGTCACTCCCTGTTGCTTAAATTATACCTGCTGCCTACGTCGGTGGCAACGACTGTACAAAGAAAAAAATAGTCTGGCGCAGCAATCGGGCAGGCTGTGGGTACGAAACCTGGGGGGCATGCGGAATCCTTCAGTTTGGGCAAGAGGGGCTTTGCCGTTTATTCCTGCATCCGGCTCCAAAAGTCGCGCTTCTCCCCCTATTGCTAATTTGGAGAGGGAGAAATATCTTTCTTTTGTACTGTAAGTGGGATTAGTCTTATTACTGTTCCGCAAATTTTGACATACCCTTGAAACAGTAAAAGAAAGAATACCTTGACAGACGCCAATAAGCTGTAGTATGTTTAATTTGTAGAGGATATGTGCAATGGTCTTTTCTGCAATATCTCTAACTTGCCGCCGTGTTCCAGCACGGCGGTTTTCTTTTTGTGCGCCAGGATTGGCCCCTGGGAGCGCCCGTGCCACCGTTTCGACGAGTATGTACAGGTTGTGCTTCCCGGCACGGAAAGCGGCTTTGAGGAGCCTGCCAGCGGCCACCAGAGACTTGATAGCCGTTTGCACTGTGCCGATGGCCATGCGCAGCACGGCTGCCATGTGCGAAAACGAGGGAAACGCCTTGCGCTGCCCATTGGAGCAACGGCAGAGGTAGGCGTACACGGCAAAATCCCGTTTATCCAGGTTGAATGCTTCTACCGGCAGCTTGCTCCATGCGCCGGACAGCTGCAGGAGCTTGTACTGATTGGAGATCCTGCGGCCATCCCGATCTTGCCGGGCAGACACTACCAGCAGGCCCTTTTGTTCCAGACCGGCCACGGCGGAGCGGATTGTGTTCTCGCTCAGACCGCACCGCTGCTGTATGGTGGCGTTACGGACGGTCGCTGTGCCCAGGCAGTTCTGGCAGTACGATAAAAACAAAAATACCATCAATTCTTTGGGCTTCAGACCATAATCAAATAAGCTGTTATAAATTTTTACAAACATGGTGTTCTTCCTTCCAAAAAAGCAGCCCCAGGCAAACGGATTGCCTGGGGCATTGTTGTTATTTAGGGGTTGAATTTTCCGGGGTACAGTGCTGCCGCTTCGCGCCGGGAAGCTCCCAGCTTGCGGCGCGGTTCTCTGGTAGCTGCCGAGGGTGCGTGAGGGCGTGCCGGGGCACTTCCTAGAGCCTGTCGCAGAGATTCCGTGCTGAGTAGTTTGATTTCCAGATAGTCGTTCTCGCCGGTGGAATCCTGCTCCTGGGGAGCAAGGGACAAGTATTTCCAGTAGCCTTCCAGATGGGTTTTCATGGGGGCATACCCGGCTTTTTCGACAATCCAAGTGTCACGCTGGATGCGCACCATCTGAGCAGGGGACATCAGAGGGCGGCCCATCAGCTGATGGCTGCTGGTGGTCTTGCCGTCAGAGCGAGAGGAGGAGCCGGTCAGAATGGTCTCATCGCCCAGCATTTTGGATATGCTGGTAGCGGTATCCTGGGCCGATGGCGATACAAATGTGTTGAGCAAAATCTGGCAGTTGTCTTTGATGATCTCGGTGACGTTCTTATCGTATTTGAGCAAAAACTGGCTGTAGCTTTGCACCGCGACAAGGATTCGCCCGCCTCGGCTGCGGATAGCGGAGAACAAGCTGGTGACACCGGGAATTGCCGGGAAGTTGCCGAACTCGTCCAAAAAATAGTAGAAGGGACGAGGGCAATGCCCGCCCTGGCGCTCGGCCAGAGCAATCAGATCGTCGGTCAGGAAACGGACGAACAGCGATGCCAGGAAGTGCCTGGTTTCGTTTTCATCGGGCGCGATCAGGAAGATCGCTGTGGGCCGTTCGATGAATTGTTCGGCATCCAGATCGTTGTCGTGTGTACAGATCAGCTGCTCCAGTTCCGCATCGACGAATTTCAAAAGTTTGGACAGCGCCGAAGAAACGATATTAAGGGTGGTTCGGATATCTGCACTTGTGGTAGTGCTGATATAGCCTTTTATTCGGCGGTCGGTAACCCCCTCCAGCATGGCAGCCAGGCGGCTTTTCTGGACGGTGTTCCCTTTCTCCGGGTTATCTGCCCCTGCCAGTTCGACAATCAGATTAAAAACACTGACGATGTGGCGCTCACCGTCCTGGCCATACTGAGACACCAGCAGGACCAGGCCGGTTATCAGGCCACGGGCAGTCTCGTTAAAATACTCGCTACTGTCACCATTGTTCGCAGAGCCGGTATTACCGATGATCGCGCTGGCTATGACTTTGGCGTAGCGTTCTGCCGTGGCATAATGCACGGCCCGCTGCTTGGCGTCTTGCTCCTTGCGCCAGGCGTCGATTTCGATGTTGACGCGGTACAAAAGATTAAAATGGCAGGAGCAAAACACGTTTCGCAGATCGAGCTTCAGCACGCGGTAGCCGCACTTTTTCAGTTCGGCGCTGGTAATCGTATACAGGTCATCCTTGACAGATACCAGAACCATGCTGGCCCCCTGGCCGATTCCCTGGGCGTCTTTCGTGTGCAGATTTACCCGGGCGTTGTAGGTGATCGTGGGGATATACAGGCTGGTGGACTTACCGGCACCGGGCGGGGCGACCATCAATACAGATTGATCGCTTGTATCGACCAGCCAGGTGCTTTTGGATGCGCCCACGAGCATGGCCGGTTGTGCCTCATGTCCTTGCTGCACTTCTTGGTAAACCCGCTTGACTTCCTCCGGCTCCATGAAGTGAGCGTCGCCGTGCTGGCCGTGTCCGGCTTTTACATCCCGGACCGCCAGGGGCTGACGGTTGAGCAGTTCAATAACTGCCGTGGCCAGTATGGCCAGCAGAAATTTGCTAACCGCCAGCCGCCAATCCATAGGTATCTGCAGGAACAGCTGGAAGCCCGTCAACAGGGCATAGCCAATGACCAGCACCAGCAACGGGCGAAACAGTTTTTTCAAAAAATCACCTGCCTTACATCATTTCCATAAAGGCTTCGCTTTGCGGGGTCATCGCCTCCGGCTCAATTTGTTGAGCCTGATACTGTTCGCTTGTCTGCTCCAGTTCGGCATAACGGACACAGTATTCCATTGCATTGTGTAGCCTGGCCACGCTGTCCTTCATGCTGAAGCCGGAAACTTGCTTGGCATCTTCCAGCGCGGTGATGATTCTCTCTTTCAACTGGCCATTGACAGGCACACCGCAGCGCACCTGCAGGAGCGCTGTTAGGGAGGCGCTTTCCAGTTCTGCCACCGGCTTTTCAGCGGTGTTTGTCCGGGCGATTACTGCCTCGGAATAGCCTTCCAGCAGACTTTTCAGTTGTTCTGTATCGTTTTCTCCTTCCCGGATGTGGATGGTGTTTCTGGGCGCATCAAAAAAGCCGGAGCCAAGGCGAATATCTTTCACAATGGAGATATTAGCGAGGTGTGCGGCATCTTCCACACGGTGCATCAGATCGCCATGCTGGGCGTCTGTCCATTGCAGCGGGGCGTTGTCCAGGTATTCGCTTTCGGGCAGATCGTACTGCTCCAAAGCATAGACGCGCTCTATCCCATCGGAACGCAGTACAGAAACAAAATGATCTTCTTCGCCAGATTTGACATTGGGCGACCCGAGTGCTTCCGGGGCAGGGCAGTAGGTGGCTTTGGGGTTTTGGGCGAATACCGCAACACTGTTTTCAGCACCCAGGCCGACACATTGGCCACGGAAGGTTAAGTATTCCAGATACTTCTGAGGATCAGTAGCCATTGAATCGTAGGTTTGGTTTAGTTGTGTGCGATATTTCTGTACTTCTAGTTGAGCCTGTACTTGCTGCTCAGCCCAGTTTCTGAAATCGTCCAGGGAGCCCTCAAATGTATCGTAACCTTTGCCAGTGGCGTTATATTCGATTAGTCCAGAAGTGGCATACGGGGCAAGATCATAACTGTAGAAGCGTTCGGAATTTGGTCCATGTAAAGAGCCACTTCCGTCGTTATACATTTCCCATTGCCATCCGGCGGGTAACTGGTTGGCTGGAACGATTTTGCCATCGTCGAGAAATTCGTCTAAATCTTGATATTCTTCTTTCTGCATAGGGTTCTCCTTTTTGGGGGTGGTTTTATCATCTTCGCTCAAAAGTTGATTTAACTCGTTTAGGCGTGCCAATTTTGTTTGAAAATCTTCTTCGTATGCAAAAGGTTGATTTACAGCCTTTTTTGCATCTTCCAGGTTTTTGTTCAGTATGGTCAGCCGCTCCTGATCAAGCGCCTGTGTGTCAGATAGCTTATCTAAAAGATGGCGGAACGAGGAAAAGTTCTCTTTCGGGTTAAACTCAAAGTTGTATTTCTGTTCACCCTGGAGATATCCCATAAAGCTGACGGCTTTGGCGTTGTAATAAGCATGGATATCGAATCCTCTGTACTGACCGATTATGACGTCACCGGCGGTGGCTCCCTGAAGCGCATCGCGCAGAGCAGCGTCGGCAGCTTTGCGCTCCGTATAGGCTGTTCCCATTACAATAGCGGAAAATTTCTCGCTGCCGTCTGGATTGAAACGACTATTGGCTTTGTAAGTTTCCATATCCTCGGATATTGCTTTCAGAGATTCTTCGACTTTTTGTATGGAGGTAGGATACCCGATGGCGATCTTGTCCTGCAGCTCAAATATCTGTGACATGTGGGAGGAGCGCAGTGTGCTCAACCGGGCTACTTCATTGTCCAGTTCCATCTTTTCTTTGATAAGGGGATTGCCGGCGCATAGGGCTTTGATTTCCGCGTAGGACAGTGCAACTTCGTCCAAATCCTGACAAGATCGAGCAGGCGACTTGCTGGTCATGATTTGCGATATGAATTTTTGCTTGTTTTCGATCAGCTGCCAACTGTAGGCGTCGAAGCTGCCTTCGGTTGCATACCGATAGATCTGCACAGATGGGTTTTCGTTGCCCTGGCGCAGAATCCGACCTTCGCGCTGCTCAATATCCGAGGGCCGCCAGGGCACATCAAGATGGTGGAGTGCAATCAATTTGGTTTGCACGTTGGTTCCGGCTCCCATTTTTTGTGTACTGCCCATCAGGATGCGCACCTTTCCGGCACGCACTTTTGCAAACAGAGTGGCTTTTTTGGCGTCGGTATTGGCGTCATGGATAAATGCAATCTGTTCCTTCGGAATACCTTTGGCAATCAGCTTGTCACGGATATCGTCGTAAACGTTCCATTCTCCAGTGCTGGGGGTGGCCAGATCGGAGAAGATCAGCTGCGTCGATTGTGTGGCCATGGTGTTTTGCCAAATCTCAAATACCTTGCTGGCGCAGGCCGTGGCTTTGTTTTCGGGAACATCCGGGAGAAGTGGGTTGAGCAGCCGCTGATCGAGAGCCAGTTTCCTGCCGTCCGTTGTAATTTTGAGCATGTTATCTGTGTGCGGGTCTACATTGCCAGCGCGGACTTTCTCGGCCCGCTCTCCAAGCGCCTGGATGCTTTCTTTCTGTAGCTCCGTGGGAGGGCACATCACAGCTGTGGCTTTTCCGCCTTCCAGATCGGGAACTTTTAGGTTCAGCATATCGGAAGTCTGTACATCGGTGGCCAACTTCCACATGCTGATAAGTTCGGGGAGATTGAAAAATCTTGAAAAGCGTGTTTTCGACCGATAGCCAGTACCTTCCGGGGCTAGTTCAATGGAGGTTGTGGTTTGCCCAAAGTTGGCGGCCCAGGCGTCAAAAGACAAAAGGTCATGGGCACGCAACGTGCTGGCCTGTAAATACCGCATCATGGTATACAGCTCAACGGGTGAGTTGCTGATTGGGGTGCCAGTACAGAAAACAAGCCCTCTCCCGCCAGTGATTTCATCCAAATACTGGGTTTTCATCAGAAGATCAGTTGCTTTCTGGCTTTCTGAGGTCGATATACCGGCAACATTTTGCATTTTTGTGGTGACTGCGAGATTCTTAAATTCGTGGGCCTCATCAACCATGAGTGAATCGACGCCCAACTGTTCGAATGTCACCACATCATCTTTGGGAGAATCCATCAGTTGTTCCAAATGCGACTGAAGGCGTTTTTTGGTGGCCTCCATTTGCTTGACACTCAGATCTTGCCCGCTTTTTTCCTTTTTTGCGCTGGCAATTTCTTGCGTGTACCGTTCGATCTCGTCCTGCAGGAACTTCTGCTGCCTTTCGATTGACAGCGGAATCCGGGAAAACTGACTGTGTCCCATGATCACGATATCATAGTTGCCGGTGGCGATACGAGAACAAAATAGCTTGCGGCGATTTTTCTCAAAGTCATGCCTTGTGGAAACGAGTATATTGGCGTTGGGGTAAAGACTGAGAAGTTCGCTGCCCATTTGTTCGGTCAGGTGGTTGGGGACAATGATTAGTGTTTTATTGCACAGCCCCAGGCGCTTTTTCTCCATCGCGGCAGCGCCCATAACCATTGTCTTACCTGCGCCAACTGAGTGAGCTACTAGAGTATTACCGCCAAACAAAATTCTGGCTACTACGTTTCGCTGGTGGGGTCTGAGCGATATTTCCGGGTTCATGCCCGGAAAGCGCAGAAAACTTCCATCATATTCGCGTGGCCGCAGGTTGTTGTAATGGGTGTTGTAATAATCAACCAGTCGCCGCCGCCGATCAGGATCTCGATATATCCAATCCTTAAAGGCGGCTTCAATTTGCTGTTGCTTGTCCTGAGCCAAACGGGTTTCTTTAACGTTTGGCACAGCCTTCTTCTTCCCGTCTACGTCCTCGATATAATCTACAACCTTGACAGTTTGTAGATTTAAACTGCAGCGTAAAATCTCATAAAAGTTCTTTCTCTTTGTACCGAAAGTAGTTGTAGCCTTCAAGCTGTAGCTGTCTACGGAACTCCCTTCGATGTTCCAGGTGGCGTTGAGCCGGTTATAGCTGACTTTTATAGATTGCGCTACCCAGCGATTAGGCTCCATCGTTTCCAGAATGAATTGCTTGATATCCTCAGGAGGAATCCAGGTCGTTCCAAGGTGCAATTCGATTTCAGATGCGGTCAAGTCTTTCGGTTGAACATTTTTCAGAGAATCCACGTTGACCTGATAACTGGGGTCTTGTTTAGCGAAAATTTCAGCTGTTGCCAGCTTTTTGCGTACATCACCAGAGAGGTATTCTTCGCCGGTTTGATACAGAGGTTCACCGGCAGCAGTCGTTTCACCGGGAACGCGAAATACTACGCCGGTCAAATCTTGCAGAAGCTCATCACGGGTTTTGCCGGTTAACTGCTCCATATAAAGCAAATCCACACTGGTATGTTCCTGGACAGACAGCGCGAGAGCCTCGCTGGCGGTTTCCACATGCTCAATCACTCGGTTAGGCCGGATTGTTTTCTTTGTAAACATATCCGACTTCGACTTGAAATTGTGGTCGTCATCGAAATTTTCCAGCGAACAGAGCAAGCTATACCCGCTATCATCGCGGAAAGCCAGAGAGTTTGCGCGACTGCTGAGCCTGCCATATTTCTCCGTGTAGGTATCGTATTCGTGATTTAACCGTCGCTGAAGTTGTTCAACAGCTTCATCCGGGAAATCATCGAGTTGAGCCTGAATCAACTCCCGTGTGGTGGCCAGAATAGAGATCATGCCCTTGATTCGTGCCTGTGCTGTGGCGTTTGCGGTAACTTCCCGCATAACTGAATCAGTACGGAAAAAAATCTTACCGTCACGGATACAATAGCTGTAATTCCGTACATCGGGGTCTGCTGGTAAGGTGGTTGCCTCTCCGGGCTGCTGCTCCAGAATAACCGGTTCGGCCTTCACCAACGTGGCATTCAACCTTCCCATCGCAGCCTGCAGTTGCTGCTCCAGAGATGTGCTGGTATCAGGCTGACAGGTAGGGCGCATCCCATAGGGGCCACTGACCATCTCCATTTTTCCGCAAATCATCTCGGGGTGGTCGATGAAATACTGGTTCATGGGGATGCCATCCGCATTTGTTCCTGTGTGCACCCAGGATACGTCCTGGTCAACAATGTGATCTCGTTTCTGAAGGAACAGAATATCGGCTGTCACTTCCGTACCGGCCAGGGCCTTAAAGGCCGTATTCGGCAGGCGCACTGCACCGATTAACTCACAACGGGCTGCAAGATACTTTCGCACATCTTCTGTTTGCTTATCCATCGTGCCGCTGGTCGTGATTATGGCCTGGATACCCCCTACGCGCAGCTTGTTAATGCTTTTGGCTGCGAAGTAATCATGTATCAGGAAGTTATATCGGTTAAACGCTGGGTCATTTACTTTGTACTGACCGAAGGGGACGTTACCAATCACTACATCGAAGTAGCTGTCCGGCAACGTGGCTTTTTCATACCCACAAATCTGGATATTGGCTTTAGGGTACAGCTGCTTGGCAATGCGGCCAGTTACAGGGTCAATCTCCACGCCAAACAGATGTGCGCTTTCGTCGAAGCTGGCCGGTCTGTTTGCGAAGAACGCACCCACACCCATGCTCGGTTCCAAAATGTTACCGCCCTGCAGGCCAAAGCGCTCCAAAGTGCTGTACATTGCGCGAACGATCTCTGGCGACGTGTAATAGGAGGTAAGCGTGGACGCTCTGGCAGCCTCGTATTCGGCCTCTGGAAGAAGCTCTTTCAGTTCCTGGTATTCTTTATGCCAGTTGTCTTTCCGTGCGTCAAATGCGTCTGCCAGGCCGCCCCAGCCCACATATCGGGCGAGAAGCTGCTGCTGTTCCGGGGTGGCCTGCATGCCGGTTGCCTCCAGGTGTTGGAGCAGACGCAGGGCGTTGATGTTGTCCTGGAACCGGGCCTTTGCTCCGCCCGGCTCTGTTTGCTCATCCGGCAGCGCTTTGTAGTTTTGTGCGTTACGGGCGATACTTGCCTTGTATTCCTCATAGGCGGCCTGTTCGGCGTCTGCTACCGTCTGGAATTTCGTCCATTTTCCATTGATAGGTATTTCTACAGCGGTCTTTTGTGGGATGGGCTGAGGCTGAACTTGCTCCGGGGCCGTAGATTCTTTCGTCTTTTCGGAGGTTTCGATGCTGGGAGTGGCTGGGGCCTGTAGACGGCTGTTTCGCTCGTTCCGTTCCAGAAGCCGGGAAAATTCTTCCTTACTCACAGAGCGGCTGAATAAGGGAAGTTCCTGGTCTTGCAGAAGAATCTCCCCTTCGCCAATATCCTGGACAATAAAAGCCTTATCGTTTTCCAAATAGACAATATCGCCAGGAATACAGGGACGCTTTTGGGGAGCAGAACGGATAGCCTGTTCACGTTTCCTTTCCTGGTACTCTTGCTCAGCTGTTCCGATGAGTTCATCAAAGGTTACCCCGGACAACTCATGTTCAACCAATTCTGCCGTCGAAGCGTACTGCGCGGAAAGGATTCTTTCTCCATCGACGTTATAGACTATTTTGTGGTGAAGGAGATCCACATAGACATTGATGCTATGGTCACCTTCGCCGGTAGAGGAATAGGCCAGGTCAATGTGGCGGAGATCTTCAAATTCTGGTGGGTCGAAGCCATTCTCGGTGCAGTATTCCCGAATGATTTCTTTGGCCTGTTCCAAGTCGGCTGCCCTTTTATCTTGCTCTGCTTGACGGGCTGACAGCCATTCCTCATATTCGGGATATTCTGCGTCTGTGAGATAACGGTTACTTTGCACTAGTTCTTGCAGTCGGCTGGAAACTTCCTGCCATGTCAGTGTGTGGCTTATCTGCCCATTATCGGTATTACACTGGATTTCAAAGCCGCTGCTGCTGTAATCAAGCCATCCGCGGGAGCCGTTGGCAAAGTCCCACGACCTGCCGCCTATCCCATATTCTTTTTTTAGCCAGCGAACCATTTCTTCTCTCGGCGGCAATACCGGCTGGGAAAAATAGTATTGAATCCGCATTTTTCCCTTTTCAAAATTGCTTCCGTCACAAAGAGCGCGTCTGATCTCATCCTCATTGATTATCGGCTGGTCAACAGCGGTTTCCATTTTCTGTTCCAGAAAGGAGGGAACATCTACAAATCCAGCACTATCGCAGTAATATGCTTTGGTGTCCCCACCGCGATTCAGAACAACAATGTCGGAAACGGAAAGGCTATGGCCGGTGAAGTCAGGGGGACGGTCAAGGTTGAATGTGCGGAAGATGTCCTCCAGCGTGGTTTTGCCATCCAGGGGGGCTGTGTAGACCAGATCGTAATTCTGCCGGTCAATG
>ERZ826220.2120-NODE-2120-length-17696-cov-22.136387_pt1 | contig 17696 bp, 15 predicted proteins | sample MGYA00519927_ERZ826220 | MGnify/ENA primary metagenome ERZ826220 (study PRJEB31778, sample SAMEA3449225) | human gut metagenome | biome: human gut; feature: human-associated habitat; material: faeces | place: United Kingdom | collected 2010/2012 ...
TTGACAAGGCGGCGGGGGTTGATATATCCTTTACTGATAATGAAAACAGGGGCGGTGCGCGGTACAGGGCTGCGCTTGGGCTCCTGATGGGTGTAGAAAGGACACGGCAGATGATGAAGATCGGCTTTATCGGCACGGGCAACATGGGCGGCGCGCTTGCCAGCGCCGCCGCAAAGAGCGGCGAGGTGGAAGTGCTGCTCGCCAACCGCACAAAGGCAAAGGCAGAGGCGCTCGCAGAGCGCATCGGCGCTGTTGTGAGCGGCAACGAGATCATCGCGCGCGAGGCGGACCACATCTTCCTCGGCGTGAAGCCGCAGATGATCGTGGACGTGCTCAAGGGCATCGCCCCGGCGCTCAAGGAGCGCAGGAGCGCGCCGGTGCTCATCAGCATGGTCACGGGACCGGACATCGCGCGCATTCAGGAGCTTGCGGGCGGGGACTATCCCGTCATCCGCATCATGCCGAACATGCCCGCCGCCGTGGGCGAGGGCGTGATCTTCTATGCGTGCAGCGGCAACTGCGACAAGGCGCAGCAGGAGGCGTTTTTGCGCTACATGGCGCCCGCGGGCAAGCTCTTCCCGCTGGCGGAGGAGCTGCATGCCGCGGGTTCGGCGGTCGCAGGCTGCGGCCCGGCCTTTGCCGCGATCTTCTTAGAGTCGATGGCCGACGGCGGCGTCGCGTGCGGCCTGCCGCGCGCGTCGGCGATCCAGTATGCCGCGCAGATGATGCTCGGCACGGCGAAAATGGTGCTCGAGACGGGCCAGCACCCCGGCGTGCTCAAGGACAGCGTTTGCTCGCCCGCGGGCTCGACGATCCAGGGCGTGCAGACGCTCGAAAAGCGCGGCATGCGCGCGGCGGTGTTTGACGCCGTGACCGTGGCCTACGAGAAAAACGTCGAGCTCAAAAAGGCGAGCGACTGAGGCTGCGGCGGAAAGGTATCTTTCCTGCGCGGCAGGCATAGTTTGCTGTGCGGGTATTTCCAGTTTTTTGCAAAAAGTGAGGAATAGATCCTATGGCAGCGATCTCTCAACAGCTCGCAGATATCACGGTGCTCTCGATCGTGGTGCGCATCCTGCTCTCCACGTTCTGCGCGGGCACGCTCGGCTTTGAGCGCGAGCGGCACAATCAGGCGGCGGGCTTTCGGACGTATATCATCGTGAGCGACGCTTCGGCGCTCGTGATGATGACGAATATCTTTGTTGCCGGCATCGGCGAGACGGACCTTGTGCGCATGTCGGCCTCGGTCATCACGGGGCTGGGCTTTCTCGGCGCGGGCACGATCTTAGTGACGCGCAATCAGGAGGTGCGCGGCCTGACGACCGCGGCGGGCCTGTGGGCGGTCGCCATCATCGGCACGGCGTTCGGCGCGGGTTTTTACGCGGGCGGCATCATCTGCTATGCGTTCATCTTCCTTGCGATGCAAGTGCTGCGGCGCGTGGACCTTCGCATCCGCAAGACGCAGCGCGTCTCCACTGTGTATTTCGAGATGGAGAAAAAGAGCACGGTCGGCCAGATCATCCGCCAGGTAAAGGGCCACGGACACTACATTTGGGACCTGAACCTCTTCAGCGAGACGCAGGAGAAGAGCGGCGGCCCCGTGTGCGGCACGTTCACCCTTTGGGTGAACGGCAAAACGACGCTGGACGAGGAGATCCAGGCGCTTGAAGCGCTCGACGGCGTCAGCTATATGACGCTGATGTGAAAACGGAAAAGCAAAAAACGGCGCGGGAGACCGCGCCGTTTTTCTTTGCTGTGGAAAAGTCGGGGATTGCCTTATGCCGCCCTGCGGCTGCGCGCAAGGCTGACAAAATAGCATCCCACGACAGTCAGATAGACGAGTACCGAGCCGAGGCCGCGCCCCTCCCGCAGATAAGCGCCCCAGAGCATCAGGACGCAGTATTCCTCCGCCTGCGAGTTGATGGCGTAGTCGCCCATGGTGGCCAGGTAAATGAGCGCGGACAAAATCGTATAGGCGACCGTAAACGGCGCAAGATAGGACCTTTTGCAATACAGCGTCAGCCAGAGCAGAACGAGCGCGATCGAGGCGCAGGCGATGCTCTGGAAAAACAGCAGCGCCCCGAGGCGCGAGTCCTTCGCAAGGAGCACAAGACTGTAAAAGGTGGCGTCCCCGGTCACTTTCCGCAAGAAACCGCTGCCAGTCGTATTCTGATGTACCCAGTCGATCAGGGGCGAGCCGCCCTCGAACCCGAGAAGCGGCAGCTGCGAGCGGATTTCGAGGGTGAAGAAAAGAGGGACGAGAATTGCGAGGAAGAGCGCGGCGAACAAAAGTCTTTTGCGCGACTGTGTGGATATTTGCATGGTGTTATCCTCCCTGTATGAATTTTCCACTCGGCGCTTCGCCGCCCCGGCAGAGAGCGGCGGCGAAGCATCGGCTTTTATCTCATTAGACGTAAAAAAGCGCGCATTTTTCGCCTTTTGGAGAAAAAAACTGCAAGTTCGGCGCTTCGACTAAATCCGCGCGGGCTGTTCTGTGCAAAGCGGAGGACGATTTTTTGCAGAAGATGGGATTTTGCACACGGGCGGCGAAAGCGCGGCGTTTGCGCCGCCTTTATACACCTTGTTAAGAAAAAGCCGCGCAGCGGGGCGGAATCCCGCCCGTTCGTCGATTGACAGGGGAAAGTGTGCGCCGTACAATGAAAATTAACACACAAAGAGAGGAAAAATCATGAAATATGTCAAGGAGTTCGGCATCATCCTCATCGTCTCGCTCGTTGGGGAGCTGCTGAATTATTTTCTGCCCCTGCCCGTTCCGGCGAGCATCTACGGCCTTGTGCTGATGTTTCTCTGCCTGATGCTCGGCATCATCAAGCTCAGCGACGTGCACGATACGGCCTGCTTTCTCATCGAGATCATGCCCATCATGTTCATCCCGCCCGCCGTGGGGCTGATGGCTTCGTGGGACGTCATTCAGGCGAATCTTGTCGCCTATCTCATCATTGCCGCGGTGACAACGATCGTCGTTATGGCCGTGTCCGGCCTTGTGACGCAGGCGGTACTCAAAAAGGGCAAGAAGGGGGCGGAGAAGAAATGACATTTTTTGAACAGTCCGTCTTTTTCGGCGTCTCTGTCAGTCTTGCTGCCTACGGCATCGGCGTGCTGCTGCAAAAAAAGTTCAAGTTCGCACTCTTCAACCCGCTGCTCATCTCGGTGGTGCTGACCATTGCGGTGCTTTTGACGGCGCACATCAGCTACGACACGTTCTACGAGGGCGCGAAGTATTTGAGCTACCTGCTCACGCCCGCGACCGTGTGCCTCGCCGTGCCGCTTTATGAAAAGCTATCGCTTCTGAAGAGCAACTGGAAGGCCATCTTCGCCGGTATTCTCTCCGGCGTCATCACGACGCTTTGCAGCGTGTTTGTGATGAGCAAGCTCTTTCATCTTACACATGAGGAATACGTGACGCTTCTGCCTAAGTCCATCACGACGGCCATCGGCATGGGCGTTTCCGAAGAGCTCGGCGGCTACGTGACGCTGACGGTCGCCATGATCATCATCACCGGCATTTTCGGCAACGTGATCGCAGTTTCGGTGTGCAGGCTTTTCCGCATCACCGACTCCATCGCCAAGGGCGTGAGCATTGGCTCGGCCGCGCACGCGCTGGGCACGGCCAAGGCGCTCGAGATCGGCGAGGTCGAGGGCGCGATGAGCAGCCTGTCCATCGTCGTGGCGGGCCTTCTTACGGTCGTCGGCGCGTCGATTTTTGCCAACCTTATGTAAAAAAAGGGGCATTCGAAAGAATGCTCCTTTTTTGCGCGGATCCCCCGCGGTGTGCGCAAAATTTGCATTTCTCAAAATGGGAATTTGACATAGCGAACAAAACGTTATAAATGTGGGAGGAAAGAACAGAAAAGCAGCCGGTGCGAGCATTCGTGCCGCGACTGCAAAGGATACGCATTAGGAGGCATTGCAATGAACAGAGCAGAACAGACGGAAAAAGGCACTGTACGGCGTGAAGCCCGAGGAGATCAAGGAGGCCGTCTACCACTGCACGTCGCCGCGCCGAAGAACCAGAAGAACATTCAGGACTATCTCTCCGCCTACTGCTTCGGCGATTTTTATACGAGAAAGTTTTTGACCATCCACGAGCGCGAGCTGCTGACGTTCTCGATCCTCGCTTCTCAGGGCGGCTGCGAAGGGCAGGTCAAGGCCCACGTCGGCGGGAACGCCACCGTCGGCAACGGGAAGGAGGTCCTGCTCGCGGCGCTCACGGTGTGCCTGCCGTATATCGGTTTCCCGCGCACGCTCAACGTGCTTTCCTGCATCAACGAGGTCCTTCCGGAAGCGAAACAGTGAGAAATTTCAATAGATAGGAGTGCAGTAGAATGAAAACCTTAGTTGCCTATTTTTCCGCCAGCGGCCAGACCGCGAAGCTTGCCAAGACCCTTGCCGGTGTGACCGGCGGCGACCTCTTCGAGATCGCGCCCGAGACGGCCTACACCGCTGCCGATTTGGACTGGATGGATAAAAAGAGCCGCAGCACCATCGAGATGAAGAACCCCAAGAGCCGCCCCGCCATCGCGGGCAAGGTCGCGGATATGGCGCAGTACGACACGGTGTTCGTGGGCTTTCCCATCTGGTGGTATCAGGCCCCGCGCATCATCGAGACGTTCCTCGAAAGCTACGACTTTTCGGGCAAGACCGTCATCCCCTTTGCCACCTCCGGCGGCAGCGGCATGGGCGGCGAGGACGTTTTGAGATCCGCTTGCTCGAAGGGGACAAAGTGGCTTCCCGGCAAGCGCCTGAGCAGCCGCGAGAGTGCGGCAAGCGTGCAGAAATGGGTCGAGAGCCTGGGGCTGTGAGCAAAAAGCGGCCCAAGTGAACCTTTAAGCCGTCTGCGGAAAAACAAAAAAGCATGCCAAGCGGCGCGTCACAAGTGTTTTCGCTGTGCGAAAACCTTGGTGCACAAGCAATTCATTTGTTTGTGCGCTGTTAAATGTCCCACGGATACCAAAACCGGCGCATTTGCGCCGTGCAAGCATTTTGCGCAGCAAAATCTTGGCGGAGGTGGAATTCACTTCCACCGAGCATTTGAATCACCCTTGGGTTAAGCCGCCTGCGGCGCGTGAAACAAAAAACGCGCCGAGTGGCGCGTCACAAGCGTTTTCGCTGTGCGAAAACCTTGGTGCACAAGCAATTCATTTGTTTGTGTGCTGTTAAATGTCCCACGGATACCAAAACCGGCGCATTTGCGCCGTGCAAGCATTTTGCGCAGCAAAATCTTGGCGGAGGTGGAATTCACTTCCACCGAGCATTTGAATCACCCTTGGGTTAAGCCGCCTGCGGCGCGTGAAACAAAAAACGCGCCGAGTGGCGCGTCACAAGCGTTTTCGCTGTGCGAAAACCTTGGTGCACAAGCAATTCACTTGCTTGTGCGCTGTTAAATGTCCCACGGATACCAAAAAGAAGAGCACCGCAAAGCGGTGCTCTTCTTTTTGCAAAGGACGGTTAAAATCGATATTTTTGGTTTTGGTGTAAAAGGGTCCACAGCTTATAAAATAGAACCAAGCTACTGGATGCCCGCTTCCTGTGCAGGGTTGATATTTAGTTCAGGCAAATCTTTCAGGCATCATACTTTATCGCTCTCAATTAAATATGAGACTACATCAACATATTGTTTCAAAAGAGACCTTCGAAATATGCGCTTTCCAGCCCGATGATATGGCTGATCGGTATGTTTGATCCGTCTTTCAAAAGCAGCATACACGCGGATTCATCAAACCTTTTCAGCCGTCCAGTAGTCGTAATATATTGGCCGCCATCCTTTTTCTCATCCGGCTGGAACCATGTCACCATAAAACTCTATGAATTAAAGGGACAAGGGCTGATTGGTGTAAAGCGAGCACCGGCAAAATATCACCAGCAACAGGCCAATTACAGTCCTGTATCCACTCCAAAAGAGAGGGTACTCTGTGATTTCCAAATACAAGGAATCTCCCTCTGAGAGCCGCACCTTGTCCAGCGCGTCCAGCAGTTTCCATGGGCTGGCTGGAAGATCCAGCTTGGCGTAGGCCAATTTGCTGTAGTCAGCGGGGGTCAGGTAGACGCTAAAAATTTCATCACCCAAGAGTCATTTCACCTCCATTTTGTTCCTGCTGTTCCTCATACCACTTAGGGTCTGCCCCCGGCACATCCCAACCGCACATACTGCCGGTGAGCATGGCCTGCTCCTGGGCTGGTGTAATGCCTCGCCGTTGATTGTTATAGTCGGCCAGCCAGCGGTTCTGCGCTCGATCCTTTGTACTCCAGTCGCTGGGATAGTAGCCGCTCTCGCCACGCTTGATGCAAATAAGCGTTCCCTCACCGGGGAGAACTGACCAGCACAGGTCAGGCAGGCGGGTGAGGGAGTCCGGCGAAAATCTTTCTTCTTCCGTCTGAATGCTCCAGTTGCTGGAGTTCCAAAGGCTCACATAGAGTTCTCCATCGTTCAGTTTGATGGCTCGCTGCTCGAAACCCTCGCCCCAGCCGTCCGATGCCTGACCGGAAATGTACTCAGCAAGGGCCTCCTTTTCCTCCGGAAGAAGTGTCCCATTCACCCTGCATTCGGCCACACCCCACAACTGACCGTCACGGCTTTCCACATCCAGCATCACGGACTGGACTTTCGTGTTTACGCCGTCCGGTTTGTCATACCAGTGCATCAGACCACGGTTTTTTTCTTCAGGCATCTGGTTTTCCAGCAGTGCTTCGTGAATACATGACTGATAGTCCCTCAATTCACGCCCATCCAGGTCGTTGCCGTACTCCTCCAAATCTCCCCAGTCGTCGTAAGCATAGAGCTGGGCAGTGAGCGGCATATAAAACTTGAGCGTCTGGGGTTCAGGAGGCAGAATTTGAAATCGGTCCTCGCCAATAATCAAGGCCAGACCGCTTCCGTTGTCCCACTTCACATGGAACTGCCCGGCATCGTCAATGTTGTCCAGAGTGCCCATGCTGCCGGGGGGAACGGGGTGAGGATCGTTGCCCATCTCCGTCAGCCGAACACGACTTCCTTTGGGATACTGCTCCCGCAGGAATTCCAGCCATTCTCTCGAGATCTCTCTCATGATAGTCCCCCCATCGTTATGCCCTGCTGGGGCGTATTTTGTTCCAGCTCCAATCGGAGCGTCTTCACTGCGGCGGCGATCTCCGGGTCGCGCTTGAAACTGTCCAGTTGCAAGTGGTCCGTGAAAAAGTGCTGTTCTCCATTCAGCGACCGAACCAGATCCACTGTGGCGATACCGTCCTTGGTGGCGCCCAGCCGTTTCTCTGGCCGGTCACTGTCCAGGTAGGTGCGGATGGCCTCCTCCAAGGTCAGGCCCCGGTAGATTTGCTCTCCGGGGATGTTGCAGTCGGTCATCACGAACCATGCGTAGGTGTGGGGACGGTCGGGATCGGCGGCTTCTTGGAGCGCCTGTTTTCCAGCCTCTGTCAAGCCATAATTGCAGCCTCTCCGGGGGTTCTCCTCCCCAGCAAAGTCCAGCAGAATGTCGTCCACCGCCTTCCGCACTGCGGGATCGTCCGTCAGCGTTTCATAGCGAAAGCCTGTGGTGGCTTGATACTGAAGTTCCTCCCGAATGGTGTCCAAGTATTTCTGGGTATCTGTGAAGGTCTGTTCTTCACCACCGGCGTAGGTAATCCGACCCACAGGCTTTGCCTGTTGGGCCATCCGTTGCTGACGCAGGTCGTAGGAATAAAGGTACCCCTGATATTCCCCAGGGGAAGGGGTGCAGCGCAGGCAGTAGCGGTAGTGCTCCGTCTCCGCGATATAGCCGAAGCATCGGCCGTCCTCGGTGATCTTACCGCCGTGCTGGTAGCAGTAGTTTCTCATCGAAGCCAGATTCGTAAGGGGACCATCCGCCCGGAGCATATCCACAAACTTCTGAAGTTCGTCTTTGAATTCCCCCGTGTTGAACTGATCGCCGTTGTGGGGCCACCAAGTGTGGTAGAATTCTTTTCCGGAAGCTCCGAAGTCCATCCGTATATGGCCTACCGTTCCCAGCACCGCATCCTCGGCCTCGTCCATCTGGGAATAGAAAAGACCCGCCTCCTCAATGGAAGCGGGCCGAATCGCAAAGGGATATTCTATTGTCGTTTGTGTTTGCCACATCATTTAGTTCACCTCCATTATTTTATGAACACAATCAATACCACAACGACAGCGAAAAGTCTATCAGAAAAACTTAGGTCATCTGAAAATTAAAGCCTTGATTCCGCTGGTATTGCTCCGCAGGGTTGTCCATCATCAGTTCTTCCAGTGTGAGTACCCCATGATAGGAAACATATCCACTCTTTACGACCCGTCCTTCCTCCGCATTCATGCGCTCCAGTCCGTATCGGGCATAATCGTAGTAATCACGCAGATTTTCGTCGTACTCAAATCTGCCGGATTCCTGGATCATATAGCGGCCATATTCCTCCACATTCTGGACACCGGGGGCATAGTCAAACTGGTCCAGATTCTCTGCCAGCTGCCTGACTTGCGCGGCGGTTTCCGGCTGTGCGTATTCCACCACCGCGCCCAGCTTTTTTATTTCATTGGTACTCAGCCGCTGGATTGACCGGCACAGCTTGTTCAGCTCCTCCAGGCTCTCTGACTTCATATCCAAAACACAGTCTACGGCGTCCGGAAACTCGCTTGCCTGAAATGACAGCTCCATATCCGCCGGATCAACGATCCCTGCCCGAATCAGGGAACGCTTAATCTGGAGGTCTGGCGCGGGCAGATACAGCCAGGTTTGGGGAGCGCCCTTACTCTCCTGTACCGTCAGGGTCAGCAGGGGAGGTTCATAGAAATACTGCGGGAAGTGGCGTCCATCATAGACTTGCGAGAGGCACATACCGTTGTCATAAACCACCCCATACGGTGTGACAACTCCGTCCCCCTCATCAATGAGGAGCAGGGCAGTTTCATAGCCATCCAGGTTGTCCAGCTCCTCTTTGCTGGCGCAGCCGCCATTCAGCACCATGTAATGTTCTCTGCCGACCTGCTCTAAATCAGAAAAATCTGTGATGACCGTGACCTGCTGACAAGAAAAGGTCAGGTTGATCAGGTCGGCCATGTCGGAATAGTCGTAGCTGACCGCCGCCCCCTGGAATTGAGCTCCCTCCAATGCACAGCAGAAGCTGTCCAGCCGCTTGGCCAGGTAGTCCAACTCGTCGATATTTACAGGTTTTCCCTCCAGCCGCTTCAGGATGGGGTACTCACCAAAGATCTCATCCATTTGGCAGTCCCTTGCCAGTGGATCTCCCATGCCCATCGCATTCAGCGCCTCTATGAGCCCATCATACTGGTCGGACGGGATCGGGAGGGGAACGGTATACTGCCCGTACTCGGGATGCTTCGGATTTGATAACACAGCATTCATTCTCATCATATTCCTCCAATGCTGAGCCCTACATCTCCATTTGAGGGCCACTGTCCTGTCTGTGTTCCAATTGTGTATCCAAGTCAGGGACAGAGAACTCGATTTTGGTTCTGGCCTCTTGGATGGCTTTCATCTGTTTGTCATTCAAATCGGGGTCCTCCGCCAGCAGATGCTCTGTTGCGCGATAGAGCTCCGTTAACTCCTCTTTAGAGAAGAGGCTGGCATTGGAAATCAGGCCGGAACGAACAGCGAAGTCTCGTTTGGCTCCTGCAAAATCATCCTCATAATAGTGTCCATGGCTGACACCGACCTTCTCATAGTCCCAGATCCACGTAACAAACTCATAGCCCTGTCCGGCGGCTCGCTCTCTACCAGCCAGGACTGCACCGCCAAAGTCTGCCAGCAGGTGGAACTTATTTTCCAGACCACAAGCACGGAGGAGAGGGGTATTTTCCATGGCCTCCACATATTCAAATGCGCTATCGGCTGCAATAGCGACCCTGTGATACAGCTCGTTGGCCTCTGGATTCTTGCTGCCAGCTGGAAGCAGGAATACTTCGTTTCCAGGAGAAACAGAAAGGACAGGCTGCCCATGGAGAAAAATCTCCAGCCGCCTGTCCTCTTTGTTATAGGATTCAATTTGCTCTTTTCTGAGGCACCGGGATAATTCTTCGAAAAATTGTTGCGCCATATAACAACCTCACATTCTTTTGTTTTCTGGTTTTCTATTTGGGGAATCGGTTTCTACAGCAGAAAAAAAGGCCGAGATCCTGTAGTAACAAGATCCCGGCCTCAAAAGATATGCCTGTTAGAGTAAAAATTGTGTGCGTTCGACTCCTGCCAGAGTGGATGGCACAGGGTAAAATATCGGAAAAATAAGGCCCGTAGATCTGCTGATCTACGGGCCTCGGAAGCCTTGAAAATACTGAGGTTTTGTCCTCAATATCTTTTTTAGCCTCCCTTTTTGGTGGACCTGAAGGGATTCGAACCCACGACCTTACGGATGCGAACCGTACGCTCTCCCAACTGAGCTACAGGCCCAAATAGCAATGCCGGTCTCCCAGCGCGGATTATCATAACACACTTTTTTGAATTTGTGAAGCCCCTTTTTCATTTTTCTGTTGATATTTTTTCTGAAATATAGTAGAATACCATTTGTTCAACAACTCCTCCGCATACAGCTGCGGAACCGGTCTTGCGCAATGGGTACCTGCGAACCATGTCAGGCGGGGAACCGAGCAGCATTAAGCGGGACCATCCATGTGCCGCAAGGACGCCGGTTCCGCAGCTGTATACGGGGGAGTATTTCTATTGTAAGGGAGGGCTGCGGATGTATCAGGCGCTTTACCGCAAGTGGCGTCCCAAAACCTTTGCCGACGTGGTCGGTCAGGAGCACATCACCGAGACCTTGCAGCGCCAGGTGGCGGAGGGGCGGCTGTCGCACGCCTATCTTTTCACCGGCACGCGCGGCACGGGCAAGACGACCTGCGCCAAAATACTCGCGCGCGCGGTCAACTGCGAGCACCCGGAAAACGGCAACCCCTGCAACCGCTGCCCGAGCTGCCTCGGCATCGAGAGCGGGCGGCTGCTCGACGTGGTCGAGCTGGACGCGGCGTCGAACAACGGCGTGGACAGCGTGCGCGCGCTGCGTGACGAGGCGATCTATTCGCCCGCGCAGGTAAAAAAACGCGTGTATATCGTCGACGAAGTCCACATGCTTTCGACGCCCGCGTTCAACGCACTGCTCAAAATTTTGGAGGAGCCGCCCGAGCATCTGATGTTCATTCTGGCGACAACGGAGCTGCACAAGGTGCCCGCGACGATTTTGTCGCGCTGCCAGCGCTTTTCATTCCGCCGCATCCAGCCGAAAGACATTGTAGGCAGGCTCAACTACATCGCGGGGCAGGAGAATATCGACTTAAAGGAGGACGGCGCAGCGCTGTTGGCTCGCTTGTCGGACGGCGCGCTGCGCGACGCACTGAGTCTTCTTGACCAGTGCGCGGCCGCGGGCGGCGCGATCGACGCGAACGCAGTGCTCGACGCGCTGGGCTTGGCCGGAAACGTGCAGACCGCGCAGCTCATGTCGCTGATCCTGACGCGCGACGCGCGCGGGGCACTCGAGCTTCTCGGCAAGCTCTACGACGGCGGTAAGGATGTGGGCGCGGTGCTCGGCGAGCTCTCGACCCTCTCGCGCGAGCTGCTCATCAGCGCGACGGCGGGGGAGGGCGGCGAGAGCTTGCTCAGCGGCGCTTACGACGCCGCAACGCTTCAAGACCTGCGCGCGCAGGGGACGAGCGCACGCTTCATCCAGCTCTGTACGATCTTGCAGGAGACGGCGGCGCAGCTCCAGTTCAGCGTGAACCGCCGCACGGACGCAGAGCTCTGCATTCTGAAGCTCTGCGACGAAACACTCTCCGGTGATTTGGCGGCACTTGGCGCGCGCATCGCGCGGCTCGAAGAGCAGATCGCCGCAGGCGTGCAGTTTGCGGCAAAGCACCCTGTATCCGCACCGGCGAGCGCACCCACTCCCGCGGCGGTACAGACGGTCACACCTACACCGCAAAAGGCCGCGGAAGCGCCCACAGAGAGCGCAAAGCCCGCCGAGGAAGCGCCGCTTCCGTGGGACGAGCCGCCGCTTTCCGACGATTATGACGCGCCGCCGCCCTACGGCGAGCCGGTCGCGCCCGCACCGAAGGCCGCAGCGCCGAAGATAGCAGCAGCACCCGCGCCTGCGCAGGAAGCGCCTGCGAGCGGCGAGAGTGGCGATGATGAGATTTTCTACCAGCTCATGGAGAGCTACAAAAACCGCCTGACGCCCGATAAGCGCGCGTTCATCGGCATGGCGCAGGGCGATGTGAAGGATGACCTTCTCACCGTCTACTGCTCGACCGAGGTGCAGAAGTCCATGCTCGACCAGAAGGTCGTGACGGACGTTTTGCAGGAGGTCACGTCCCGCGCAGTTGGACGGGAGATCCGCGTTCGCTTCCTCGTGGGCGAGCGCCCGGGCGCGAAAAAGCGCGACAAGATGCAGGACCTCCTGCGCATGGGCAGTAAATTCGACAATTTTACAGTAAAATAAAAGGAGACAACAACGATGGCAAAGGGTTACAGCGCACGCCGCGGCTTTTCCAACGGCAGCGGCCAGATGCTCAAGCAGCAGCAGATGCAGCAGCAGATCATGAAGATGCAGGAGGACATGCAGAAGGCGCAGCAGGAGGTCGAGGAGAAGACCTTCTCGGCGAGCGTCGGCGGCGGTGTCGTCAGCGCCGAGGTCAACGGCAAGAAGGAAGTCACGAACATCACCATCAAGCCCGAGGCGGTCGACCCCGAGGACGTGGAAATGCTCCAGGACCTCATCATCTCCGCCGTGAACGAAGCGCTCCGCCAGGCCGAAGAGGCGATGGACGGGAAGATGAACGCGCTGACGAGCGGACTCGGCCTCAGCGGGTTTGGGTTCTGATTTTTCCTTTTCAAGCAAAAACAAAGCCCGCGTCGCGGGCGGGAGTTTTCCGCACTGTGCGGAAACGGGCAATAAAGGGGGTATTCTCTTTCCGAAGAGAATACCCCCTTTAAATCCCCCAGAGAAAGGCGAGGGGAGTTCCCCTCGACCCCCGACATTGGCAGTTTGTAGAGTGAAGAGCTGCACGCGCTGCGCAATCAGGTGCGGTGTACATGGCTTCGCCATGAATCCGTGCGTTTCGTCACCGTTTTGTAACCGCGCCTTACTATCGTGAGGCGCGTGTGACGTCGCATTGGGCGGCAGACTGCTTGCCGAATGCGGCATTGCTGCGCTCGCCGCATTGATGAGTGCTCCGGTAGGCGGAAATTAGTTTGCACTCCTACAAGATGGGCAGAGCGGCAGCGGATGATAGAAGCAGGTCAAATCGTATAGCAATGCTAACGCGGCAACGCCGCGCGCAGGCAGCTGCATTCCGGAGGCACAAAGATTGTTCAAGCTCCAAACTGCCAATCTAAACCTTTCTCTTGGGGGATCTAAAGGGGGCCATTCTCTTTTGTGAAAGAGAATAGCCCCCTTTGCCGTACCCCTGCGACGCGCAGGGAAACTCCTCCCGCATTGGTGCGGGAATCATTGCAAATTATTCTGCGAAAAATGTTTCAATTTCCCCGCGCGCAGCGGTGACGCTGCCTTGCACAAAATTCGGCTTGCCGCCGCCGCGGCCAGAAAGCTCGTCATTCATCTTTTTCGTGAGCTCACGAAGGTCTCCGCCGATGTGCCCGATGGCGTACTTGTACGCGCCGTCCGCGCCGGCAAAGACCGCGCAGCGGCCGCCGCAGTGGTTCGTGACCGCGTCGCAGAGCTTGCGCAGGCTGTCGCCGGACATTTCGTCTTCAAAGAGCAGGACGTCGCCCTTGCCTTCGTACTGCGCGGCGGTCTGGGCGAAGACGGACTCTTCGAGCTTTGCGCAGCGCTGCTTGAGCGCGGAAAACTCAGCGAGCACGCGCTCGACGCCCGCAAAGCTCGCGTTCGGCTTGACGGAGAGCGCCTGTGCGATGCGCGCGTCCTGCGCCCAGCACTCCGAGAGGTAGCGGTGCGCGCGTTTGCCGGAAAGAAGCTCGATGCGAACGCCGTCGCGGAACTTCTGCACGGAGAGGAACTTGACGAGTCCCACCTGACCGGAACGCACGACGTGCGTGCCGCAGCAGGCGCAGCAGTCCGCGCCGGGGAAGGAGACGATGCGCACGTCGCCATCGAGCGGCTTTTTGCTGCGGTACTCGACCTTGTCGAGCTCCGCGCCGCGATAGAACTGGATGTCGATGGGGTGATCCTCATAGATGTACAGGTTGGCGAGCTGTTCAATCTCCATAAGTTCATCCCACGAAATGTCGGCGTTGAAGTCGATCGTGACGACGTCCGCGCCCATGTGGAAGCCGACGTTGTCGCAGTGGAAGCGCTCGCAGATGAGGCCCGAGCAGATGTGCTCGCCCGAATGCTGCTGCATGTGGTCAAAGCGGCGCGCCCAGTCGATCTTGCCGGAGACGCTCTCTCCCACCTCGAAGGGCTTGTCACAAAGGTGCGTGATGACGCCGTTTTTCTCGTGGACCTCGAGCACGTTCGCCTCGCCCAAAACGCCGGTGTCATACGGCTGGCCGCCGCCCTCGGGGTAGAAGGCCGTCTCCGCGAGCACAACGGCGTAGCCGCCCTTGACAGCGTCGCAGGAGACGACGGTGGTGGCAAAGCCCTTCTGAAAGGGATCTTCATAGTAGAGTTTTCTTGTTTCCATGGGGTTCTCCTTTAGTCGATCAGGCCGAGCGCCTGTTTTTCGTGCAGCACGCGGAAAACGTGCGCGTCAATATCGCTTTCGGCGATCTCGCCGGACTGGACGGCGGCGATCACCTGCGGGATCTGCGTCTGATAGTCGGTGGTCACGATCATGTCGTTGCCCGCCTGAATGGCCAGCACGGCGGCGCTGCCGTCCTGCGCGTAGGCTTTGACGGCATCCATCGCGAGATCGTCCGTCACGATGACGCCGGTGAAGCCGAGCGTGTCGCGCAGCAGCGTGTGGACCTTCGCCGAAAGGGACGCGGGATACGCGCCGTCCATGCACTCGACGATGTTGTGGCTCACGAGCACGAACGGCGCGCCCGCGGCGATGCCGGATTCAAAGGGGACGAGGTCGGACTTTTCAAACGTGGTGTACGGGCGCGCGTCGAGCGCGATGCCCGTGTGCGTGTCGGCGTTGTTGCCGTAGCCGGGGAAGTGCTTTAAGACGCAGGCGATACCGGACTGCGCATAGACGGGCACGACGCTTGAGATATAGTCCGCGGTCGTCTGCGCGTTCTGCCCGAACGAGCGCGCGTAGATGAAGTTGTCGGGATTCGTCGACACATCGCACACGGGGGCGAAGTTCACGTTGACGCCGAACGCTTTGAGCTTCTGGTTGTAGCTGAGCGTTCGTTCGAGCAGCCCGTCGAGGCCGCCCGCGGCATAGAGCTCCTGCGGGGAGGGGAGAGGTTCGGAGAAGAGGTTCGGGTTTTTGCTCGCGCGCGTGACCGTGCCGCCCTCTTCATCGCTGCCGATGAAAAGCGGGATGGCCGCCGCGTCCTGATAAGACGCGAGCGCCGCGGTGAAGTCGTCCTCCGTGAGCCAGTCGCCGTTTGCATCCTTATAGTCCCTGCCGAAGAGCAGCAGGCCGCCGAGGTGATAGGTTTCGACGTCCTCCGCCGCGCCCGTTTCGGGGCAGCGGACGAAGAAGAGTTGGCCGACTTTTTCCTCGATGCTCATACCTGCAATGATGTCGTTGATGCGCTCATCGGGCGTTTTTTCCACCGGCTGCTCGATAGGAGGTTCCGGCGTCGGATCGACGGCGGGTTCATCGGGGGTGTCGTTTTTCGCGCCGCAGGCGGCGAGAAGCAGAACCAGGACGAGGGAAAGTGCGGTGATTTTGAGTGATTTCATGGCGATTCTCCTTTTTACGATTCGGAAACAAAGTGCTGTTCGCGGTAATACTGTGCGCAGAGGTACCTGCGGCAGACCTCGGCAACATCTGGGGGCACGTCGAGCGTGATGGAACCGTCGACCATGCGGTAGTCGTCCTCGTGCATCAGCGGCGTGACGGCGCGCGTTTCGCGCTGGAGCTGCATGAAGCCGTCGCCCGTCCAGCCGCACTCGAAGAAGAGCTTGTCCATCAGGAAGCACGGGGAAATGTCGCCGCCGTCGCCGCGGAAGTCCTGACCGAGGGATTCCTTGGCGGCCTTGTTGGCGTAAATGAGGTAGGGCGTGGAGAAGTAGTTGTAGAAGCCCTCCTGCGTGGACACGTCGAGGTCAACGCCCATTTCGGCGTAGACGCTGCTGCCGTTGCCCATCCACGGCTTGTGGTCGCCGAAGAGCACGAGCACGATGGGCTCATCGCGCGCTTCCAGCTCGCGCGTGAGGCGGCGCATCTGCTCGATCGTGCTGCGGATGCCGGCCAGGTAGTTGTTGATGACGCAGCAGCTTTCCATCGACCAGCCGGTCTTGGCGGGCGTGACGTACTCATCCCAGTAGGTCTCGGAGCTGTACGGCCCGTGGTTCTGGTACGAGACGGAGAAGAGGAAGAGAGGGTCATCGTCCTCCGTGCGCGAGTCGATGTCGTTTAAGAGGTAGTCGACGAGCACGGTGTCGGACTTGAAGAGCGCGTCCTCGATGGAGATGAGGTCGCCGAAGCCTGATTCGTTGAAGACGCACTCGTCAAAGCCAAGGTATTCGTTGACGTTGCTGCGGTTGTAGAACCACGAGTAGCCGGGATGGCGGTAGAGCGCGTCGTAGCCCTGATCCTTGAAGTAGCGGACGTAGGAATTGATCGGGCCGCGGAACTCCTCGTGCTGGCTGTACCCCGTGAGGAAGCCCCATTCGGTGTTCGTCGTGCCGCCGGCGAAGATGTTTGTGAGGAGGTTGCCCGAGACGCTGCGGCTCTCGAGCTCGTGCAGCGGCTCGTAGAGATTCCGCACGGCGGAGATTTCATTTAACTGGGGGAAGTCGGACAGGTCGGAGAACGCCTCGAGCATGATGCCGACGACCGTGATCTTCTGCTCGTCGGAAATGTCGGTGTCCGCGTACTGCTCAAGGATCTGCTTGGCCTCGCTCTCGCGGTAGCCCTCCGGCGGCTCGGGGAACATGTCCTGCACGCTGTGGAGGAACGGATACGTCGTGCCGCGAGAGATGTAGACCTCGACCACCGACCACGGGGTAATGAGGTCGTTGTTGGCGGTCTCTTTGTAGATAGATGAACTGGTGTAGAGCTCAAAATAGCACGCGAGCGTGACAGAGAGCATGAGCATGATGCCCGCAAGGCGGGAGCGCGGGCTCATGCGCTCTTTTCGGAGCATCAGGCACGAGAGCGCGAGCATCAGCACAAAGCTCTCAAGAACGACGATCACGGGCGCGGAAATTTCGAACGTGTAGTTGCCCATGATGCCGCCCGCCGTGCGGATGAGCCGCAGGTCGGTGGCGAGTACGGGGTCGCCGCGCAGCTGCACCTTGTAGTAGCTCGCGAGCGCGAGCGTGAAAAACGGCAGCGCCGAGAGCAGGTACGCCGCCCACGGCCGCGCGAAGAGAAAAAAGCCGAGGTAGACGAGCAGGATCGGCGCGAGCAGGTTCATCATGACGAGCAGCGGAATTTTGAAGTACGACTGCAAGAGTGCCGTCGCGTCGATGCTTGCGTAGGAATGTGCCGTGAGGTAGAGCGAGAGAAGGCCAATGCCAGCGCCCAGCACCGTGAGCCAGAAGAAGACCCAGATGCGGTGCACCCAGCGCATCACCGCGCCCGTCGACTCATCAGGCCGCACCAGAGAAGAGAAAAAACGCATGTTGGGGACGTCCCCTTTCTGAAA
>ERZ826220.2121-NODE-2121-length-17694-cov-3.930552_pt1 | contig 17694 bp, 12 predicted proteins | sample MGYA00519927_ERZ826220 | MGnify/ENA primary metagenome ERZ826220 (study PRJEB31778, sample SAMEA3449225) | human gut metagenome | biome: human gut; feature: human-associated habitat; material: faeces | place: United Kingdom | collected 2010/2012 ...
GCGTCTGGTGGGATTTCGGTACGGGTGCGCTGGGCGACATGGCCTGCCATATCCTGCATCCCGTTTTCAAGGGGTTGAAACTGGGCTATCCGACCAAGGTGCAGGGCAGTTCGACGCTGCTGCTCTCCGAGTCGTGCCCGACGGCGCAGACCGTGAAGTTCGTCTTCCCGGCACGCGACAACATGCCGAAGGTCGCCATGCCCGAAGTCGAGGTATACTGGTACGACGGCGGTCTGATGCCGACGCGTCCCGAAGGGCTGCCCGCAGGCAAGGATCTCAACGTCAAGGGCGGCGGTGCGATCTTCTACGGTACGAAAGATACGCTGATCTGCGGCTGCTACGGCGCCGATCCCTATCTGGTGTCGGGCCGCGAGCCCAAGTGCCCGCCGGTGATGCGCGAGGTGAAGGAGTCGCACCAGATGGACTGGGTGCGCGCCTGCAAGGAGGACGCCGACGACCGTACGCTGTCGGCATCGGATTTCAGCGAGGCAGGCCCGTTCAACGAGATGGTCGTCATGGGCGTGCTGGCCGTGCGTTTGCAGGGACTCAATCAGGAGCTGCACTGGGACGGTGAGAAGATGCGTTTCACGAACATCCCCGCCGACGCTACGATCAAGACGGTCATCAAGGACGGTTTCAGCATCAAGGACGGACACCCCACCTTCAAGAAGACGTGGACCGATCCGGTCAACGCCAACCAGTTCGCCGAGGAGCTTATCAAGCACAACTACCGCGAAGGCTGGAAGCTGCCCGACATGCCGATGTAATTTTTCAGAACCATTTCGTCAGGCCGAGCGCAATCGAGCTTGCTCGAATTGCCGAGGCGAGAAATGGACGAAAGAAATTCAGCCATTTCGTCAAGCCGGGTGCAGAGCCGAACTTGTTCGGGCTATGCCGAGGCGAGAAAAGGTGTATGAAAACAAACCCAATTTAAAATCATAAAACGAATATGAAAAAGACGATTTTATTCTCTGCATGTGCCGCGCTGAGCCTGTCGATGGTCGCTTGCGGCGGAAACCCCAATAAGGCGAAGAACGCCGAGGCGGCTGCCGAAACGAAGGCCGAAGCGAAAGCCGCTCCCGTCTACAACGTAATCGACAAGCCGCAGGTCGACCTGGCGACGCTTCCGGTCGACAAGGAGGGCTACTACGTGATCTTCGACGGCAAGACGTTCAACGGCTGGCGCGGTTACGGCAAGGACAACGTTCCGGCCAAGTGGACGATCGACGACGGTGCGATCAAATTCAACGGCACGGGCGGCGGCGAAGCGCAGAAGGCCGACGGCGGCGACCTGATCTTCGCGCACAAGTTCAAGAATTTCGAACTCGAATTGGAGTGGAAGATCTCCAAGGGCGGCAATTCGGGTATCCTCTACCTGGCCCAGGAGGTCGAGGCCGAGAAGAACGGCCAGATGAAATTGCAGCCGATCTATATTTCCAGCCCCGAATATCAGGTATTGGATAACGAGAATCACCCCGACGCCAAACTGGGCGTGGACGGCAACCGCAAGTCGGCGTCGCTCTACGACATGATCCCCGCCGTGCCGCAGAACGCCAAGCCCTTCGGCGAGTGGAACAAGGCGAAGATCATGGTTTACAAGGGTACGGTCGTTCACGGCCAGAACGGTCAGAACGTCGTGGAGTACCACCTCTGGACGCCCCAGTGGACGGAGATGCTCGAAAACAGCAAGTTCTCGTCGCAGAAGTGGCCGCTCGCATTCGAGCTGCTCAACAATTGCGGCGGCGAGAACCACGAGGGGTACATCGGTTTGCAGGATCACGGCGACGACGTCTGGTTCCGCAACATCCGCGTCAAGGTGCTCGACTAAACGGCCGTTCGTGCGATGAAACGAAAACTGTTTACAGCGGTCTGCTTCCTGCTCGCTGCGGCGATGCTCCCTTCGGGGGCATCCGCCGCAGGCGCGGGGAAGGGGTCCAAGAAGGAGGTCGGCATCCAGCTCTATTCGGTACGCTCGCTCATCGGGGTGTTCGGCAAGAGCGAGGGAGACTATAAGCCCGTGTTGCAGGCGCTCGCCGATATGGGATATACCTTCGTGGAGGCCGCCAGCTACAAGGACGGACTGCTTTACGGAACCCCCCCCCAACAGTTCCGCCGCGACGTGGAGGCGACGGGCATGAAGGTGCTGTCGACCCACTGCACGCTCAACCTTTCGGACAAGCAGCTGGCCACGGGCGATTTCACCGAGGCGCTCAAATGGTGGGACGAATGCATCGCGGCGCATAAGGCAGCCGGCGTGGAGTATATCGTCGTGCCGTCGATGCGGCGTATCGAGACGCTCGACGGGCTGGCGACCTACTGCCGTTATTTCAACGAGGTCGGCGCCCGCTGCAAGGCCGCCGGCATCAAGTTCGGCTACCACAACCACTCGCGGGAGTTCGAGAAGGTCGAGGATCGCGTGATGCTGGACTACATGCTCGAAAATACCGATCCCGACAAGGTCTTCTTCCAGATGGACGTCTACTGGACGGTGATGGGGCAGGCCAGTCCGGTCGACTACTTCACGAAGTATCCGGGCCGTTTCCGGCTGCTTCATATCAAGGATCGCCGCGAGGTGGGACAGAGCGGAATGGTCGGTTACGACGCCATTTTCTGCAATGCCGCGACCGCCGGCGTGGAGAACATCATCGTCGAGATGGAGGGATCGAGCTACGGCGACGTGCTGCGCAGCGTGCGCGAGTGCGTCGACTACCTGAACGAAGCCCCCTTCGTCGAGGCTTCCTATGCGAAATAGTCCGGCCCTGCGGTCGGATCGGGACGATTCGGTTGTCGCAGGATAACCGGATCGTCCGTCGCATGGAGACCCGTTCCGTCGTGCGTGCGGCGGGGTTCCGCTGTTGGGAGAACGCCCGTAGACGTGTGTCTCCGACCGGCGGAGACGACGGCCGCCGGTCGGACGGAGTTGCGGCCGTTGGGTAAATTGACAGAATCATTTCGTTAAGCCGAGCGCAGAGCCGAACTTGTTCAGGCTATGCCGAGGCGGGAAAACGACAGTCGAAGACAAACGTTTCGATAAGGCGAGCGCAGAGTTGAATTCGTTCGGACGATGCTGCGGCGGGAAACGAACGTTGAAAACGACGAATGAAATTCAACCATTTCGCCAAGCCGAGGGCAGAGCCGAACTTGTTCGGGCTGTGCCGAGGCGGGAAATGGACTGATGAAAACGAACCTGAACGATGGAAGAGAAGGAAATGTCATTTTGGGGCCACTTGGAGGAGCTCCGCCGGACGTTGTTCCGCGTGGTGGCGGTGTTGCTCGTATTCATGATCGCGTGTTTCTGCGTCATGCCCGACCTGTTCGATTCGTTCGTGCTGGGGCCGACGACTTCGGATTTTTTTCTCTACCGGTGGCTGTCGAACCTGGGCGGTACGGGGATGTTTCTTCCCGATTTCAGCAACGACGATTTCGCGGTGGAGATCATCAACATCAACGTCGCTTCGCAGTTCCTGACCCACATCAGCACGTCGTTCTGGTTCGCGCTGGTGCTGATGTTCCCCTACCTGATCTTCGAAGTGTGGCGCTTCGTGCAGCCGGCGCTCTTCGAGAACGAGCGGCGCAGCGTGGGGCTGGCCTTTCTGGGCGGAACCGTTATGTTTTTTCTGGGCTGCGCCGTGGGGTACTGTCTGGTCTTCCCCTTTACGTTCCGTTTCCTGACCGAGTACCAGCTCAGCGCGTCGATCGTCAACCAGATCTCGCTGAACTCCTACATGGGCAATTTCCTGATGCTGGTTTTCGTCATGGGGATCGTCTTCGAACTGCCGCTGCTGGCATGGCTGCTCTCGAAGCTGGGGCTGGTGAACAAGACCTTCTTCCGCACCTACCGCCGCCATGCGGTGGTCATCCTGCTGGTACTTTCGGCCGTCATTACCCCTTCGGGCGATCCGTTCACGCTGATGGTCGTCTTCCTGCCGCTCTACCTGCTCTACGAACTGGGTATCCTGATCGTCCGGGAGTAGCGGGCTGCGGTGCCGTCGAGAAAAGGGAGAGCATAGCTCTCCCTTTTCTCGTCTTTCGGGGAAGGTGCGGGCGCTCCCGAAAATAGGCGGTGAAGTTGTAAAAATAAGATATTATCCCTACTTTTACATTGAAATCCATGCCGCCGGCCTTGTTGCGGATGCAACGTCCGGCAACGGGGCGGCGTGAAACGGAGTGCGTGGAGAGAGCTGCCCCAATGGTATCGGAACAGGAACTGATAGAACGGATTCGCCGCGGCGACCTCGTATCGTTCAAAGCGGTGTTTGAACGGTATTACGGCGGTGTCCATGCCTTTACGCGCGGGGTCGTCGACAACGGGTTCCATGCCGAGGAGATCACGCAGAACGTCTTTATCCGCCTCTGGCTCAAACGGGAGGCGCTCGATCCCTCCCGCAATTTCAAAGCTTTCCTCTACACGCTCGCCAGACACGAAATCGCCGACTACTTCCGTTCGGATCGCTACGACCGGCGCAGGCTCCGGCTCGACCTGCTCCACGACGCGGAACATGTGCAGGAGCAGTTCGTCGCGGCCTACGACGCCGACCGGCTGCGGCAGCTGGTGCTGGACGAGAGCCCGCCCAGCGGCGGGAGGTTTTCCGGCTGAGCCGCATCGAGGGGCTGACGAACGATGAGATCGCACGGCGGCTCCGCATCTCGAAACGCACTGTCGAAGGCCATCTGAACGCGGCGCTCAGAACGTTGCGCGTCAAAGTCGGGAAGTTCGTCTGTTGGCTCACCTTCTTTATCCTGTTGCAGTAGTTTCCGCCGGAAGGGGGCGTTCCCGCATCGTTCTTCCGCGGGCTGCCGCTCTTCGGGTTTTGACCGAAGAGCGAATCTTTCGAACATGTATTTTGGTAGGCCTCCGGCCTGCTGGATTACACAGCGAAAACAACCTAATTCTCACTTCGGGAAGCATCCCGCATCTCCGATTGGGCGTTTCCTGCGAGGAGCATATTTACCACCTTTTGTCACCGAAAGGTGGCGCCAAAAGTGTCCGCAGGGCGAAAAGCTGCGGGAAACTCACAGCGCCTCGCTAAAACGGGCGCCTGTCGCGGGTTACGACACGAAGTGTCGTTTCGACTGTGGCGGCTCGGCAAAGGAAACTTTGCGCTCACCTGCAGATCGTCGTTTGCAAGCAAACCGGCCCCGTTTTTTAACGCTCGTCGCTGCTCGTTTCTGTTTCCGCACTTTTCGCAATGCGGAACGATTGTGCGCTGCGCGCAACCATGATTTTGATTCCTTTTACTCGGTTTTAGCAGGCCTCCGGCTTGTCGGATCGCACTGCGAAAACGGCGAAAACCGACGGCCGTATTTTACAGCAGAACGAATTTTTCGAAAAAAAACGCATGTCCGACCGGGTGTGCCTGCTGCCTTGTTGCGTATTAGTATTAAAAGCCGGAAGTCCGATGGAAAAAATAGATAAGAATCTGCTCAGGCGTTACCTCGAACACGGGGGCGATGCCGGCGTGCGCGAACGGTTGCGCGAATGGTTTCTCGAACACGACGCCGAGGAGGAATTTACCCTGCGGGAAGACGATCCCGTGAGCGGGGAGCTGTACGCCTTTTGGGAGCGTTCGCTGCAACGGTCCGTGCCGCAGCGGACGCTCGACGAGCGTTACCGTGCTCTGGCCGGGCGGCTTTTCGGCCGAAAACTCCGCCTGCAACGGCTGTGGCGGAGGCTGTCGCAGGCTGCGGCGGTGCTGCTCGTGCCGCTCGTCGTCTGCGCTTATCTGTTCGCGTCGCGGCAGGTCGCGGAGCAGCCGGAGTGGGTCGAGGTCTACGCGCCCTACGGGCAGACCCGCTGCATCACGCTGCCCGACGGGAGCCGCGTATGGCTGAATTCGGGGACCTATGTCTTTTACCCCGACCGTTTCGATCGCGAGCGGCAGCTCTTCGTCAGCGGCGAAGTCTACATGGACGTGACCAAGGATCCCGAGCGGCCCTTCCGCGTCGATACGCGCAACGTCAGTATCCGAGTGTTGGGAACCCGTTTCAACCTCCGCTCGTACAACGAGGACAAGTATGTCGAGACGTCGCTCGTGGAGGGAAGCGTCGCGCTGGGATTGAAGCGCGACGGCGGCGCGACCATCCTGATGCGTCCGGGCGACAAGATTCTGGTCGACAACGCCACGAACGCGGTCGTCCGCGAGCGGTTCGACTGTGCGCACTACATCTCGTGGCGCGACGGTTTCCACGTCTTCCGTCACAAGACGCTCGGTGAGATCGCCCGCGATCTGGAACGTATGTTCGACGTGCAGATCGTCATCCGCGATACGTCGCTGCTCGGCGAGGAGTATTTCGCCACGTTCGCCAGCGGCTGGGAGATCGACGAACTGCTCGACGCGCTGAATATCCACCACACGCTGCGCATCCGGCGCGACGGCCGCATCATCGAGATCGAGCGCGCCCGCCGGTAGGGGCCGTATGACGCACCGAAGCCGACTGTTGAAAACGAACCTGAAACACGCATATATGCCTATGGGAAAGGAATGATGGAAAAAGCCGGAAAATGTCGTTGCCCATTTTCCGACTCGAATTTTGAGACCTAAATTAAATCTGCAAAACCTGAACAAACCTATGAATTATCTCTACACGAACCGAAGAAGCGTGGGAATATTCGGAGGCCTGCTGTTGCTGATCCTCTTCTCATGCTGCGGAATCGGGAGAGCGGCGGCCCAACAGCAGGGCGCCGAACAGCGCATCACGCTGTCGATGCGCGACACCGCGATTTCGGACATCCTCGAAAACATCACCAAACGTTACCAGTACGCCTTCATCACCCGCACGGCCAACGTCGATACCAACGCCCGCGTTTCGATCGACGTGGTCGACGAACCGCTCCGTGCGGTGCTCGACCGGATTTTCGCCGGGCAGGAGGTCGCCTTCGAGTTCGACGGGCGGCTGGTGCGCATCTCCAAGGCGGCCGTACCCCCCCCCCTCCTCCGCGTCGACGATCGCGGTTTCGGGCGTCGTGCGCGACGGGTCGGGCAATCCGCTGGCGGGCGTTACGGTCATGGTGGCCGGAACCTACAAGGGCGTTACCACCGACAACGACGGACGCTATGCGCTGCGTGTCGACGGCGAGGCGTCGGTGCTGCAATTCCTCTATCTGGGCTATAAGAACGTCGAGGAGACCGTCGGCAAACGCACGACGATCGACGTGGCGATGGAGGAGGATCTCAAAATGGTGGACGAGGTGGTCGTCATCGGCTACGGTACCCAGTCGCGCAAGACGCTGACCACCTCGATTTCCAAAATCGACGGCGACAAGCTCTACGGCGCTCCCGTCTCGACCGTGGGCGACGCCCTCAAAGGCAAGGTCGCGGGTCTGCGGGTGGCCACCAACAGCTCGCTTTCGGGCGAGGCGCCCCGTTTCCTGATCCGCGGCGGATCGTCGATCAACATGGGCAACGACCCGATCTATATCGTCGACGGGGCGCTGCGCGACGACCTGAGCGGTGTCAACCCCAACGACATCGAGTCGATGGAGGTGTTGAAGGACGCCGCTTCGGCCGCGATCTACGGCGCACGCGCATCGAACGGCGTCATCATCGTCACGACGAAGAAGGGCAGCCCCTCGCAGGGACCCCAGGTCGTCTTCGACGTACAGGTGGGTTTCTCGGCGCCGACCAAGAAGTGGGACCTGCTCAGTTCGCGCGAGCAGATCGCGCTGGTGCGTCCGGCCATCGCCAACATCTACGCCAAGTCGACCGGCACGCTGGCCGCCAGTTCGTGGCTGGACGGCGCCAATGTCGCCGTGGGAACAGGGAACACGTCGAACAGGAACCAGTTCACCACGCGCTATCTGGAATACGGCGGTACGGTGCCCGACGGCTACGAGTGGATGTTCGATCCGCTCGACAACAGCAAGGTCATCATCTTCACGGATACCGATTTCCAGGATCAATGGATGAGCGAAGCCTTCTGGCAGAAGGAGTACATCGGCGTCAACGGCGGCAGCGACAGGATGAGCTACGCCGCGTCGATCAGCTACCTCGACGACGGCGGCGTCTTCGCCATGAGCGACTACGACGTCTTCACTACGCACGGCAACGCCAGCTTCAAGATCACCAAGAGCCTCGAAGCCTCCACGACGTTCGACATTTCGCGCCAGCGGAGCAGTAAGTTCGTGGACAACTACTTCAACGCCTTCGGCCGGGGAATCATGTTCGCCCCGACGGCGCGCGGCTTCGACGAAGAGGTCGGCTGGATGTCCAGCGGCGGCAACGCCAACGCCCAGCTGGCCTCGTTCTACGAAGCGTTCTACGACCGCGAGGCCGCCACGGATCGTATTTCGAGCACCTTCAATCTCAAATGGCGGATCATCGACGGGCTTACGGCGACGGCCCAGTACAACTATTACGGCAACAACTACCGCGGCAGCTACTACGCCCGCGGCGAGGTCGACGGCTACCCGAACCTCATCAGCCAGACGCGTTCGACTACCGAGACGCGCACGCAGACCGTCCGCGACACCTTCACGGCGCACCTGGCCTTCAACCGCACCTTCGCCGACAAACATACGGTAGGGGCGACGCTCGGTTACGAGCTGATGAGCCAGCGTTACTGGTACCTCACCTCCAACTCGACGGGTTCGGCTTCGGACGACGTGCCCATTCTCGATTCGGGCATCAACTTCAAGGCGTCGAACAAGGACGAAAAGCAGGCGCTCATGTCGTTGTTCGGCCGCGTGTCGTACGACTTCGCACAGAAATACATCGTTTCGGCCACGTTCCGCTACGACGGCTCCTCGAAATTCGCCAAGGGCAACCAGTGGGGATTCTTCCCGGCGGCTTCGGCGGCGTGGGTCATCAGCGAAGAGCCTTTCTTCGAGGGGGTCAGACGCACGATGAACAACCTCAAACTCCGCGTGTCGTACGGTCAGACGGGTAACAACGGCATCGGACTCTACGACACCTACGGCGCCTTCGCCACGGGGCAGTACAACGGTCATACGACCTTCCTGCCGTCGGCCATGCAGAACGCCGACATGCAGTGGGAGTCGACCACGCAGCTCGACGTGGGGCTGGACGTCGGGTTCCTCAACGACCGCGTGCGCTTCATCTTCGACTACTACAACAAGAAGACCGACAACATGCTCTTCTCGATCACCATGCCCGACACGGGCCCCTATTCGAGCGTGAAGGCCAACGTGGGCAGCGCCCGTTTCTACGGTTTCGAGGCCGAACTGAACGCGGAGGTGATCCGTACCAAGAACTTCTCGTGGAACCTCGGGTTGACCTACTCCTACAACCGCAACAAGGTGCTGTCGCTGCCCGAGGAGTACGCCTACGACGAGGTGGACATGTACGGCAACCCTACCGGCCGGAAGGCCTACCGCATAGGCGGCTACAAGATGTCGGAGACGGGATACCGATTCGGCGGCACGGCCGTCGGCGAGTCGCTGGGGCGTATCTACGGCTACAAGATCGACCATATCATCCAGACCGAGGCCGAGGCAGACGCAGCCTATTACGACGCCCTGTCGAAAGGCCACCGCGTGAGCGACGGACAGCAGATTCCGGGCCGCAAGGACGCCGGCGACTACGAGTGGTGCAACCGTTACGGTTCGGCGCGCGATGCCGACGGCCGCGAAATCATCAACGCCGAGGACATGTTCTATCTGGGCAACGTCGTGCCCCACTCGACGGGCGGTATCAGCAACACGTTCCGTTACAAGCGGCTGACGCTGTCGATCTACCTGGATTACGCGCTCGGACATTCGATCTACAACTACATGAAGACCCGCATGATCCAGAATACGATCGGGCAGAGCAACTCGGCCATCGCCTCCTACGTCTACGACTGTTGGAAGTACCCGGGCGACACGAATGCGAAATACGCCCGCTATTTCCCCAACGACGGCGATTACGGCAATGCCAACTGGGGCCGCGCCTCCGACTTCAACGTCGAGAAGGCCGATTACCTCTGTCTGCGCGACGTGTCGCTCTACTACGACCTGCCGGAACGGTGGGTGCGCAAGCTGCACATGAAGAAGCTGACGGTGGGCATTACCTGCAATACGATCGCCTACTGGACGGGCGTCACGGGTGCGATCAACCCCGAAACGGGTATGGGAGCCACGTCGAGTTCGGGCCACTACACCTCGGTGTCGACGGCCAATTCGAGCTCCGATTCGCGGCCGAACATCTTCCCGCCTACGAGCAAGTTCCTCTTCAACCTGAAAGTCACCTTCTAAATCGGATCAACCATGAGAATCGAAAGCAGCATAAAGGGATGGTTCGCGGTCGTCGCGGTATCCGTCTCGGCCGTATCCTGCGACATGCTCGATATAATGCAAGACAATAAGCTGTCGGTCAGCAACATGTGGAAAACAGCGGAGCAGGTCGAAGGTTCCACCTACGGCATCTACTCCGAGCTCCGCTCGAATTTCGTCCAGAGCCAGATCAACGTCTTCTACTGGGGCGAGTTGCGCGTGGGCGAATACATGTGGGGGCCGTCGTCGCTCTTCAACGTATGGGTCGGCCGCGAGGTGATCCAGAACACGATGACGGCCAACATCACCTCCTGCGGGTGGTCGGGCCTCTACTCGGCGATCGATCAGGCCAACGCCGTGCTCAAATACGCGCCCGACACCGCGATCCCGATGACCGACGCCAAGCGCAACTGGGCGATGGGACAGGCCTATTTCGCCCGTGCCTACGCCTATTTCTGGGCCGCGCGCCTGTGGGGCGACGTGCCGCTGAACCTGCGGCCGATCGAATCGGTCGACCAGCCCGAGACCTACCCCGTGCGTGCGCCGAAAGCCGACGTCTATGCGCGGATCGGCTCCGACATCGAATCGGCTCTGGCGCTCTCCGACGCGCTCGGATCGGACAAGTATCTGGCTACGAAGACGGCCGTGCTGATGCTCAAAGCGGAGTATTGTCTCTGGATGTACTCCGCCCAGAAGGGCGGCGACGCCTACCTGGACGGTGCCGAGGATGCGCTCGAAGCGATCGGCATCTCCCCGTCGCTGCTGTGCGACGACTACGGCCAGATTTTCGACCGCATGGCCGACAACGCGAAGCCTTCGAAGAACAGCAAGGAGGTGGTCTTCGCCCTCTACAACGACCAGACCGAATCCAAGACGGGCGGTTACAGCTGGTATTTCGCCTTTCCCGAAGCCTACGTGGCCAAGGGTTATCAGGGCAATCCCGTGCCGATCTACGAGACGCAGTGGCTCGACTACGGCGAGGGATTCCTCGCAAAACTCCGCGACAGCCGCGACAACCGGGGCGACACCCGCGTCAAGTACAATCTGGGCGAGGGCGACTACGGTGCCGACGGCGGCCGGCTGACCTTCTGCCGCAAGTTCCTCGGCGACATGAGTGCCGGCAAGATGGTGCTCGACGCCGATCTGATCTACTATCGTGCGGCGCTGGCCGTGATGATGGATGCCGAGTTGAAGTACTACCGCAAGGACTACGGCGGTGCACTCGAATCGCTGAACATCATCGCAAAACGTGCTTACGGAAAAGACGACTACTATACCGATGCCTCGCAGGAAGCCGTGCTCGAAGCGCTCGTGGACGAGTATTTCCTCGAATTTCCGGCCGAGGGCGTCATCTGGTGGGCGCTGATCCGGCTCGACAAGATCTGGGACTACAACGACTACCTCGCGGCGAACCGGAACAACACGAACATCCTTCTGTGGCCGATTTCGAAATCCGCGCGGGACAAGAACTCGAATCTCACGCAGACCGAGGGCTGGTATTGATACACATCTAATTCGACAGGAACATGAAATCTACGATAAAAACAGCGGCATGGATCTGTGCGATCCTGCTCGTTTCGGTGTCGTGCTACGACGACGGCACCGATTGCTTCGACACCGCGACGCGGATCTCGCTCTATCCCGACGTGGAACTTTTCAATGCCGACGGCACCACCGCATCGGGGAACGAGAGCTTCGTTTCGGCCGTGACCGTCAACGTCGGGCCTGCGGTTTCGGATATGGCGTGGGAGGCCTCCGTTCCGGCCTCGGCCGTATGGGCGACGGTGCGCAGGACGACCGTGGCGTCGATCTTCGAGGAGGCGGCCGGCGGCGCGCGCCACGATCTCTCGGCGGACGGCATCGAACTGGTGCTGCAACCCAACACGGAGTATCGCCGCACGGTGGTCGTCACGATCGCTGCGGCCGACGGTACGACGGCCGACTACGAATTCACGCAGCTCGGTCAGAAGGCCGACGCTGCGGTTACGTCCGAGACCGCGCAGCTCGTGTTCATGGCTGCCGGCGGATCGGAGACGGTGATCTATACGAGCAACATGGGCGATGCCTATGCGTATGAAGTCGTCTATGGCGAGGGCTCCGCCGACTGGCTGACCGTCGGCGACGGCGGCGTCGGCACGCTGACGCTGACCGCCTCGCAGTGGGACGATCAGGAACGGCCGCGTGCGGCGACGCTCCGCATCGTCGTGGGATCGGCCGATACGAGTATGGCGACGCTCGAAATTCCGGTGACGCAGAATGCCGCCTACGACTACTACTACATGTACGGCGCGTCGGCCGACGCGCTGGCCGTCGGCGATGCCTATGAGCTGACGCGCAAGGCGGCCGGCGAATATACGGGGACGCTCTACTTCCTGCGTTCGGCCGACGGCGGCAATCCCGTGCTGCTCAACAAGAACGGCCGCACGGTCTCCTATCCCTGCTATGCGTTGACGAAGGAGGGTACCGTCGCGGAGATCCCGACGGCGGAGACGCAGCTGCCCGCCGGCCCCGACATCGACATCGACGGCGTGCGCAGGTTCACGGTCGATTTCAATGCGATGACCTGGTCGTGGGAGCGCGTGACGACGCCCAACTGCATGCCCGATACGGAGGTGGCGGCCTATCCGACCAAGGCATACGTGACGCGCGACGGCGGTACGAAGACGTGGATGACCGTCGGTCTGCACTGGGCGGGCGACGCGACGATCGGCCGCTACAAGCTCGGCAGCGGACTGGTGAGCGGTCATCAGACGGGAGGCTACGGCAACGAAGCGCCCTACGCTTCGCGCAATCCGGCCTACGATACGGAGGAGAACGGCGGATCGATCGTCGAGGCGAAGGACGGCTCGGGCCGGCCGCTGGCCGAGACCTACGGTCGTCTGTACAGCTCCTACGAGTCGCTGACGGGTTCCGCCAACGGTGCGCTGAACGCCTGCGAGGGCGGTTCGTCGGTGCTGATAAACTGTCCGTTCGGCGAACCGGGCACGACGCTGATCGATGCCGTGGGCGATCGCTATGTATTGGAAAGCATCATGCCGGCCGATCTGGCCGTCTATGCGGCTACGGCCGCGGGCGACGCGCAGGCCGAAGCCGAGCATCCCAATCTGAAGATGCAGATCCAGGGCATCTGCCCCTACGGCTGGCACATCGCCAACATGCAGGACTGGAAGGACCTCGTCTGGGCGGCCCATGCACAGGGCGCGGCGGATTATCCCGTCGATGCCGCAACGGCCACCTACCGCGCCTTCGGCGACGGTACGCTGACCAACTTCGCAGCGCTGCTCTTCACCTCCGACTGGAACATCTACAATCCGGACTGTCCGGCCGAGAAGATTTCGACGGCGGCCGCCGATTTCGGATTCAACATGTTCAGTCAGGGCTGGCGCCTCTACAAGACGGGTTACGACTACGGTCCGGGCGACAACGATCCGCGCATGTACTCGTTCATCCCGCTCATCGGCGACTATTCGGCCACGAAGAAGGCCGGCTGGCGCATCTGGAACCAGAGCCGCGAAGCCAACATGCGCACCAACGGCGGATTCGATTTCGGCAACGGATGCGGCGGTGCCGTGCGGTGCGTCAAGAACTACAAGAAGTAATGCCCGATCTCTCTGCGTCGTCCGTCCGGCCCCCGATTCTCCCTTTGCGGACGGATCGGGGGTACGGAGCGGCGGCGAAACGATCGCAAACGAATAGCATGTTCAAAAAACGAAAACCATGTTGAAAAAGATATTTTCACTGACTGCGGCCGCGCTCCTGCTTTTCGCCTGCACCGACGACGAGTGGCCCGCGCAGCCCGATTGGAGCCAGATTCCCAATCCCGACGAAGAGGTCGACGACGGCTTGTTGAAGCCAGCCGCGTGTACCAATAACATCGTCGCCCACCGCGGCGGCGCGACCGAGTGCAAGGCGCCGGACAATTCGCTGGCCTCGCTCCGCTATGCCATCGGGCAGGGATGCTACGGCTCGGAGTGCGACATCTACTGGACGAAGGACGACAACGTCGTCGTGGCCCATGCCGACGGCCAGTGCAGGATCAACGGCATGCACCCGTGGGAGCATACGCTGGCCGAACTGCGCGCGGGAGGCGGACTCTCCAACGGCGAACAACTGCCCTCGCTGGAAGATTTCCTCGGCGAGGTGATGAAGGATGCCCCACGCGGTTGTGGCTCGACATCAAGAACATCACCTATCCCTCGACGCTGACCGAGTATGCGATCAACGCCGCGCGCCGTTCGTGCGAGATCGCGACGGAGATGGGGGCGAAACATTTCGTGGAGTTCATCTGCACCGGAAACACCACCGTGATGAAGTCGGCATTCGCCTATGCCGGGGCGGCCGGCATACCGATCGGCTGGATGAGCAACCGCCCGGCCGGCGAATACGTCGGACTGGGGTATTCCTGGGCCAACCTCTCGGCGGCGAGCTACATGTCGGCCGAGGCGGGAGGGAAGGGTACGCGGACGCTCGAAGAGTTCGAAAAGGAGGGCGTGGCGCTGAGCGTCTTCAACGTCGACCGGCAGGCGGGCGACGGCAACGCCGTCTATACGACCGAAGCGGTCGACTACTACTGCTCGGCGGCCGGACGTTTCAAGGCGCTCTGCACGAACTATCCCGCATGGCTGATCGAAAAGGTCGAGGCCGCGGCGAAGGTCTACGACGGCATCCGCTCCGAGGCCGACCTGCGGGCCTTCGCGGCCGAAGTGGCGGTCGATCCCACGGCGAAACGTTTCCAAAACGCGGCGGGCGAGGTCGTCCTGCACACCGACATCGCGGTGTCGGAGGCATGGACGCCGATCGCCGGATTCGCGGGTGTGCTCGACGGCAACGGCAAGACGCTCACGGTGAACTATTCGGGCAGCGACGAACAGGCGGGAATCTTCGCCACGCTCGACGGTACGGTGAAGAACCTGCGGGTAGCAGGCTCGTTCACGACGACCGCGACGGCCAAGGTGACGCTGGGTGCCGTCGCCGGCAAGCTGGGCGAGAAGGCGCAGATCGTGGGTTGTACGAATACGGCCGGCATCGCGATGAACGTCGATGCGAGCGGTACGACCGTGATTGGCGGAATCTTCGGTCAGGGAGCTGCCGGCAACGTCATCGCGGACAATACCAACGAGGGGCGGATCACCGTCCGCCGCAAGACGCCGGGCGACGCTGCGGCCGTGGCCGGTGTCGGCGGCTGGGCCTACTCGGACGTTACGGGATGCGTCAACAAGGGCGAGATCCGTTACTCGGACGAGGTGTCGGCGGCCAAGGCCGTCTATGTGGGCGGCGTATTGGGACGGCTCGATATCGGAAAGGGGTATGTCGTGGAGGGCTGCCGCAACGAGGCCCCCGTCACGCTGGCGACCGCGCAGGCGGCCAACAACCTGCTGGGCGGCATCGCGGCCTACGCCAACGGCGAGAACCGCGATACGCCCAACACGATCCGCAACTGCGAGAACCGGGGCGACGTTCTGGCCGATGCCCCCGTGTCGGACAAGGCGAAGACCGGTCAGGCCCGCATGGGCGGTATCTGCGGCGGTACGGCGGTCTTCGAGGGGAATACCAACTACGGCAAGGTCGAGGCCCGGGGCGGCGGCAAGGGCGCATCGGAGTTCTCGATCGGCGGTATCAGCGGCATGATCGCGCACGATGCGACCGGCTGCCGCAACTTCGGCGACGTGCTCAACAACACCGGCAGGGAGAATCTTCTCGCCCATACCGGAGGTCTGTTCGGATGGGCGACGCTCGCCTTCACGATCACCGACTGCGCGCTGGATGCCGACGTGGTGTCGACGACGCTCTACAATTACGACGGCGACAAGGGTACGACCGCCGATCCGGCGCACGAGAACAGCAGCTGCGCGGGCGTTCTGGTCGGACGCATCAAGTCGAAGATCGAGGTAACGGTCGAATCGGTGAAGATCTACGGCAAGCTGACGCGGACGATAAACGCCGAGGGGCAGACCAGGACGATCGATTTCACGACGACGGTGCCGGCCGACAACTATCTCTACGGTGCGTTGCAGGATGCGGCTTCCAAATTGATCGTCGGGCAGGGAGCGATCACCTGCGTTTCGACTGCGAAGTGATTCGAAAATACGCGAATGGGGGACTCCGGTTCCCTATTCTTTTCTGAAAATGCAGTCCTCCGCTCCGTTCCGCGAAGGCGGAGTCCGGTACGGGGAAGCGACTGTCGGAAACGAACGACGATCATGAAGAGAGCCATTCATTTCGGGGCCGGCAAGATCGGCCGCGGTTTTATCGGCGCCCTGCTGTCGCAGGCCGGATACGAGGTCTGTTTCGCGGAGGCGGATCCGCAGCTGGTGGACGAGATCAACCGGCGGCGGGGCTATACGGTCCATGTGACGGACGAAATCTGCGCCGAGCTGCGGATCGCCGGCGTGTCGGCCGTGCGGGCGGACAGCGGGGAGGCGGTACGGCGGCTGGTCGACGCCGATCTGGTGACGACGGCCGTCGGGCTGGGTGTCCTGCCTCGGGTCGCACCGGTCATCGCCGCAGGACTGCGGGCGCGTAAAGCGGCCGGAGTCGCTGCGCCGCTCAACGTCGTCGCCTGCGAGAACGGCGTGCGTGCGACCTCGCGCCTCAAAGCGTCCGTATACGAGGCGCTGGATGCGCCGACGGCCGCATGGGCGGAGCGCACGGTCGGATTCGCCGACTGTTCGGTCGACCGCATCGTGCCGCCCGTCGCCTTTCCCGAACCGCTGGACGTGGCCGCCGAGGCGTTTCACGAATGGAACGTTGAGCGGAGCGCGTGGGTGGGCGAACCGCCGCAACTGTCGGGAATGCACCTGACCGACGAGTTGGAGGCGCACATCGAACGCAAGCTCTTCACGCTGAACACGGGACACTGCGCGACGGCCTATCTGGGACATCTCAAAGGGTATGTCTCCATCGCCGAGGCGCTCGCCGACGAGCGGATTTTCGGGCTGGTGCGAGGTGCGATGCGGCAGAGCGGGGAGGCGCTGATCCGCAAGTTCGGTTTCGGCAGGGCGCAGCACGCCGCCTACATCGACTCCGTGCTGCGGAGGTTCCGCAATCCGTGGCTGCGCGATACGGTAGCCCGCGTGGGGCACGATCCCGCCCGCAAGCTCTCCGCACCGCTCTATTTCTCCTATCCGATCACGCTGGCGGCGGGCTACGGGCTTGCCGTGGACAAGCTGGCGCTCGCGGCCGCCGCAGCGCTGCGTTTCGACGATCCGGCCGACGGGCAGTGTGCCGAGATCAGGGAGACGATCGCCCGGATCGGTCTGCCGGCTGCCGTGCGGCGGATTACCGGCATCGACGACGACAGGCTCGTGGCGGCGCTGGTCGACGCTTATGCGCGGGTGCCGTCGGCCGTCGGGGCGTGACGGACGGGTCGCATGTAATTTTTCGTAACGAATACAACCGATGAAACGCTATTTGACGATACTCGCTGCGGCGACGATGCTCTCCTGCGGCGGCCGGCAGGCCGGTTATCCGGTCGCGGGCGAAGA
>ERZ826220.2122-NODE-2122-length-17694-cov-3.304552_pt1 | contig 17694 bp, 10 predicted proteins | sample MGYA00519927_ERZ826220 | MGnify/ENA primary metagenome ERZ826220 (study PRJEB31778, sample SAMEA3449225) | human gut metagenome | biome: human gut; feature: human-associated habitat; material: faeces | place: United Kingdom | collected 2010/2012 ...
CATCAGGAGTTCCATTTTCACGAAATTTAGAACCGATACCGGTCGCCCATAAAATTTCACCGTCTTTATTGAACTTCACAAGCAGATAATCCTCGCCCCAATTGTTTGTAACGGCCAAAGAGGTAGAAGAACCGTCTTTGAGAGGCATTTCCAAAGGTGCACTCGATACATTGCCAAAAGTAGCCACGGCATACAAGTTCCCGGCCTCATCGGCAACCACCGAATTGAACATCTCCCAATTACGAACGCCACCGAATGTCTTTGCCCACACAGCCTCACCGGTAGCAGCATTCAGTTTAGCGATATAATAATCCATTTCCCCCTGTGAGACCAATGGAATTCCAAACACAGATACCGGGTGTTCCCCCTTTACATTGGTTCTGACACCTCCGACTACATAGAGATAATCACCGACTTCACAAACCGATGTCACCTGACTATTATTGGCAGACTCCTGCACACACACCATATTGCTCCAAAGGAGTTTTCCATCAGCCGATATTTTCGTCAAAATACCAGCACGGGTAATAGACTCTTGATAGGGATTCTTAATTTCATCGAAAGTTCCATCATCTTTCATTATCTGAAAAGAATTGGCATTGATCGATATATACATATCCCCATTCTTCGTTACGGCCAAAGCCTTTTGTTCATCGGCCGTATGATCGGCTCCCAAACTTTTTCCAACAATAAGTTGTCCAAATACAGCCATAGGGGACAACAATAATGCACAGCAGACCCCAAAAAGCTGTTTCTTACTAAAAATAGCATTTGTTTTCATAGTTTATCATTTTTATTTTTTACTGAAAAAAGAAAGTGTTTCGCATAATTAACATTCAATGAATCAAGCCTCTTCGATTGAATAGTCAAACGGTAGATAAAATCTGTAAAATCTTTTTGTTCTTGCCGACTCCACCCAACTTCAGCCAACGCTATGGCCCTCGGATAAGCCATATATTCGGCATGCTCGGGAGTAGCAATGTATTCCGTCCAAAGATTTCCTTGAATGCCTAAAATATATCGGCCCTGTTCCGATGTTAATTTTTCGGTAGGATTATAGGAATAAACCGAATCTAACGGTAGGTAACCATAAATAGCCAAAGGCTCATTATCCCGGTCTTCCGATTGATAATAATCGAGATAGCAAAAATCCCGAGGAGTCATGATAACAGAATGATTCATTTTTGCCGCTTTTATACCTCCTGCTTCTCCCCTCCAAGACATGACAACGGCATTAGGCGCGATGCCACCTTCTAAAATTTCGTCCCAGCCAATAATTTGCCGGTTATGTGCATTGACAAACTCCTCCATTCGTTTTATAAAATAGCTTTGGAGTTCATGCTCATCTTTCAATCCCAATCGTTTTATATTTCGTTGACAAACCGGACATTCGGACCAACGGTCTTTCGGACATTCATCTCCTCCTATATGTATATATTTCGAAGGAAAAATTTCAAAAACTTCGGATAGCACATCTTCCAGAAGTTTAAAACTGCCTTCCTTTGTACATAGGACTTCTTTATGAACGCCCCAATCGCACGAGACTTCGTAGTTTTTATGGAAACAGGCCAACTGAGGATATGCGGCCAAAATCGATTGAGTATGTCCCGGCATTTCGATTTCAGGAATAACCTCAATAAATCTCTCGCGGGCATATTCGACAATTTCCCGCAATTCATCTTGGGTATAATATCCGCCATGAGGTTTTCCATCGTATTTACGAGGTACATCATTTTTATGTCCGGCAATACTTTGTTTGCGCCAAGCTCCCACAGAAGTAAGCCGCGGATGCGATTTTATCTCGATGCGCCACCCTTGATCATCGGTTAAATGCAGATGCAATACATTCAATTTATACAATGTCATTATATCGATGTTTTTCTTGATAAAATCCAACGGGAAATAATGACGTGCCACATCAAGCATAAACCCTCGATGTTTGAAACGAGGTTCATCGTAGATATTCACGCAGGGCACTTGCAGTATCACATTTTCGTCACATATTTTTTTCTCGCATTCGGCCGGAAGCAATTGACGCAATGTTTGCACTGCATAAAAAGCACCAGCACCACCCTTCGAGGCGATAGTTATCGTACGAGGGGACACATCGAGTCTATAAGCCTCATCATGAGCGATCGTATCGCAAACGGTAAGAACGATTTTGTTCCGGGCTTCTTCACAAGCTTGATCAAAAAGCTGAACGATGTGCTGAAACAGTGGCTGTGATCTGTGCATTGCAGTAAGGCGCGTGATACTGTTGACCGGGCAATCAAAAAGCATGAAATGAAGAACGCCGAGGAATCCCTTCCCATATGGGAGGAACCCTCGGCGTTCTTTAGTTTATATACCAATCCAACTCGTCCATAGCGTCATCTATGCCTGCCGCGTAGTCCGAGTCGCTGTCGTAGCGATCCTCATCGTAGTCGTCATCATCGTAGATGGCATCGTAGCCATCGTCATAGGAATCATACGTCTTGTAGGATTTTTTGCTGCTGGAGTAAGAACTGCTGTACGAAGATTTGGAGCTGTAAGAAGTGCTGCTCTTGGTGGAAGATTTGGAAGGGCGATGTACCCAGCAGTAGGCAGAGTCCTTATCCGCTTCTCGCGTGCAGCCGTCCTTGATGCAGGTATACTTGGCAGCGAATGCGCCGATACACAAAATGCAGGCAGTCAGCGTAACGAGCATTGCGCAAAGAATGCTTTTCCAAATAGTCTTTTTCATGGTATAGTCCTTTCTGTCATGTACGGTGGTGTGGTAGGAGGTAAATACAATAATTATTTACCTCCTACCCGATTGAAGACTGCATGAAAATGTGCTATGATAGAATCGGAAAATTGGAATTTAACTATCTAATCCTCAAAAACCATTGATTTTTCAGAATTGAAAGAAGATGACTGGAATGGTGAAGGAAAAATTACTTTTGCATATGATGAATCCATCAATGGCTCGTTGGGAAATGTGAATGAAGAGTATGAATTAACTGCAAAGGTAACACTGGATGAAACATCCTATCAGTCGCTGGATGCAGATAAAGCGCATCTGAATATCCAGGGTGTAACAAAACTGGGATCAAATTGGGGATGGAACAACAGTACGGATTGCCAGTGGCTGCAGAAGGATTCTTTTATGAAAGTTGGGGAGAATTATTCAGCTGATCTGAAAGTAAAGTTTTCAGGAATAACACCGGATACATTGATGGATGTTGAATTCGTTCTTGTGGGAACCGGATTTAAGGGAACTGTGACATTTTCAAATGTAGTTCTCACAAATTTATCAAGCGATAAACAGGAACTGACCAAACAGGAGCCAACCGTTCTTTCTGATTTAAATGATGAATCCCAGGTAAATCTGTGGGCAGGTGAAACCGGATATCAGTATTTCCACGGTGGAACAAAAAATGCTGCTCCGGAATTTTCCTATGACGCAAATGGCGGAGACGGAAGATTAAAAGTAAGCCTGGATTATACAGCCAACTCCGGCGAATCATGGAGTGAGGCAAAAGTGAAATTCACACCGAAGACACCGGCTGATATCAGCAATTATAATCAGGTGAGTGTGGATTTGATTTATCCGGAAAGCAGTAATATTTCCAAGATAAAATTTTTCTCCAACAGCGGAATCAATAAAGATACCAGCATAGATTCGTCCGAGGCAACAGATGCAGGAAACGGATATAAGAAAGTTACAGTTACTTTAGGATTTTCTCCATCTGCCACACCAATGGATGATCTGACAATCGGACTTATCGGAGCCAACAGTTCCTTTGCAGGGGATGTTTATCTGGATAATCTGATACTTTCCCAGAAGGATGCCAGTGGTGATTTTGTGACAATTACCGCAACACCGAATACAGACGGAACACAGGCAAAAACAGAAGCAACAGATAAAACCCTGACCATGACAGATCCGGATGCCAGCAATAGCGCAAAGGCATTGTATGCATATCTGCAGGGACTGACCGAAAGTGATCAGGTACTGTTTGGACATCAGAATGATGTGAGCCATTCCGTAGGAAACAACGATCTGGGAGATGTAAAAGATGTGACCGGTTCCGTCAGTGGTATTTTCGGCATTGACTCCCTGGCATTGTTTGGAAGCGAGGCTGGTGGTACGGATGCGGCATCTGCACTGCAGAAATCCATTGACTACAGCAAAAAGGCGGCCCAAAACGGTGCAATCGTTACCTTATCCACCCATATGCCGAATTTCACCAACGCAAGGATTAAAAAGAATGCAGATGGAACCTACGATTTCTATAACTGTGATTTTAATGAAGCAAAAGATTTATCCGGTGATTCGTTAAAGAAGATTTTGCCTGGTGGAGAGAAAAATGAGGTATTTAAGGCATATCTTGATACGATTGCATTCTATGCCAATGCATTGGAAAAGGAGAATATCCCAGTGATTTTCCGGCCATTCCATGAGGATACCGGCGGCTGGTTCTGGTGGGGCAGTGCAAACACCGCAGAAAGTTACAGGAGTCTGTATGCATATACCAGAGATTATCTGGAATCCAAAGACGTGCACAATATGCTTTATGTGTATTCGCCAAACGGACCGCTGGAGACCGAGGCAGAGTATATGTCGCGTTATCCGGGAGATGCCTATGTAGATATTCTGGCATTTGATTATTACAACGATTTTAATACTTATCCGGCAGAGAGTGATACTTCATTCTTTGATCATCTGGATCAGACCTGTCAGGTTGTATCATCACTTGCAAAACAGCATAACAAGCTGGCTGCGATTTCGGAGACCGGTGTACGTGTGATGAAAAAGGATGGAAGTGATAACGAAGGGCTTCTTGTAAAAAATAATCCGGTCAGTGAGGCAAAGTCGGGTGTGAACTGGTATCAGAAAGTGAATGATATCGCAAAGAAAAACGACATGCCATATTATATGGTATGGGCAAATTTCAGCGATACCAATTTCTATGTGCCGTATAAATACAGTGATACCATGGGACAGGAAATGATCAATGATTTCATTTCTTACTACAACAATGAGGATTCAGTATTTGGAAACGGTACTAATTTCTATGGCAATATCGATAAGTATGCAGGAGTAAAGACCGAGAAATACAAAGATGTCAGCGGATACATGGTAGCACCGTTTGATATGGATACGATTTTAAAGCCAACTGCATTAAAGGCAAGTGTTTCCAATGCCGGTGAGGTATCGTTTGTTGTAAAGGATACGGCAAAAGGCAAACAGTTGACATTGCCGGCTGCAAAAGGCTCCGATGGATTCTATACGGCGCAGTTGACACAAAAGGAAATGGATCAGATCGGAAAAACAGATGTAGCATCCATTACACTTGTTGCAGATGGAAAAGAACTGTCCACGATCACAAATCTGAGTATCGGGAAAGAAAAGGACAAAGCTCCGGCAGGTGTGCTGGAAAATTTTGACTACTATGTCGGGAGTAATGGACTTCTGGATGCAGCTTACGGTGGAAATTCTGCCGCTGGATGCAGTTCGTCCTTTACGCTGGATCAGGAGCATAAGGCAGACGGTACATATGGTGCTGCATTTCATTACAAATTAAAAACAACCGGTTCGGAAGTCTGGACGGGTCTGGTAAATGCAAGTCTGGGCAATACAGATTTTTCAGCCTATAATGCATTGAAATTCTGGACAAAACTTGATGGAAAAGGTCAGAAGGTTGTTGTACAGATCAAGGCAGGAGGAGAAGAGTATGAAGTATATCTGACCAATCTTGCGAAGACAGAAGATGCCTATGAAGTAACCGTTCCATTCTCAGCTTTTAAAGGGAAGACGGGTGGAAAACTTAGTGGGGATGCTTTAAAAGATGTGCAGGCATTCGGACTCTGGTGTAATTCCAACCCGGCAGGTTCCGCGGTAGATGTGGAATCGGTACTTTACTTTGATGCATTCAAAGGAACAACGATCAGTGATGCAGAAGCTGCAAAAGCAGATGCCGATGGCCTGATTGCGGTAAAACAGACCAGCCAGAGTGGAAATAATGGCGGAAATTCTTCCTCCGGCAGCAGTACCTCTGGTGGAAATTCCGGCAGCACAACAACACCGGATACCGGAAATACAACACCAGATACAAAACCATCGGAAACCCGGAAAACGGACAAAACATTTGAGAATATTGCAAAAGATACAAATGCGACACTTACCGTTGAAAAGAACGATAAGGGAGAAGTGACAGATGCCCGGGCACAGCTGGACAAAACAGTAAAGAATGCTTCCGAGACAAAGAAGACTACAATTTCAGCAGATGTGGTTGCAAAATTAGTCCAAGAGGCAGGAACCAGCGACATCACGATTACCCAGACAACAAAGAACGCTTCCGGCAAAGTGATGAACAGCGTATCTGTCAATGCGAAGGATCTGCAGGCAGGCAAAAAGCTGACACTTGTAAAAGTTGATAAAAAGACAGGAGAAAAAGTCCTGATCAGCAGCAGGACTTATAAGGTTTCCAAAGACGGAACTGTGACAGCGGATACCAAAGATGCCGGTGATTATGTACTGCTGAATGAGAAGGATGCAAAAGCCCTGAGCAGTAAAATCTTAAAGAGTATTGCATTAAAGGATACCAAGAAAACGGTTGCAAACGGAAAGAAGGCAAAAGTTACTTTTGATAAGAACCTGAACATGGAAAATGTAAAGAAGATCACTTATACATCTTCCAAAAAGTCGGTTGTAACCGTGAATAAAAATGGTACAATTGTCGCAAAGAAAGCTGGCAAAGCAGTTGTGAAAGTAAAAGTCACTTTAAAGAACGGAAAGACAAAGACTGTAAAGATGACGATCAAAGTGACAAAGTAAATTTACAGGAGTTTCGTCAAAATTTTAATAAGAAAAAGACGGTTTCGCAGGAAATCGTCTTTTTTCTTACCCATAATTGTAAAGAGAAGCGTGTGTGTTTTTTCGGGGGAATTGATTGTAATTTCAGGAACCTTTGTTTATACTAAAATCAATAGAAAAGAGAATGAGAAGGAGAACATTTATTATGGCAGGAAAACACATTTCCATTCCGGCACTTTTAAAGATCGGTGCGGGTGCATTGGACAATCTGGGGATTTACTTAAAAGAGTTACAGTTACAGAAAGTAGTTGTATTGTTTGGAAACGGTCTTGTAGAAATGTTTGGTTCTACCGTTATGGAAGCATTGCAGCAGGAGGACATTGATATTTTAGAATATCAGGAACTTGATACCGTGCGGTTGGAAGATCTGACCAGTCTTGCATTTTCCATGCCGGCGAAGACGCAGGCAGTCATCGGCATCGGTGGCGGAAAAGTGATTGATGGTGCGAAATATTGTGGATTTCTGCGAAATCTGCCGTTTATCAGCATCCCGACATCGGCATCGAGCGATGGCTTTTCAAGTGCCAGTGCTTCCCTTCTGGTGGAAGGACGCCGCAAGTCCGTTCCGGCAAAACTTGCATATGGGATTGTGGTGGATACAAGGATTATCCGCAGTGCACCGGAGAAATTTTTATATTCCGGAATCGGCGATATGGTATCAAAAATTACGGCACTGTATGACTGGATTTTTGAGGAAGAACATGGGTACGGAAAAGTCAATGATTTTGCTGTCATGATTGCAAAGAAAGCAGTCAACAGTTTTGTGCGCACACCGTTTACTTCGATACAGGATGATCTGTTTTTAAAGGAACTTCTGGATTCTCTTGCAATGAGCGGAATTGCAAATGAGATTGCGGGCAGCAGTGCGCCAACGAGCGGCAGCGAACATCTGATTTCCCATGCGCTGGACAAGATGCTTGAGCATCCGCAGCTTCATGGTATTCAGGTTGGCATTGCAACCTATCTGATGAGTGTTGTGCAGGATCATCGTTACCGGAGGGTAGACACAATTTTTATGCAGACGGGGTTCTGGGATTATGTAAAAACACTGGATCTTCGGCGGGAGGATTTTGAGAAAGCAGTTGATCTGGCACCGTCGATCAAACCGTTCCGCTATACGTATCTGCATGAGCAGCAATATAGGGATCGCGCGAAGGAACTCCTGCATACAGATGCGCGGCTGCAGGAAATCCTGAAATAGAGAGGAAAATAAATTACAGGATATACAATGATAAAAGTAGCAATATGTGATGATGATATACAATTTATTTATAAATTGGAACAAAGTATTTTTCGGTTTGCAGAAATGAAAAGAATAAAAGTGGATGTTGACGGTTATACAAGTGGAGCAGAATTTATTCAAAAACTGCAGCAAAGCGAAAGGTATGATTTGTTATTTTTGGATATTGAATTAGGGGACAGCTCGGGGATTATCGTTGGAAACTGGATTCGATCCCAGATCCAATATGAATCCATGCAGATTGTTTTTGTATCGGCAAAAGAAATGTATGCCATGCAGCTTTTTGATCTGCGTCCAATGAATTTCCTCGTGAAACCCATACAACAGGAACGAGTAGATTATATATTAGATGAATATGAAAGGCTGTATCAGTTTCAGCCACATATTATAGAAATTGGGAAAGGAAGAAATTCGATACGGATAGAAGAACATTCTGTTTTTTATTTGCAGAGCCTTGCCAGAAAAATTCAAGTGGTAACAGCAAATGATACATTATGTGTTTATGGAAAACTTTCGGAGGTTATTCCTGCGTTGAATCCGCATTTATTCTGTGTGGTACATAAATCTTATGTCATTAATCTGCGGTATGCAGAATCTTTTCAGAAAGACAGCGTACACATGATCAATGGGGATGACATTCCGGTCAGTCGGTCTATGAAAAATAACCTTGATCATGCAATCGTGGAAAAGATGAGGTGTGGCGGGGGAATAAAATAGAAAGAATATTTGAAGCGGTATGTAACATATTAAGTGTGTATGTAAGTTTTAAAGTGACGGATGTTTTTCTGGAAAAGAAAAGAAAACTGCCACGGATGGCAAATATTGTTTATGTGATCGTATGGCTTATTAATACAGTTGTTGCATTTGGTTTTCGAAATGCCATGGGAACTACGGTGAGTATGGTATTGCTTCTCTGGGCGGCAGAAGGTATATTGTATGAAGGAAGTATACTACAGAAAATAATGGCAGGTTGTTTTACAGTATTGCTGGGGCTTACCATAGAATTTATCATGTATTATTATCTGGGAGATTTTTCTTTGTTTTCCGAAGGGCGGGCAATGGGAACCATCACAGGGGCAATGGTCAATCTGCTCATAGCAATGGGAATAAGACAGGTGATATGTCGGCGAAGGGTTATGGAAACACAGAACTATTACTTTATGATTCTTGTATTAGCCGGAAATATTGTCTGGATATATGCTCTTGAGAGTGTATCCGGCGAAAATTCGCCAAAAACAGTATTATCACTGGCTATTATGATCGTTGTAGATCTTGGAATGTTCTATTTGTATGACCGTTTGGGAGAAGCTTATCAGGATAAAATGCAGCAACGGCTTTTAAAGGAACATATGATGGCCTATCAGGAGCAGATGCATATTATGCAGCAGAATCAGAAAAAGCTGGATTCTTTGCGGCATGACATGAAAAACCATATGTATCTTCTGCAGACATATCTTAATGAAGGAAGGTATGATAAGGCACAGGAATATGTAAATAAAATGAGTGAGCATTTGCAGACGGAGCATAAGTATGTGAATACGGGGAATCTGGAATTGGATATGATTTTGAATCATAAACTGGCAAAAGCGGAGGCAATGTCCTGTCAGATTCAGTCGCAGATTGTGATTCCGTGCCAGTTGCCAGTGGATGGATATGACTGGAATGTTTTGTTTGGAAATCTGTTGGACAATGCAATTGAGGCAATGGAGCAGATAAAAGATCGTTTTTTGGAGATTCGGATACAATACGACAGGGGAATTCTGGGTATACAGGTGAAAAATACGTTTGATGGAAAAGTCAATAAACAGGGAGAACGTTTACTGACAAGGAAGAAACAACAGGCATTGCATGGAATCGGTATGCAGAATATTTCGGATGTTGTAGACAAATACGGGGGATGGAAATCTATAAATATCGATGAAAATATATTTGAGGTTCAGATTGTGTTATATCTTTGAAAAAATCCCATGGTGTATGCTATGGGATTTTTAATGCAGATTTTGACGAAAATCAAACCAATTTTAACATGCAGAAAGAATAATGGGAAAAATGAAGTATAGTATACACAAGAGAGGGGAAATAGCCATGAAAAATATTTTAAAAATAATGCTTATGATGATTACAATTTATACGATAACAGGTTCTGCTGTGTATGCCGCGGAAATACCGGTTTCAGATCAGGATCAGTTAATAACGAGCCGTGATTGGACAGAAATCAGTAATTTACAGGATGAAATGAAAAAAGAAGAGCCGGATGCAACCATCGATTATGACAAGGCATTAAAAGTATATGTGGATTGTAATCTTATAAAATTGCAGACGGCAGATACGAAAAAACTCACAAGTGCTCTGGAAAGTGCAAATTATGTATGGGTCATTCCTTTTAAAATGGAAAAGACATATGGAATGTTTACCGTAGCCAAAGGACTTCCTTTGAGTGAAGAAGCAAAGTCTGTATTGACAAAAGCAGAACAGGAAGAAGTAAAAAATCATGCTGGAAAATGGATGATTACAGAGACAGCAGAACATACAGTGGAACCTTACTATGATATACTTCTGGAAAAACGAGAGGCATTATCGGACTGTACGAGAGTAGTACTGGTGGGAAGTCAACCGGGAATGAGACAGCCGGTTGCACTTGGGATGGATGATGAAACAGCACGTATCTGGATTTCGTTAGGGTATCAGTATCCGGTTATGGAGAAAATTCCGGAAACTCAAAATGTGGAAAGCGGTGTCTATTCATTTGAGTCTGTAGCGGAGATTTCAGATACTTATATTGAAGATTCTGAGGTAAGTACAGGAGCTGGAGTACAGAGCAGAAGTTCGATGAAATATGTGGCTGGCATTGGAATTATAGTGATAGGAAGCATATTAATCCTTAGTGTTTTAAAGAAAAAGAAATTGGAGGATTATGAATGAAGAAAATCAGTCTGTACTTATTAATTTTTACAATGCTATATTGTCTGTGTGCGTGTGGAAAAAATTCTGATGCAAAATCAAACAGTAGAGAAGATGATGGCAGAAAAGAACAAAAGATAATCATATCATCAATTCAGGTTGCTTCAAATACGAAGGTTATGCGTGCAAAGGTGTTCCTTCCGAACGTAAAATCTTTGGAAGGAACAAATTATTGGTTAGGTGGGTTAGATACTACCAGTAAGGTGGATGTAATAGATACAGGTGATGGTATTCAGATCAATGTGTGCGGCTTTTATTCCGATGATACTGCGTGGAAAAATCCGAAAGTATATAAGGGATTTCAATCACCGGATAATTCAAATACGCCATTAAAAAATGTTTTGGTTAATGGAAAAGTTGTTCCAATGAAGGAGAAGATGTTAAAAGCGGATGTTAAGAAAACAAAAAAAACAATCCCTGTTGAAATTACACCTTATACGGTTAGTATTTGTCCCGTCAATGACTGGAGAGAAAAAGGGTGTTTTTATCATGTAGTTGCAACAACAAAAGACGGAAAGCAATATTCCATAGGAGAGTTACCTCTTACCGATGACAGAAAAGGAACTGAAAAAAAGAAACATCCTTTCATGGATGATACAGATCTTGAAGAGCTTGGAGATGGCTATGCATCTGCAAGTGAAATGAAATATTGTGGGGCTCGTTATATTTTCAATCAGAAGATTGATATCACACAGATAGAACAGATAGAAATAATAAAATATAAAATCAGCAGATGATATAGGTATAAAAACAGGTCATAAATTTGTTGACGATGATAGGAAACCATGTTAGGATGATGGTAGAGACTATCAATGAAGTGACAGGGGAATGAGTTTTTGACTCATCCCCCTGTTCTTATTATCAGGAGAAATGGATGAAAAAGAACAATCAGATGAAACCAGACAATGTAGCAAAACGTCTATGGGCATTTTTTATCGTGCTCACCATGTGTATTACCGTGCAGCCTGTCGTGCCGGCAAAGGCGCAGGAGGCTGTGCAGACAGCGGCAAGAACGATCTATACGGAATTTAAACATGGAAATTCTACTCGTTCCGGAGATGGAAGCTATGGAAATCCCTACAATTTATTTGAGGATGCCTATGCGGCTGCCGGCAATGGGGATGAAATCTCAATTTTGGGAAGTGGTGCTTTTTTAAATGCCGAGGCTGCGGAACCGTTTATTTTTGATAAAAGCGTGACCGTCAACGGAAATGGAAATACTTTTTCCAACCGTAAGGGGGGATTTATCCTGAATACGGATGTGACATTTAAAAACATTACGCTGCGGTTTTCCAATCGTCTGCACGATGCAATTTTTGCAAATGGGCATAAACTTGTTCTTGAGAATGTTACGTGCGACAGCGGATTCCGCTATGTAGATATCTTTGGCGGATCCCTTTATGAGAATGGAAAGAATATGGGGAATCATCCGGGATCAGAGGCACAGATTCTGATTACGGGGGGTGGTACCAATCTGGGGAATATTTATGCCGGTTCCATGAACGGAACATATGATGGTAAGACACAGATCGTGCTTGCGCACGTTTCCGGTACGCAAAATGGAGAAATCTATGCATCCGGTGCCATTGAACCATATGTAAATCAGGATGACTGGTTTTCCACGCAGGAGCCGGATCCACCGGCAGCGGATGGACAATATACGGTTTCCGGCGATGTGGAAATTTCACTTACCGGTTCCGATACGAAACAGGTGTACGGAGTATCTGAAAATCACGCAGGGAAGACATTTCTGACCATGGATACCGACCAGTCCTATACCGGAATTCCAGGTATAAGCAAAGTAGGAAACCTCACAGTAAAGGGCGGTGGAACATTTGCACCGGCAGCGTTGGACAGCTGTACGGTCAGGCTGGAAGGGGCAAGTGCGATTGATCTTTCCCAGATGGAAACTCCACAGGTACATTCGATTGTGAGTGCGGATTCAGCAGGAAACCGACTGATCTTAGGAAAAGAACAGACGCTGAATGTTACAGATACCATTACGGGTGCACTTACATTTGAAACCCTAAATGGAAGAAATGGAAAATCCGGAATTGCGAAGTATGGTCATACCTATCTGGAACTTGGAAGGGCTGCGGATACGGCGGTTTCTTTTACACCGACAGACGGACAGGCGGGAATGACACTGGAACGGACATCGTCTGGAAACGGAGAAATCTGGAAAACCAGTGAGTTGTCAGGGAATGAACCGGTTGCGGTAAAAAATATGACCATAAAAAATCCGGTAATTACTACAACGGTTTCGGAGATTTCAAAAGTCGGTGAGTATAAAAATAAGGATCCAAAACCATATCTGGCAGAGGTAGCCTGGCTGGAGCAAACGGATGAGTATGATCGGGATCTAGGGGTTGTTCCGATGGAATATGAAGTAACATTTAACGGGAAAACACTTTCTTCAGAGACGGTTACGAATGATGAAGGTAGTTTTATTTGTATTCCGAATTTTAATTTGATGTTCGAAACGGGAATAGAGAAGAATGCGATCACACCCATGTGCTATCGCACGGCTGAGAGTTCTACGGTAAAAGAAGGAACCTACTATATCACAATCCGTCCATTTTCAGCAGATGAACAGATCGAACAGAACGTAATTCTGATTGTAAACAAAGATCCGGATACATCCGGTTCGACGGCTACTTCAAAGGAAACAACCACTACGATAAATGGATTACCAACGGCCGTGTCCATGCAGGATGAACTGAATCTTACCGTGCAGACGGTCTATACAGATAGCAACTTACAGGGAAAGAACGTGCCGTCTGCTGGTTTTTCGGTATACATTAACCAGACCCCTTATGAAGTATCCGGCATCACGCTTCAAAACGGAGTGGCAGCCATAAAGATTTCGGTTTCAGAGGCAAACGGATTTCATATGGGAGAAAATGCAATTACAGTTTCTTATGCAGGAGCAGCCAATGAAAAATACAGGGCACTTCCTTCCCAGGCAAACGAAACCGTGTCGGTAAATCCAATTGCCGTAAAGATGCAGTATGATACCATCCAGCAGACAGCTGCATACACAGGGCTGAAACAGAGCTGCTTTGTTTCCACGGTAAATGTAGTCCGAACGGACAACGGACAGACGGTAGATTCGCAGGTAAAGCCTGAAGTTTTCTATCGGCAGGATGGGAAAAATGTTGTTCCGGTGCAGCCGGGCAGCTATGAGGTCTGGTTTAAAGTAACTGGGAACCAGTACGATGTGATAGCGGAAAAAGTCGGAACCTTTACCATTACAGCGGCGAAACCATCGATTCGTCTTACGGCAGAGACAGAAAACGGTAATTCCGTACATCTGTATGCAAAGGTAGATGGAGTTCGAAATGGCAGTATTCCGCTTGGTTCGATTTCTTTTTATCAGGACGGAACCATAATAAAGGCACAGGAAAAACTTGTATATGGGGAAGCCGATACGGTTGTATCAGGCTTAAAACGTGGCGGTTCTTATCAGTTTAAGGCAGTATATGAGCCGGATGATAAGGATGGACAGACTTATTACGAAACAGTGACAAGTGAAGCCGCGACCGTTACAATCAAAGAGGACAGTTCCACCGGAGGCGGTGGAACAACCGGAGGCGGCTCATCTTCCGGAGGAAGTGGAACAACCGGAGGCGGCTCATCTTCCGGAGGCGGTGGAGCGACCGGAGGTGGCTCATCTTCCGGAGAAAGTTCTGGTGGTGGAAATACTTCGGGTGGTAACACAGCCGGAGGGGGAACACCATCCAACGGAAACAAAACCGATGTAGAAACTCCGTCTGACGGAAATACAGCTGGTACACAAACACCGTCCGATGGAAACGCGGCCGGACAAAATACACCAACCGCAACCGTTACCGGAACCCGGAAAAATAAAGCCATCAAAACAACGGTGACCGCTGATCTGATAAATCAGATACTGGAAGAAAACGATGGAAAACACACAGATGTGACGATCCAGGTTACCGATCCGGCTGGCAACGTAAGCTATACACTGACCGTAAATACAGCAGACATACAGACCGGAAATAAGCTGTATGTGTGTGCAAAAGATCAAAAGACAGGTGCCTATGTCCTTGTAAACGACAAGAGTTATACGGTTACAAAAGCCGGAAATGTGAATTTTTCAGCAGATTCCAATAAGAATTACGTCCTTATGGATCAGAAAGATATGGATCAGGTCACAACGAAAATATTAAAAACGGTTACATTGAAGAATAAAACCGTTCAGGTGAAGAAGGGAAAACAAAAGAAGGTTTCTCTGGCAGCCACCTTAAATATGGACAATGTAAAAAGCATTTCTTATCAGAGCAATAACAAAAAAATTGCATCTGTAAACAAGAAGGGTACCATAAAATCGAACAAAAAAGGAACTGCGTCCATTCGCGTGACAGTAACCTTAAACAATGGAAAGGCCAAAGTTTTAAAATTAAAAGTCAAAGTCAAATAGCAGATGCAGGAAAAGACAAAACCCCGGAAATAAATATCCGGGGTTTTTGTTTTACCTAGAGAGAAAGTGCACACTGATCAATTTTTTCCAATTCTTCCTCCGTAAACGGAGCAGAGTTTAACACTTTCAGATTTTCAAGAATCTGTGCCGGGCGGGAAGCTCCGATCAGAACGGAAGTAACCACACCGTCCCGGATCACCCATTTGAGTGCCATCTGTGCGAGGCTTTCACCACGGGCAGCCGCAATCTCATTCAGGCTCCGGATACTTGCCATCCGCTTTTCATCAAACTGATCCGCATGCAGGAAACGTCCGTCCGTGTTGACACGGCTGTCTTTTGGAATACCGTTTAGATAGCGGTCGGTCAGCATACCCTGCGCGAGCGGGCTGAAAGAAATAATTCCTTTCTTCCCATCTGCTGCGGCCTGTTTTAAACCGTTTTCTTCAATGGTACGGTTAAAGATATTGTAGGAATTCTGGTTGATAATAAACGGGCAGTGCAGATCTTCTAAGATGGCAGCCGCGCGTTTCATCGTTTCCCCATCGTAGTTGGACAGACCGACATACAGTGCTTTTCCGCTTCGCACGATCTGGTCGAGTGCACCCATGGTTTCTTCCAGCGGCGTATCCGGATCCATGCGGTGGTGATAGAAAATATCCACATAGTCCAGACCGAGCCGTTTTAAGCTCTGGTCAAGGCTGGCAATCAGGTACTTGCGGCTGCCCCAGTTTCCATAAGGTCCCGGCCACATGTCAAAACCGGCTTTGGAACTGATGATCAGTTCATCGCGGTAGGAAGAAAGCTCTTCCCGAAGGATCTTCCCGAGATTTTCCTCCGCACTGCCCGGCTGCGGTCCATAGTTGTTTGCCAGATCAAAATGTGTGATCCCGTGGTCAAATGCCGTAAAGCACATCTGTCTCATATTTTCATAAACACCGGTATCTCCGAAATTGTGCCAGAAGCCCAAAGATACTTCCGGCAGCATCAGTCCGCTGTCGCCGCAGCGGTGGTATTTCATGGTTTCGTAACGTGATTCATTTGCGTGATACATAAGAAATCCTCCTTAGTTTGTAAAAAATTTATCATAAATGCCAAATCCAAAGATAAAAAGCACAATCAGCGGCAGAATATAGGTAATGTAGCCGCGCATCCAGTTTTTAATTTTTAATCCTTTTCCGGTATTGGCTTCGGTTGTGTAGTTTTTCCAGCCCCAGCCGTAGCGGCTTGTGCAAAACAGCAGATATACCAGGGAACCGAGAGGCAGGAACAGGTTGCTTACCAGAAAATCTTCCAGGTCAAGCACAGACCCGCCAAAGATTGAAAAACCTTTCCAGTTCCATACATTGTATCCGAGTACACATGGCAGGGAGAGTACAATGATCAGTACCAGATTAACGGCACAGGATTTCTGGCGGCTGCATCCGGTCAGTTCCATACCGCAGGAGATGATGTTCTCAAATACTGCCAGGATTGTGGAAAACGCTGCAAAAAACATAAACAAAAAGAACAGGCTTCCCCAGAGTCTGCCAAGCGGAATATGGTTAAAAATATTCGGCAAGGTGATAAAAATCAGGCTTGGTCCGGAAGTCTGGTCAACATGGAACGTAAAGCATGCCGGAAAAATGATAAGTCCGGAGGTGATAGCAACAAACGTATCCAGAATGGCAATATTTACCGATTCACCAAGCAGAGAGCGTTCCTTTCCGATATAACTTCCCCAAATTGCCATCGCGCCGATTCCAAGGCTTAACGTGAAAAATGCCTGGTTCATGGCACCCGTAATGGTTTTTGCAATACCGATCTGTTTCATCCGTTCAAAGTCCGGGATCAGATAAAAGGCAAGGCCTTCTTTTGCACCATCCATAAAAAAGCTGTTGACCGCCAGAATGATCATGATGATAAGCAAAGAAGTCATCATGATCTTTGTTACTTTTTCCAGACCGTTCTGCAGTCCACGGGAGCAGACAAATACGCCGGCGCAAACAACTACCACCATCCAGAAGCCCATGGTCAGAGGTTTGCTCAGCATTGTGGTAAACTGTCCGGATACACCGTCGGCATCCAGTCCCTGAAACTGTCCGGTGACCGTCATATAAAAATAATGAAGCATCCAGCCGGTGACCGTTGTATAAAACATCATAAGAAGATAGCAGCCGATCAATGTGATAATCCCGTGGATATGCCATTTCTGTCCGGGTTTTTCCAGTG
>ERZ826220.2126-NODE-2126-length-17678-cov-41.730863_pt1 | contig 17678 bp, 14 predicted proteins | sample MGYA00519927_ERZ826220 | MGnify/ENA primary metagenome ERZ826220 (study PRJEB31778, sample SAMEA3449225) | human gut metagenome | biome: human gut; feature: human-associated habitat; material: faeces | place: United Kingdom | collected 2010/2012 ...
CCGACATCTCCACCATGGCCATCGAGTACTACCCGAACCCGGTCAAGAAGTACAACCCCGAGATGGTTGAGCACTTCAACCTCACCATCCCGAGCGACTACGCGGCCATCGGCTGATTTTCAACACGATTCCCGGCTCCCTGCCGCAGTTTCTGCGGCAGGGATACTCCACACTATGAGGTAATGTTATGAATTCACTGGTTCTTGCGTCCCTGAGCCTGCCGAATCTGGTTTCGCGCCTGCCCGGCGGCGTTGCCCAGGGCATCATCTGGGGCATCATGGCGCTGGGCGTGTACATCACGTTCCGCCTGCTCGACGTCGCCGATCTGACGGTCGACGGGTCGTTCACCACCGGCGGCGCCGTGACGGTCGTGCTCATCGTCGCGGGCTGGCCGGCGTGGGCTGCGCTGCTGGTCGCCGTGGCTGCGGGCCTGCTCGCGGGCTTTGTGACCGGCCTGCTGCACACGAAGCTCGGCATCCCGGCCATCCTCGCCGGCATCCTGACGCAGTTTGCGCTCTACTCGATCAACCTGCGCATTATGAGCATGAAGGCCAACACCCCCGTCAACCCGGATAAGTACGACCTGTTTCTGACGCTGCGCAGCGTGCCCGGCGCGATCTGGAAGGGGCTGCTGCTCGCGGCGGTGCTCATCGCGCTGCTGTACTGGTACTTCGGCACCGAGCAGGGCAGCGCCATCCGCGCCACCGGCGCCAACCCCGCCATGAGCCGCGCGCAGGGCATCAACATCAACGCCATGAAGGTGCTCGGCCTGTCGCTCTCCAATGGCATGGTCGCGCTCTCCGGCGGCCTGATGGCGCAGTATCAGGGCTTTGCCGACATCAACATGGGCCGCGGCGCGATCGTCATCGGCCTTGCCGCCGTCATCATCGGCGAGGTGCTGTGCGACGCCATCTTCCGCAAGGGCTGCAACTTCTCGGTGCGTCTGGGCTTTGTCGTGCTCGGCGGCATCGTGTATTACCTCGTCATGGTGCTTATCCTCTGGCTCAAGCTCGACCCGAACGATCTCAAGCTCTTCACGGCCGTGATCGTGGCGGCGTTTCTGGCCGTGCCATATCTCAAGGGGCAGGCCAAGAGCTCGTTCCACCGTCTGAAGAAGGGAGGCAAGTGATATGCTGACATTAGACCATATCTCCAAGACCTTCAACCCCGGCACGATCAACGAAAAGCGGGCGCTCGACGGGCTGTCGCTGCACCTGAAGCCGGGCGATTTCGTGACCGTCATCGGCGGCAACGGCGCCGGAAAATCCACCATGCTCAACGCCGTCGCAGGCGTCTGGCCGGTGGACGACGGGCGCATCATCCTCGACGGCGTGGACGTGACCGCCATGCCGGAGTTTCGCCGCGCGCAGTACATCGGCCGCGTGTTCCAGGACCCCATGATGGGCACGGCCGCCAATATGCAGATCGAGGAGAACCTCGCCCTCGCCGCGCGCCGCGGCAAAAAGCGCACCCTGCGCTGGGGCGTCACGAACGCCGAGCGCGAGGAATACCACGAGCGGCTCAAGACCCTCGGCCTCGGGCTCGAGGATCGCATGACGGCGAAGGTCGGCCTGCTCTCCGGCGGCCAGCGTCAGGCGCTGACGCTGCTGATGGCCTCCCTGCAAAAGCCGAAGCTGCTGCTGCTCGACGAGCACACCGCGGCGCTCGACCCCGCGACGGCGGCCAAGGTGCTCGAGCTCTCGGACCGCATCGTGCGCGAAAACGAGCTGACCGCCATGATGATCACCCACAACATGAAAGACGCCATCGTGCACGGCAACCGCCTCATTATGATGAACGAGGGGCGCATCATCCTCGACATCGAGGGCGAGGAAAAGCAGCACCTGACCAAGCGCGACCTGCTCGACAAGTTTGCCGAGGTCGCGGGCGCGCAGGTCGAATCCGACGAGGTGCTGCTGAGCTGATGCGTGCGCCTGCACGCAAAAACATCCGCATATTCTGCCGCTCCGGCGCCGGTCGCGTACCGACGCCGGAGATTTTTTCTTCCGCCGGCTGAGATTTCCTCCCGCACGGCAACTACCACGAAAACTACCAAAATTCGACCAGAAAGTTTGTGCAGTTTTTTTGCCGGAAAACACACACAAACACCGAAATTTATGATACCCTTTCCATGCGAATTTGTTATGTAAATTTGCTGTTTTGTTTTTTGAGGTTCAGGAGGAAAGGTCCGTGGTTTTCAGCAGCCTGTCGTTTTTGTTTTGCTTCTTTCCGGCGTTTTTGCTGGTATACTATCTGACACCGTCGCGGCCGGCCGGCGCGCGCAATGCCGTGCTGCTGGTGGGGAGCAGCGTGTTTTATATCATCGGGCTGGACGGTCAGTGGGCGTATTTTGCGCTGCTGGCTGCATCGGTGCTGGTCAACTACGGGCTGGGTCTGGCCATCGTGCGCGACAAGCCGCGCGCGAAGCTGTGGCTCATCCTCGGCATCTGCTACAATTTCCTGTGGCTGTTCCTATTTAAATATCTCAACTTCGTGCTCACCGGTGTCAACGGTGCGCTCGGGCTCGTGTCCGGCGGCAAGGCGGCGATCCCGCTGCTGCGCTGGGCGCTGCCGGTCGGCATCAGCTTCTACACGTTCTCGGCGGTGGGCTATCTCATGGACGTCTACCGCGGCACGGTCGCACCGGAGCGCTCACTGCTCACGTTCGGCACGTACCTGACCATGTTCCCGAAGCTGGTCTCCGGCCCGATCGCGAGCTATACGGAGCTGCAGCCGGAGTTCGGCGCGCGCAATGTGTCGCTGCGTCAGGCGGTCGACGGGCTCAAGCTGTTTTTGTTCGGCATGGCGCTCAAGGTGCTGCTTGCCAACCAGCTCGGCGGCCTCTGGAGAGATGTGACCACCATCGGCTTCGAGAGCCTCTCGACGCCGCTTGCGTGGATGGCCGCGTTCGCGTATTCGTTCCAGCTCTACTTTGACTTCTGGGGCTACTCGCTCATGGCCATCGGCATCGGGCGGATGCTGGGCTTCCACATCCCGGAGAACTTCCGCTGCCCGTATCTGGCGCTGAGCATGACGGAGTTCTGGCGGCGCTGGCACATCACGCTCGGCACGTGGTTCCGCGAGTATCTGTATATCCCGCTCGGCGGCAGCCGCTGCAGCCGCAAGCGCATGATCTTCAACCTCCTCGTCGTCTGGCTTGCGACCGGCCTCTGGCACGGCGCGCACCTGAACTTCCTGCTCTGGGGTCTGGGGCTGTTTGCGGTGCTGGTCGTGGAAAAGCTCTGGCTCAAGAAATATCTCGACCGCTGGCCGGTGCTCGGTCATCTGTATATGCTCGTGCTCATCCCGGTGTCGTGGGCGGTGTTCTCCGTGTCGGACTTCGGGCAGCTGGGTGCGTATTTCGGCCGCCTGTTCCCGCTGTTTTCGCGCACGGCGGCGGCCTACCCGCTCGATTTTCTCAAGTACGGCAAGACCTACGGCGTGTTTCTCATCCTCGGCCTGCTGTGCTCGACGTCGCTGCCGGCGTATCTGTACCGGCGGCTCAAGGGCACGTGGCTCGGCGCGGTCATTCTGGCCGTGCTGTTCTGGCTGTGCCTGTACTGCCTGAGCAAGGGCATGAACGACCCCTTTATGTACTTCCGATTCTAAGGAGCGTAGACGCATGAAACGCATCAAACCGCAACAATTCCTCATCCTGCTGCTGGTGGCCGCGCTCGCGGCGGCGCCTTTTCTCATCCGCGGCCTGATCGACCGCAGCGACACCGGCAAGGGGCCGGTTGCCGCCGTCACCCCCACGCCGGAGACCACGGCCGAGCCCACGCCCACGCCCGAGCCGACGCCGCTGCACTTCACGACCGTGGACGCGTCGTATTTTGACGACGCGCTCTTCATCGGCGACTCGCGCACCGTCGGCATCGCCGAATACGGCAACCTGAAAAACGCGACCTATTTCGCCGATGTCGGCCTCAATGTCTATGTCGCGCAGACGAAGGCCGTCGCCGTGAAAAATGTCGGCACGGTCACGCTGCCGCAGCTTTTGAGCCAGAAGACCTTTGGCAAGGTCTACATCATGCTCGGCATCAACGAGCTCGGCAACGATCTGGATGACATCACGGCGAAGTTCTCGTCGCTGATCGACACCGTGCGCGCCGCGCAGCCGAACGCCATCGTCTATGTCGAGGCGAACCTGCACGTCGGCCCGTCGCGCTCGAGCACGGACGCGACGTTCAATAACCCCCGCATCAACCGCCTCAATGAGAAGCTTGCCGCGCTGGCCGACGGGAAGGACATCTTCTACATCGACATCAACGAGGTGTTCGACGACGAAAACGGCAACCTGCGCGCCGATGCCAGCGGCGACAGCACCCATGTCTACGCAAAGTACGATCTGGACTGGTGCGACTGGCTGTGCACGAAGGCGATCGTCCGCTGAATAAAGAAAAGGCCAGCCGGAATGATTTCCGGCTGGCCTTTGCTGTGACCGTGCGGTCACTGTGCTCTCTCATGGTCTCTCTCGGCGCGCGGGCGCATCAGCGCTTGATGATGTACCACACGAATCCGGCGCAGGCAAGAACCATACCGCCGCCGACTGCTGCAAAGATCATGTGTCTGCCTCCTTTCCCCCGAAAGCTCCGGCCGGTGTCCGACCGGGGCAACAAAGTGACTTACCTTGAAGTTACTTCATTATAAGATGAACCCGCGCTAAGTTTCCGGAAAGGCGCGGCAAAAACGGCACGCCGTCGTTAAGAAGGCGGAAAGAAACGACCTTCCGCCGGAAAAGACGGTCGCACGCGGGCGCACATTGTGCTATGCTGAGTGTGGGAGCGGAGACCGAACAACGAGAGGGATAAAGAGGGGTGCTTATGCAAAAAGTGAGCAAACGCGCGCCGCAGTGGCTGCGCGATCTGGGCGTTTTCATCCTTGTCATGGGCGGCGCGGTCGGCATCTGTATGCTGCTGTCGGCGTGCTATGACGACAACAATCCGTTTGCCACGTCGGTGTTCATTCTGGCGGTGGTGCTCGTCTCGCGCTTTACCAACGGCTATCTGCCCGGCGTGCTGGCGGCGGCGGTCGGCGTGGTGGGTGTGAACTATCTGTTCACCTACCCGTTTCATGAGTTCAATCTCTCCATCGACGGCTACCCGCTGACGTTCGCGGTCATGCTGGTCGTGAGCGTGCTCGTGAGCACGCTCACCACGCAGATCAAGCGCCAGGAGCAGCTGCGCTACGAGGCGGAAAAGGACCGCATGCGCGCCAACCTCCTGCGCAGCGTCTCGCACGATATCCGCACGCCGCTCGCGGCGATCATGGGTCTGAGTGCAACGGTCGAGGAGGGCGAAACGCTCACCGACGAAGGGCGCGGCATGGTCGAGGAGATCCGCCAGAACGCGCAGTGGCTGCTGCACCTGTCGGAGAACATCCTGTCCGTCACGCGCTTCAGCGAGGAGGGCGTCGTCATCGAGAAGTCGGACGAGGTCGTCGAGGAGATCGTCGGCAGCGCCATCCGGCGCTTTCGCAAAAACTGCGCCACGGACATCCCCATCACGGTCACGAAGCCGGAGGAGATCCTGCTCGTGCCGATGGACGCCACGCTCATTGAGCAGGTGCTGCTGAACCTGCTGGAAAACGTCGCCCGGCACAGCCCGTCGGCGACGGAGATCTTTATCGAGATCCGCGACGAGGGCAGCCGCGTCTGGCTGACCGTGGCGGACAACGGCGACGGCATCCCGCTGCAGCTGCTCGGCGTGCTCTTTGATGGCTATCTGCCGCTCGGCGCGGTGGAAGCGTCCGACCGCAGCCGGCACATGGGCATCGGCCTGAGCGTCTGCCGCGCGATCGTGCGCGCACACGGCGGGGAGATCTATGCAAGAAATCGAGTCGGCGGCGGCGCGGAATTTCGCTTCTGGCTGCCGGCGGAGGAGGAACACACATGATCCGCAACAAAATCATCATCGTCGAGGACGATCCCGGCATCAGCAAATACCTGCAGGCGGCGCTGCGCGGTCACGATTACGAGCCCATGCTCGCGACCGGCGGCAAGACGGCGCTGGAGATGATCGCCTCGCACTGTCCGGATCTGCTGCTGCTGGATCTCGGCCTGCCGGATATGGACGGCAGCGAGATCATCCGCTCCGTCCGTTCGTGGAGCCGCATGCCGATCATCGTCATCTCGGCGCGCAGCGCGGAGCTCGATAAGGCCGCCGCGCTCGACATGGGGGCGGACGACTACCTCACCAAGCCCTTCGGCACGGTGGAGCTGCTGGCGCGCATCCGCACGGCACTGCGCCACACGCGCACCGACGGCACGAGCGACGCGCTGGCCATGACGGGGGAGTACCGCGTGGGCGACCTGTGCGTGGACTACAACAAGCACCGCGTCTATCTCGCCGGAGAGGACACGCACCTGACGCCGAACGAGTATAAGATCGTCGCCTTGCTCGGCCGCCACGCCGGGCAGGTGCTCACCTATAAATCCATGATGAAAGAGCTCTGGGGTCCCGGCGTCGGCGGGGACAACAAGCTCCTGCGCGTGCACATGGCCAACATCCGCCGCAAGATCGAGCCGAACCCGGTCGAGCCGCAGTATATCTTCACTGAGGTCGGCGTCGGCTACCGCATGGCCGACAGCCACTGAGCCCATATCGAGACAAAAATCGCCCGGAGCTGCTGCTCCGGGCGATTCTTTCGTGTTGCTGCGGCTCAGTCCGCCGTGATCGTGATGCTGCGGGAGATGGACTTTGCCATGTCGTTGCCGCCGAGGATGTAGGCGGTCTGGCGGTACGTGCCGGGCGCGGTGGGCGCCTTGCTGCTGATGTACAGCCTGTGCGTGTCCGTCGTGCCGACATAGCGATAGTGCACGCCATCCTGATTGTGGGCGGGGGTATCACCGCGCATGAGCGTGGCGCCGAGCGGGCTGCTTTCCAGCTCGCTGGTGGTGTAGGTCGTCTGGTCGTTATTCCAGGTCAGGCTCGCGCCGCTGGCGCGCATCTTCACGACGAGCGTGCCCGTGCCGACGCCGGTCTTGTAGTTCGGGTTGGACGTGATCGCCGTCACGAGGTACATACCCGCGCGGTTCGGCGAGCCGATGGCCACGCGCGTGCTGTCAAACACGCCGGGGATCTTGTTGATCACCTTGAGCAGCTCCGTGAACGAGGAGATGTCGATGTTGAAGATCTTCAGGAACTTGGCGAGGTCATCCGTCGGCTTCTCGAGCTTCTGCAGCAGCGCGCGCAGCTCGCCGAGGGTCATGCCGTCGTTGAGGATGTCCGTGAGCGTCTTGCCGTAGAGGGCCTTGACGACCGGGTCGATCTTTGCCAGTGCCTCCGGGGAGAGGATGCTCTCCGGCAGCTGCAGGTAGACTGCGCCCTTGACGCTGCTGGTCACGCCGCTGTAGACCTTGAAGATGGTGAAGTCGTCCTCCGGCTTCGTGGTGACGTACTGCTGCGTGGTCGGCTTCTCGTCATAGAAGATCGCGGCGGACTTGACGTGCACGCGCACGAACGCCTTGTTCACCGTGAGCGTTCCCTCGACTGCGTCGCAGCCGAGATAGTCGGCCGTGGTCAGGAAGCTCGCGCGGATCTGCTGGTTTTCGCCGGCGCCGATGCTCGGCGCGGTGTAGTCGATGCCGAATTTCACCGTGCCGCCCGCGATCGGATACCAGTCATTGTGCGTCAGGAGATCGTGCTTGCTGATGCCGGTGCCGTAGTACTCCAGCACCATGCTCTGGGCAGCGGCCTCCTTGCTCACGGTGGTCTGTGACCAGTCGATGAGCTTGTTGAGGATCTGCGTGCGCATAGCGGCGGCGTCCTTCGTGTAGCTGAGGGCGACGCCCTCCTTGAGCACGATCTTCGCCTGCGTGCGCGCGTCGGTCAGCGTCATGGTGACGATCGTGTCCTCGCCGTTTGCGGTGAGCTTGATCTTGTGCGTGCCGACGGTGATGGCCGGGAATTCACGTAGTTTGTCCCAGCCGCCTTCCAGCACGACATAGCGCGGTTCGTGCGGCGGGAGCTTTGCCTTCGACTCATAGGTCACGGTCACGTCATTGACGTCCGTGCCGGGCAGGACGGCGGCGACGATGGCGGCGCGCAGCGCGTCAAAGTCGATCTTGCCGTCGGCGGTATAGGTCATGTCGAGCTTGTAGGTGCCGGGCTCGTCCTCAGCCGTGTCGGCCGCGCTGCTCAGCGCGGCATCCGGCGCGGTGTCGGTGTCGGTGTCCGGCGTCACGGCGGGGTCAGTGCCCGGCGCGGCGCCCGGCGTCACGGACGGGGCTGCGGCGTCCGCCGCGGGAGAAGCCAGCTTCGTGAACGTGTAGACCGTGCTCGTCCCCTCAATGCGCACGGCGTAGCTCTGTGCGGCCGATTCACTGTTGAGCGCGGGATAGCTCGCGTTGAGGCGGTCGCGGAAGAAGCTTCCGGTGGTGTCAAAGCCGTTGACCGGCGTCCACTTGACGGCGTAGTCCGACAGGGTGCTGGTCGCGCGGTACTCCCATTGCTGGCTGCCGACCTCGTCATAATTGCTCAGCAGGGTCTGGCTGAGCAGGTCGTTGACGTCTGCTCCGGCGGGGATGTAGGCCGCGCCGTCGTGGCCGGCCGGCACCGCACTCGCGGCGGAGACCGGCAGCTGGAATGCGGCGAGTTGGCCGAACAGCAGCACGGCCAGCAGCAGGGCAAGGATTCTGGTTGCGTGTTTGCGGGATGTCATTGCAAATGAACCTCCTATTCCGGTATTTCTGTGGGGTCGTGCCCGGGGTGGGAGCCCGGACACAGCTGCATTATACGGTGCATTTCCGGCATTTTCAAGGTCTTTGGCAAAAATGTATCAAAAAGCTTAACATGTATAAAAAATTAACGCGTATTCATTTACAGGAATGCAGAAAAGCTCCCGTCCGTAAAATGTGGACGGGAGCTTTGATAAAATCGCGTTTATTTTCCCAGTGCGGCGCGCATTTTGCCGCAGATGTCCTCCGTGAGTGCGCTGGTCGTGGCGGCCTTGACGGCCTCGGCGGGGATGACCTCGCGGATGCGCACATACACGTGCGAGCGCCGCCAGGGGACGTTGCGCGCGATGCGCTCCGTGCCCTCGACCGTGCCGACCACGATGGGGACGCCGGCCTTCTGCGCGATCTTGAGCGAGCCTGCGTGCCACGGCAGCAGCTTGCTGCTTTTGCTGCGCGTGCCCTCGGGGTAGATGGCGAACGAGCACACGTGCGCGCGGATGAGATTGGCGGCGGCGTTGATGGTGGTCAGGGCGTTGCGCGCGTTTTCGCGGTCGATCGGCAGAAAGCAGCACCGGCGCACGAACGGGCCGATGACGAACTTGCGCATGTTCGACGGCTTGGACACGAACGCCAGCGGCCAGCGCCGCAGCACCCACCACTGCACCATGGGGTCAAAGTTCGAGCGGTGGTTGCTCACGAAGAGGAATTCCGAATCCGTCGGGATCTTTTCGAGCCCCTCGACGTGGATCTTGATGCGGCAGAGCGCGAGGATCCAGCCGTCGAGCGCCAGCGTCAGCGCAAGGTAAAACGGGCTGATGCGGTCATACATCCTGTTCGGCCCGGCAAAGAGCGAGCACACGAACATCAGCAGCACGTACACAAGGTTCGCCGCCACGAAGCAGCCGAGCAGTACGGGCAGCAGCCACCAGTAGCTGAGCGCGGGAGACAAAAAATAAATCACCGCAGTGCTGAGCACGGCGGGAACAAGCATCAGATAATAGAGCATGGCCGGACACCTTTCCACACGGGATGTGACGAAATCCTGTCAATAGTCATTGACGGCTGGGTATCACATCCATTATAATTGCGGTACGGGACCGTGTCAATGAACGGGGTGTAAACTTGCGCGGATCTCGAAATTTTTCGATCAGAGATAGGATGGATAATGAGATGATCGTATTGAAATGGTTGTTCCCGGTGTTTCTGGCGGCGCTCGCCGTCGTGCACCTCGTCAGCTGCTGGCGCGGTGATGACGACCTGCGCAAGCCGACGAAGATCGCGCTGATGCCGGTCGTCGCGCTGACGTACCTCGCCTTTGCCAACACGCCGTCGCTTTGGGTGGTCGCCGGTCTGCTGTTCGGCTGCCTGGGCGATCTGTTTCTGCTGCGGCCGCTGCAGAAGCATTTCTTCGCCCTCGGCACGGCGTCATTCTTCCTCGGCCACGTGTGCTACCTTGTGCACATCTACACGACCTATGCCGTGCACGTGCGCTGGTTCTGGATCGTGCTCGTGTGCGCGGCCTATGCCGCGGGCATCGTGGTCGTCTATAAGGGCAGCCGCAAGAGCATCCCGCGCGCCCTGCGTCCGCTGGCGCTGGCGTACATGGTCATGCTCTGCACGCTGAGCATCAGCGTGTTCCTGCCGCTGGTGACGGCGTTCACGTGGGGCAAGCTCGCGTCGTTTCTCGGCGCGTCGTTCTTCCTCACGTCCGACGGCGTGCTGTGCGACATGCTCTTCACCAAGAAGGCCGAGCCGACCAAGCAGAACTTCGCTGTCATGGGCACGTACATCCTTGCGCAGGTGCTGCTGACCATGGGCTTTGCATTCTGAGCCGGCACAAATCATCGAAAAAACGGGGCGCTCCGGTCGTGAGTGTCCCGTTTTTTGTACAGTCGTGGGAAAATATTTAAAAAACTGTTAGAACCGCTTTACATTTGTCGGAAAAAGCAATACAATCTGTAGCATTACCAATGGTCTCAGGGGGGAGAAGAGAGCATTATGAAAGCAAATGAAAGGGACAGCAGGACAGAGCAGGAGCGGTTCATCGACCGCATGCTCAAGGAGATCCTCGGCGGGCAGCGCAATCCGGGCGACCGGCTGCCCACGGAGAGCGAACTGGCCGCGCAGTACGACCTGCGCAAGACGAACGTACACCTTGCCCTGAAAGAGCTGGAGCGGCTCGGCTTTCTGGAGATCGTGCCGCGCCACGCAACCTACGTCGCACCCTACTGGGAGAAGGCAAATCTGGAGACGCTGGCGGTCATCATGACGCACGGCGGCACGCCGCATCCGGAGCTGGTGGACGCGTTTCTGGAGCTGCGCGAAATGGTCGCGCTCGGCTGGTTCTGCTGGGTAGGGCGCCGCCCGGACGCGGCGCAGATGCAAAAGCTGTACGGTCTGCTCACACAGATGGACGCCATCGCCTACGTGCCCGACGGCGACAAGGCGGCGTTTCTGGAACTGCTCAATGCGTTTCTGGTGTGCATGTTCCGCGAGTCGGACAACATGATCTTTCGCGTCATGCTGCGCTCGACGCGCGAGCTTGCACACGTGGCGTACTACATGGTGGCCTACACGCTCGATATGCAGGAGCTGTGCAGGGTCTACCGCGCGGTGCTTGACGGACTGACGGACGGATGCGTGCCCGAGGCGATCGCCTGCTGGAGCGCGTGGAGCGACCGGGTCACGCTGCGCTACCGCGAGGCGCTCGAGCAGCTGCAGAGCGCATGACCGGCCGCTGCCCCGGCGGGACAAAATGTCCCGCCGGGGCAATCGTTTTTTTCGCGCCGCGGTTGCGCGCGGCGTGCAGACGTGCTAAAATCAGGTAACAACACCGAAAGGGAGTGAGCCCGTGAAGCTGACATTTATCCGCGCCGACCACGAGGTGACCGGCAGCTGCACCCTGCTCGAGATTGGCGGGCATTACGGCCTGATCGACTGCGGCATGCAGCAGGGGCGCGACCAGTTTGAGAACATCGACATCCCCGTCCCGGCGGCGCAGATCGAGTTCGTGCTCGTCACGCACGCGCACATGGACCACACCGGCCATCTGCCGCTGCTGTATAAGCAGGGCTTTCGCGGCACGGTCTACGCAACGGAGGCGACGTGCGACCTGTGCGGCATCATGCTGCGCGACTCGGCGCACATCCAGATGTCCGAGGCCGAGTGGCGGGGGCGCAAGGCCGCCCGCGCCGGCCGCGCCGCGCCCGAGCCGCTCTATACGCTCGAGGACGCCGAGGGCGTGCTCACGCTGCTGCGCCCGTGCGCCTACGGGCAGCGCGTGCAGGTCGGGGAGAACATCATCATCCGCTTCACGGACGTCGGCCATCTGCTCGGCAGCGCGTGCATCGAGACGTGGCTCACCGAGGGCGATGTGGAAAAGAAGATCGTCTTTTCCGGCGACATCGGCAACGTGAATCAGCCGCTCCTGCGCGACCCGCAGACCGTCTCGGGCGCGGACTACGTGCTCATCGAGTCGACCTATGGCGACCGCAGCCACGGCGACCGGCCGGATTATCTCGGCGCGCTCGCCGACTGCATCCAGCGCACGCTCGACCGCGGCGGCAACGTCGTCATCCCGTCGTTTGCCGTCGGTCGCACGCAGGAGCTGCTGTATTTCATCCGCCAGATCAAGGACGCCGGCATGGTGCACGGCCATCCGCACTTCCCGGTCTACGTCGACAGCCCGCTCGCAAACGAGGCCACACGCGTCTTTTTGCAGACCGACACGAGCTTTCTCGACGATGAGGCGCGCGCGCTCATCCGCAGCGGCGTGAATCCGCTGTATTTTGACGACCTGCACACCGCCGTCTCCAAAGAGGACTCCATGGCGCTCAACAACGACCGGACGCCCAAGGTCATCCTCTCCTCGAGCGGCATGTGCGATGCCGGGCGCATCCGCCACCACCTGAAGTATAACCTCTGGCGGCCGGAGTGCACCGTGCTCTTCGTGGGCTATCAGGCGGTGGGCACGCTCGGGCGCAAGCTCAACGACGGGGAAAAGACCGTGAAGATCTTCGGCGACGAGATCGCCGTGCACGCCGAGATCACCGTGCTGCCCGGCGTGAGCGGTCACGCGGACAAGGCCGGGCTGCTGCGCTGGCTCAACGCCATGGAGCAAAAGCCCGCGCACGTGTTCGTCAACCACGGCGACGACGATGCGTGCACGGCGTTTTCCGCCTGCCTGCGCGAGGAATACGGCTACGAGGCCGACGCACCCTACAGCGGCAGCGCGTTTGACCTTGCCGCCGGTGTGTATACGGTCGTTGCGCCGCCGCGCCCCGTCCGGCACGACGAGCAGCGGCAGGCTGCCGCCGCCGGCAAGCGCCGCGAGAGCGCGGCCTTCGAGCGGCTCAAGCGCGCGCTCGGCGAGCTCACGGCGCTCGTGCGCCGCTGTGCCGGCTGCCCGAACAAGGGGCTCAACGCCTTTGCCGATGAGCTCGAGCGGCTCACCGCCCGCTGGCGCGACCGCATTGCGCCGTAACACACCATATAATAATGTAGCTAATGTAGCAACGCCCTGCCGGATGCAGCGCATCCGGCAGGGCTCTCGGTTTGTCAAAGAACCTCGTAGAGTTTGCGCCCGCAGGCGCAAAGAAAGTCCAATCATTTTCTTCGGCGACATGTGCGGCGAAGAAAATACTTCTCGGCCTGCAAACGTGCGCGCCGTACGCCTCCGGCGGACGGCGCGTGCGCTGCAGTCAGGCCGCAAACTCGTTTGTCAAAAAGTAATACTTTTTGACAGCTTCAAACGCCCTGCCGGATGCAGCGCATCCGGCAGGGCGTTTTTGCGCTCAGATCGTTTTGCGCGCGCGGCCGGTCAGATACGTCCCGACCGTGCCGAGACCGAGCAGCGCGAGGTTGAGCCGCGGCACAACGTTTGTCTGCAGCGCGTCCGTGTCGAAGGCGTTTTGCGCCAGCAGCAGCGCACCCGCGCCGACCGCCGCCGCGCACAAAAGCACGAGCGCGGGCGGTTTTTTGCGCGCAAAGAGCTGCGTATTGCGCGTGCACGCCGCGCGCAGACAGTTGACTGCCAGCGTCAGCAGCATCGCCACGAGCACGAAGTCCGGCAGCACCCACAGCCCGATCACGAGCGCGCCGAAGCGCTCGACGGCGTGAAAGAGGCTGATGTTGCGCAGCAGGGTGAAAAACGGGTGGTTGAGCTGCGCCGTCAGCCCCGCGCCGAGGTTGCCGATCGTGAACACGCTCAGCAGCGTCACGAGCACGCACGTGCGCACGCACCAGCGCATGGCGCAGCGCGCCCGCCCCGGCGTTTCCGGTGTTGCGCCGCCGGTGAAGGCCGCAAAAAACAGCACCGCCGCCCCCGCGCCGAACACCGTCAGCGCGCTGCGCGCGACGCCGGGCGCATCCGCCGCCGTCACGGGCAGCAGGTTTTTCACGTCCAGCCCCGGCAGGGCGAACACCAGTACCAGCGTCAGCACGCCCGCGAGCAGCGGCCAGAAGATCTCCGCGGCGCGGAAGAGCGCCTTCGGCTCACCGAGCGCACCGCAGACCGCCATGGCGAGGATCGTCACCACGAACGGCCACGGCTGGCTCAGCGGGAACACCGCCTCGATGAAGCGCTCCGCCCCGATGCGCAGCGCGAACGCGCCGTAGAGCAGAAACCACAGGGCGTACAGGCACAATGCCGCCCGCCCCGCGACCGGCCCGAGCGCGCGCAGCGTGATCTCGCCGATGCCCTCACCCGGCCGGCCGCGGCGCAAAATGCCCTCGAGCAGCGCCGCAAACAGCAGCAGCGGCACGAGCGCCGCTGCGCCGCTCAGCCATCCGCCGCAGCCGGCCTCCGCCGCCGTCTTGCGCGGCACGAGGTGCAGCAGCGGTGAGAGCAGCACCATCGTGCACAGCGCGTAATACTGCCGCCGCGTCAGGGTGAGGTGCATCATCTTCCGCCTCCTGTGGTGTCGATGCCGTCGCGCAGGTCATACGTGCGCCCGACGTCGGCATCGACCGTCACGCGCACCGGCACGTCCGGCCAGAGCTCCGCCCAGCCGTCGCGGATGGCCGCCCATCTGCGCCCGCTGTGCACGGCAATGGCCTGTCCCACGCCGAGAAAGTCCGCCTCCAGCGCCTGCGATGCCGCGAGCGCATCGCGCACCCAGCCGCCCACGCACGCCGCGAGCGCCGCGTTGAGCTCGTCCTGATAGGCCTGCGTGGTGATCCGGCGCGGTGTGCGCAGCTCGGAGATGCCCGCGCGCAGCCGCAGCGTCACGTCCACGCGCGCAAGCGTGCCGCCGTCCCAGACCGGGCGGATGGCCGCCCTGCACGTGTCGAGCGTGAGCATGACGGTGCTGCCGTCGCCGTCACGCACCGCGATGTCGCCGTTGGTGACCACGCCGAGGAGCATGCTCGCCCCGCGCGCGGTCTCGGGCGCGATGCAGCCAAGATAGTCCCCGCCGCGAAAGATCGCATACCCCGCCGGGGCGAGCGCGAGCTTGCCGCCCTCGCTCTCCGGCGTGCGCACGCACACCACGGCGCCCACGGCGGCGCAGCCGCTGCCCGCGAGTGCGCGGGCGATGTCTGCGCAGGAAAACGCATGGCTCGTGCCGCTGAGCGCGGTGTCCTTCTGCAGCGCGGCCAGTGCCTCGGTCACGTCGGTCCTGTCGTCGCCCGTGTCCATGACCGCCTGCTGCGCCGCCGCCCCTTGCACGAGAAACAGCGGCGCACTCAGGCGCATATCCGGGTTGCGCGCGATGAAATCCAGCAGCGGCGCCAGCTCGCCCGCGGCGGCTGCCTCCTCGCCGAGGAGCAGATAGCTCGTCTGCGCGTAAAACAGCTCCGCATTCGGCGTGCGGTCCTGCAGCCGGTCGAGTGCGGCGAGCACGGTCTCGCCGGTCTGCGTCATGCGCTGAGGCGGTTCGTTTTCGCCCACTCTGCCGGTCGACGCGCTCAGGCACACGCCCTCGGGCGCACGATCCACGCCGATCGTCTGAATGAGCGTCAGGTCCTCGACCGGCCGGTAATTGCTCGAGATCGCGCCGCTGCCGCACCCGCTGCACAGCAGTCCCGCCGCCAGCAGCAGCGCGAGCGTTTGCGCGCGGTGCATACGCAGCCCTCCTTATATTATAGTGTGCCTCATCTCTGCCGCCGCCGGTTTTCGCTGCCGTATTCCGGCGGACGGAACTTGTTGTCTGGCTGCGGCCGGCGCAGCAGCGTGCGCCAGAGCGCCGGGCGCTCGCTGTCCACAAACGGGGCCATATACGCCACGCCGTCGCTGTCGATCGTGCACAGGTACCAGATCACGAGCCCCAGCATTGCCAGAATGCCGAACAGCCCGGCGATCGCCGCCGCCAGCACCAGCGCCAGCCGCAGCAGACGCACGGCGTTGCCCAACTCCTGATTCGGCAGCGTGTAGCCCGCGATGCCCGCGAGCGCCACGACAATGATCGCCACGGGGCTCACGATCTTCGCGTCCACCGCCGACTGCCCCACGAGCAGCGCCCCGATGATCGACACCGTCTGGCCGATCGAGTTCGGCAGCCGCAGCCCGGCCTCCTGCAGCAGCTCGAAGGCGATGAGCATGAACAGAATGATCGCCGGCACGGAAAACGGCACCTGCTGCTTTGCCTGGATGACCGACAGCAGCAGCTTTGCCGGGATCATCTCCTGGTGGTACATCGCCACGGCCACGTACAGCGCCGGAAACGTCAGCGACAGCGCCAGCGCAAAGTAGCGCAGCACGATCAGCGCCGAAGCCAGCAGATAATTGTGCGCCTCGTCCTCCGGCGCGTGCATCAGCAGCCGGAACGTTGTCGGCAGCAGATAGCCCATCGGCAGCCCGTCCACCAGCAGCCCCACGCAGCCGTCGAGCAGCGCCCCGGCAAACTTGTCCGGGCGCTCCGTCTGGCCGAGCTGCGGCAGCAGCGCCCGCGGCCGCCGCGTCAGATACGGTTCAAGGTCGCCGCGCCCGAGCAGCGCCTGCTCGTCGATCGTGTCGAGCCGGTCAAGGATGCGCTGCACGCGCGCAGGGTCTGCGATGCCGTCGAGATATACGACCGCGACGGTGGTCTCCGATTGCCGCCCGACGACTGTCTGGCGCAGCTTCAGCGCCGGGGTGTGCAGCCGCCGCCGCACGAGCGAGGTGTTGATGCGCAGCGTCTCGACGAAGGCATCCTTCGCACCGCTGACGGATTTCTCGATCGTCGGCTCGGATACCGCGCGCACATTTGCCGTGCGTGCTTCGAATGTTACGGCCTTGCGCTGCGCGTCGAAGATGAGCGCGGCCGAGCCCTTGGTGAGATCGGCGATGAGTGCGTCCATCTGCGTGCGCGTGCGCGTCGCGCAGCTGTACACCGCGCCCTGCTCGATGCGGTGCACCGCCTCGCGCGAGCCTGTGACGTCGGCCAGCCGCCCGCCCTCGGTGAGCGGGCGCAGGATGTCCGCCGACACGTCGCCCGCCGCGACCACGCCGTCGAGCCAGCAGACGCACACCGTGAGCCGGCTCTCGAGCCCGATGCGCACGGTGCGCATTTCAAAGTCGTCGCAGTCGGAAAATATTTTTTCCACTTCGGCCGCCGTGATCGGCACGTCAAATTTCGGCTGCGGGCGCGGATGCGGCGCATTATCCCGGCCGCGAGAAAAGCAGTTCGTTTGCATATTGCGTAGTATGCCCGGCAAAAACCACAATATTTAGTGGGCACGGAAAAAGCCGAAAAATTATTGCGAAAATGTGAAAAAAGTTGTTGACATCGGTCGTTTCCGGTGGTATATTAGCAAAGCGCTCGCGGGGAGCGGCAAGAACGAAAGAAACTTCGAAAAAAGTTGAAAAAAGTTCTTGACAAAGCGAACCGCGTGTGGTAAGATAAACAAGCTGTCGCCGAGAGGCACAGCGGCGTGTACCTTGTAAATTAAACAATGTAAGAACACAAAACTGAAAAAGTTTTGTAGCTTATGCAAATAAGCACCAGAAAAGGGTTCTTAACATCAGAGATGATGTAAAACAATTCTTTTGAGAGCTAGAAAGCGATCTAAAAGATTATATCCG
>ERZ826220.2135-NODE-2135-length-17641-cov-3.541567_pt1 | contig 17641 bp, 14 predicted proteins | sample MGYA00519927_ERZ826220 | MGnify/ENA primary metagenome ERZ826220 (study PRJEB31778, sample SAMEA3449225) | human gut metagenome | biome: human gut; feature: human-associated habitat; material: faeces | place: United Kingdom | collected 2010/2012 ...
CACCTTTAACAGCTTTGTTGTCGCGTCATAAGTAAACGAATTGTCATTAAAGCTATACACGCCCTTTGGATACCACACAGTCTCCCCAGTTCTTTGATTTAAAAATCCAATAAACACACGCACATGCTTATCTATCCACACGCGAGCTGTCTCTGCCGTGATATAGCTGTCATCTTTTACAAGAATCGTTGCATCAAATGTGTTTCGTATGTCGCTGCCGCTGTCGGTGGAAATACTGCCATCAATAAAAACACCCTGTATTTCATCAATGACCATGAATTTCGTATTCAGCAGCTGGATCTTCGTGTAAATGGTTTTTGTTCTCTGCCGTAAAAGGTCGATGTCCTGCTGTTGTACTTCATACATAGGTCATCCCTCCACATTGCAGTCTATAAAGTTGTTGTAATACAAGTCCCCTGCGTTTTCCGGGTCCCCAATTTCTACCCAGCTAAAGCTGTGATGCACATACCCCTCAATATCGTCATTGTTTTCGGAAATCCCGTCTGTTGTGCATATCATCCAGATGCGTCCATCTGTCAGCTTCATGATTTTTGGCTTACCGTCATTCAGGAACGCCTTGATCTCTTCACGATATTCGTAAGCTTTTTCAGCTGTATATTCTCCTGTGCTATCCTTTGGTAAAAACATCATCGTAAACTGACCGCTCTCGTAATCCGAATTGCCATTGTTGATAACGACGGGGTATTTATTGCTCAGCGTTGTTACAACATTTGTCTGTTTGTTTCTAGTAATCGTACCCTTGCTGATTTCCAAATCTGTGCTGTACCCCTTGTCCTTTTCAAACAAAAAGCATCCGACAAATCGCGGAGTAATGCCATTTTTGTTTACATAGCCCTCTTTGTTATCCACAACAGGGACAAGCGCGTATTCATAGCCAACACCATTTGCCGCATAACGGTCATATCGTTCAAACTCCAAGTCATGCGGCTCCTTAATAGGTACATCAAACAGTGTAACCCAGTTATAGCCACCGGCTCTGCGGCGCTTAATACGTATCGAGCTGATCTGTTGTATCATGTAGCTGATATTGCCGCCGCGTAAATTTCCGTCAAAGGTGGCGTTCATGATCGTATCGTAGTCCCAACTCGGGAAGTCATCCGGCTGGTCCTCAATACTGCGTGTTACATAAAGCTGGTCAAATGCGCCATTTCCAATTACAAGCGTATCAGCGTCATCTACAATTACATGTGTCAAATCTGCGGTATACTTGTAACCGGCAATGCCAGTACCACAAAAAAACATAGCACTCCCTCCTTACAAGTTTTGCGCCTCAATTACTGCAGCAATATTTCTCTTATCGACCTTGATCTCGCAGACCTCTCCGATTCTTCGCAGCTGGATCAGGTATTCTTCGCCATCTGTTAAAACCGGCATGGCAGTGCTGTGGATGGTGTAAACAAGGCTGTGGCTTTCGCTTTCGCATCGCACATCAATATACCCGATTTTCACACCCATAATATCGTTAGTCGCAATACATACTTTATTTGTAATGGCAGCCGACCCCATTATGGAATTTGTCGCTGCCCATCCCTCGCGATATGTAAGGAAAAGAGTATTGTTTGACTTATCTATCAGCTCCATGATTTTCTCGCCTGCCACAAACCCATATCCAAGCAACTTAATGGTAAAATTGCCCTGTACAGTAAATCCATCATCAAACAGCACCCTCTGGCCTGGCTTGCGCAAATCGACCATGTGGTTGTCATGGATATATTCTGGGTTTCCGCCGCCGTCAAGCCGCCCTGTCACAGTACGGATATTGCAGCTTACACGTACCGTTCCATCATGGTTGTCACTAAGGTCAACATATGTCCAGTAGTTCGGCGTGATAAATTTCACACTAAACGGCACAAAGCCAGTGTCCGCCGTCATGCCGTTCAACGTATCGCCAACAGCCCGCAGGTAATACTGTGTTCCGTCCTCCAAGTTCTTCAGCGTGTACTCCAACAGATCAACGCCGTATCGAGTTTCACTTTTGCGCACCAATACATGGTTAGCGTTGTATAACCCAACGGTATACGTATTCAGCGGTTCGTGCTCTGCCTGACTATAGCTAAGTTTCACGGTCAATTCGCTACTTTGTACGACCTGCCCCGTTGCTACATTACTAAAACCAAACCGCGGTGTCGTAAAGCATCGAAAGCTCTTCTGGCTCGACCAACTGCTCGGCTCATCCGCCTTGTTAAACACCCGTAGTTTGCAGTAATAGTATTTACCGTTCTGCAGCTCACCACCGTTGATCGTGTGGTAGGTACGCATCCATTCCGTTTTCTGGCTGTATACCTGACTGCCTGTTTCATTGTCATAGATGACCAGCTCGTTTGCAAAGACCTGTTCACCCTCATAAGCAAAGTTGATGTTTGCGCCAACAGCGGCGTCAAACGATGGGATAATATAAAGCACCGGCTGTGCCACTCTCATCACTCCCCTTTTTAACAAAATAAAAAGCCGCCCAGCAGTCAAAACGACCACTGAGCGGCGTAGATTGAATTCAATCGTTATTTAATTCTTCTATATACATTCCAAGAAAAATATCCCCGACCATACAGTCGATGGATTGTTAAGCGATGTTTCTGCGCATTTTTACTCCGTCGATTCGATGTAAATGTCCTTCCAGTTGTTCTGCGGCACCTTCACACGGACAACCGTTCCCACTGCCAAGCCTTGTTTATACGGCAATGTGTATGTGCCGCCAAAAGCAGCCACCGTGTACAGCCCACCGCCATTCACAGCCGTCACCTGCCCGATAGAAGTCCTGTCATAGCTTGCACGGTTGATGAGCTGCTGGCATCCTCTGCGGATCTGTGCAGCCAGTTCTCTCAGTGCATCAATATCTTGCTTGTTCAGCGTGGCCACCTCCCTTATATTTTGCATTCTACTTTGTATTACCCACCACTCACCCGTAGACAGCACAAATGTACCGTCCGCACTCCACTATAAATTAAACCTTAAAAATTACCTCTTGCTAAATTCCTGTGCAAAAATTCCGCTTACACGGTCATGGATCACACGGCCAAAGCTCTCTACATCATTGACACCATACATTTGGATGTCACCCACATTGACCACCGGAGCACTGCTCATATTCGGCTGCGTGATCTCCACACTCTTGATGCTGCGCTGTGGCATATGCGATGCAATAAAGCTCTCCGGGTCAAGACCAAATTTCCACAGGTTTGCACTCGGCTGTGCCGGGATAACGCTGCTACCCTTCTCAATCAGGCTGTACTGGCCGAAACTCGGCTTGCGCATCTTGATCTCAGGGCCTTTCTCGTCCGTGATAGCAATATGGGTGGTTGCAGCGTTCAGAACACCAGTGGCATGTTGCAGAGGGTCAAAGTTCGGTTTGCCCCACTGAATTTTATTGCCATGACTTGTAACAGTGCCCAAAGGCATTAGCGTATTAAAGTCGGCCTTGCCGATGGCTTCAAGCATCTTCTGCTGAGCCTGAGTTACAGACTCAATTTTGGCACGAAGAGAATCATAGCTTGCACCCATTTCAACACATGTCATCTGGACGGTTGTCATCATGGCTGCATGAGTAATATCGGTGCTCTCTGCCGCATACTCCTCCTGCGTGGCAATGTTAGCAAGGTGGTTAATAATATCATCGCTGCTTACGCCATACTGGTTTGCCAAGTCTACCAGACTCGTAATCTGAGACTGTCTTTGCCCATAAGTTAAATCCGTGTTCTCCGCAACTGCTTCAAAATTGGAATTAAGAATTTCTGCGATTGTATCGTAGGATGCCTGATTCTGATCCGCAAATTCAAGCAGATTTTCAAGTTGCTGTTGATAAGACTCATTAGTCATATCTCCGCTCTCAATAAGAGTATCATTATAACCTTGAATCAATTTATCAATAGTATCATATCCGCCGGAATAGCTGTTGACAATATCGTCCATGGCCTGTGTGAGTTCAGCACGCTGTTCAGCTGTAAGATCAGTACACTGTGAAAGTGTGGTCATGTACTCACTCAAAACATCACGCATCAGCGCTTGCTTGTCTGCTGTTGTTTGCTGTACTGTGCCAAGCTCATCTACAGCGTTAAAATGCGCTTTCGTACCCTCGGTCAAATTAGCAATAGTATCAACCAATCCACGCTGTTTTTCGCTTAGGTCGTCTGTATCTTTGCCAAGTCCAGAATATACCTCACGAAGTTCCTCTAGCTTGTCAAGCAGATCTTGTGTATCTTGGCTTAAATCGGAGTCAGCTTCAACATCTGCACCAGTATCAGCGCCAAAACTTGCACTGGAATCGCTTCCACCAGAACCGCCGCCACTACTCGCAGCATCCTTCGCATTACTGATAGCCTCCTCCAGTTTTTCGATGGACTCTGTGATGGAATCGATCTGGTCAGTAACGCCGCCGATCTCCTGCATATTGGCAAGTACATCGTCCTTATAACCAACAAGGTCACCAGCCATACCGTCAAGCGTCATGTCGTTGAAGTGTGCCGCAGCCGCAAGCCCAAGCTGATAATCCTCCCAGCTTGTGCCAATCAGGCTGATAACCTCGTTCCACTTCTCCTTCATGTCATCGAGGTCAGCAATCTGTGCTTCTACGGATTCATCATAAGCATCTTTCAGCTCATTGATCTTATCGATCTCATCATCAACAGCCTGCAGGATATCCTCGTTGCGCCAATCGCGCTGCTGCTCGTCAAGGCTGGTCTGCGCCTCGTTCACAGCCTCCTGGTCTGCTGCCCAGATAAAGCCCTGATTCTTATTGTAGATGCGAACCGTCCGGTTGGCCTTCGCCTTCTCCAATGCGTCCTTGAGTTCTGCTAACTTAATAGCACGATCCTCCTCGTCATTGGCCTTCTGCAGTGCTGTCTTTTTCTTGTTCAGCGCCTCGATTTCAGCCTCAAACGCCTTGTCTTGTGCCTCTTTCTCCTTGTTCAGTGCCTTTTCGCGTTTTTCAATCTCGTCAATGGCAGCCTGACCATAGATTTTCAGCTTGTTGGACTCTTTCTCAAGGGCGGTTTTCTGCTTTTCCAGCGCGGTTTTCTGCTTCTCAAGGGCCTTTTTGTTTTCTTCAAGGGCCTTGGAGTTATCCTTAGTTGCCTTAGTGCTGGCCTTGGTGGCCTTGTAGGTGCTCTTGACCCGCGGGTCTTGGCCAACCTTGTAACCATTGCCGCCGACATAACTGCCTCTACCCGGGCTGCCGGAGTCCATGGCCGTACCAGAGGCCAGCGCAACACCGCGCCCGCCAATAAAACCCTGGTCAAGTAACTTCTTCGTTTTGCGATGGTCAAATACAATCGCATCTTTAGGCAGGTTTACAAACTCAGCGCCATTATCACCAACAGTATACCATTTGCCGCTGTGCGGGTTCACAACCAACTCGTTGCCAAGCTCTCCAACCAGAGTGCGTCCACCGGCAAAGGCACCACCGTAGGCACCGGCACGCTGTTCTGCATAAGTTTTGGTGCGGGCAGATTTAACAGTAGTCTGATTTACCTTAATGGTTACCGTGTGTGAGCCGTCAATAGTATTAAGCTGGTTTATAATGTTATCCAGCGTTGTAATGCATTTTGTAGCATTCGCCGTAATCGTAACAGGCTGCTCTACATGAGCCTTCATTGTATCGTATTGGCTGGTAATAGTTTGCGCAGCGTTATCGTCAGTTTCTGTCTCAATCTTGATAAGACCGGCATTTTTCATGTCGTCAATGACATCACTGGGAACCTTGCCATTGACCTCCTGCTCTTCCAAATACAGTCGAATTTCGGTATCTGTAGGCTCGCCCATCTGTTGACGTTTCTGCAACAGTTCGGTGAGTTTTTGGTTGGCGGCATCCAAATTATCCAAGTCAGCAATCTGTCCGCTGCTTGCAAACGCCTTTTCAGCTTCTTTTGCGGCTTCCTGTGCTTTATAAATGTCAATCTCATTCTGTACACGAGCTGCAGAATCAAGTGCGTCGGCTGCCTGCTGGGCGTTTTCGCTTAGCTCAACGCCATTGTCTTTCGCTTTCTGTACCGTATCGGCCAGCTGGTCAAGTCCGCTGCGCTGGTACAGCCCATCCAGAGCACTCTCTAACTCTTCTGCCCTGGCATCCAGAACCTGCCACGCTTCACTATTCGGCTCAAGGTCTGCCATCTGGTCTTTAATGTCGTCCAGCTGCATTTTATAGTTAGTGATTGGGTCGCCAAGCAGGCTGCCCCAGTCAAAGGTCCAACCATACTCCTGCATCTCACCAAAGATAGATTGTACAGCATCCGGCGAAAGTTTCAGCGCTTTTGCAAAATCTTCCGTGGTCTTGTCTGCCAGGATCTTAATAGAGCCATCGCTCTCTTGCTTCATCAGCCCGGCTTTCAGGCTGTCTGTGATAAAGTTGTTAATGCCGGAACCATCATCAGAGCCATCGCTGGCCTGCTTAAAGTAGCGGTTTAGTTTCTTGATGTATTCAGCAGCTGTTCCCTCGTAATCATCCGGGATAAGGAACTCAGAAGCCGCCTGCCACTTGACCGTGCCAATCTTGCCATTCTTCAGTCCTTCAGCCAAAGCTTTCTTTGCTTCAATGGCACTATCATACATGTCGCCGGACTCAGTAGCGTTCTGTGCGTTCAGCCAATCCTGGTAAGCACTGCTTGCCTGCATCAAGGCCGAATACTGCATCTGCAAGCTGCGGCAATTATCACGCAGTGCCTGGCTTTGGCTTTCCAGTGCGGCCTTTTCTTCGTCAAACTGCTTCAGTTTGTCGGCATCGGCCTCAATAGACTTGCGCACCTCATCTGTGTAATAGGACAGGTCATTCTTAACCTTCTCATACTTGACCTGGTTCTGACTGTAAGCTACCTTAATATAAGCTTCAGACTCTTTTACCTTGGCTTCGGTAAGCTGTTGCGCCATCTCGCGGTTCAGCTGCATGGTGCCGTTGCTGTATTGCAGTGCGGCCGCGTATTCAGCATTATCCTTGATCAGTTCGCTGTAAGAATCGGCATTGACATTAACGCCAGTCACTTGCGAATTCAAGATAGAAGTAACACTGGATACCGCCTTGCTGGCTGCGGTTGCCATGGTCAAAGCAGAACTGGTAAACTCGTTAGTGTACTTGATGTTATCGCTATAAACAACACCAAGTTCAACAAGCGTGTCAATCAATGTGTCAAGAGGAATATCCAACCCCTCTGCAGCAGATTCCAAGTCAAGATATGCACCAATCGACTTTCGTGCATCGCCGGTTACATTATTTAATGTGTGGTCTGCTTTGCTCAGGCTTTCAATATTTAAAATGTCAATGTCCTGCAGGCCGTATTTGTCAATGCTATCCAGTGCAAGCCCTATATTCTTATATACTTCCTCAGCTTTGTCCTCACTCAAATTTGCCGATTCTACAAACTGCTTAAACGGGTCGAAAGAGTTCTCGTCCTCTACCAACGTTTTCCAACGCAACACAGAATCCTGTACATCGTGCATACTGTGACCGACGTAATCGCTGCTCTGCTTAAACAGTTTCTGCAATTCTTCTTCGCTAGAACCTGCAATCGCGGCAACATCGGCAGCGGTAAGCTTAGCGCCGTTTACAATCTGTCCTTCTACACCGGCCACCATACCAGAGATCTTCTGCTCAACACCGTTTACTTTAAGGTATAGTCCTTCTGCATCAAGAGCAAGCAGCTTATCAACATCGATTTTGCCAGTCTGGCCGTCAGTGGCTTTCTCAACTAGGATGTTGATATACTCATACATAGTGTCTGCACTGAGCGGAACCAAACCGCTATTAGTCTGCAACATCGGGGTATAAGCAATCTCTACGGCGTTATCGCCTTCGCCAAAATTATTCGAGACTCCCTCAACGGTAGAGTAATCCCCTACCCCAACATCCCACTTCCAGGAAGCAATGACATCCTTGTATTTCTTCAGATTTTCTGTGTTCCACTTCAATACATCGCGGTTGGTGTTGCTAATGTTACCGTACTGTTTGTATTTGTCATTCAAGTCAGCAAGGTTTTTAGAACATTCCTTATAAGTCTGAGCCGCCTGAGAGAATCCCTCGTTAAGTGCCTGCTGAGCAAAGGATTGCTTGGTGGACTCATCCAGCTGATCCGACTGCGCCTGCATATACTGCTGCACAAAGCTATTGTCAATATCAGTATTGGCAAATTCATCCTGCGCGGCCTTGACCTTTTTCAGTACGGCGGCAATGGCTTTATCGTCATTCTTGGCAACGGCATCGTTGTAGGTTTCCTGTGCTTCGGTGAGGTCGTTGTAGGTCTTGGACCATGCATCGCTAAGCTGGATTTGATACTTGACTGCGGTTTCAGCTTCACTTCCCCATTTATCAATAATAGACTGTGCTGTTGCGACACCATCAGCCAAATTATTCGTGATTGTATTAAACAAATCGTCGCCCAAGAAATTAGTGCGGTCATTAGCATTGCGAACATCAGTCATAAAATCATTTAATACATCTTTAGCGTCTGTTGCATTCGCCTTTATATTAAATGTAATATCCTTTAAATTCGTGCCATCGCTTAAACTTGAATCTCCAGCGAAAATACTAAGCCCACGATCTGCATATTTTGCAGCAATTTCCTGCAATTTTTCTGCTCGAGTGTCACTAACCTCAAAGAACCCACCAGGCTGTATATTAAGTTCTTCAAGCATCTTTTCCTGTGCGGTATTGATGGATTCGTTGTGTTCATTCAGATAATCTTTGGCTTTCTGGTCAGCGATACCATTCAGAATATCTAACTGCTCTTGATATTTTCCATTAACAAGGTCAATACCCGCTGCTTCGTCTCCATATTTTTCAACCAGCTCATCCTGAATACTAATAAGCTGTTTACGGACATCATAGGATTCCTGCTCACTCAAGTTGCCTTTATCGAGAGATTCTTTCAGCGAAGAAATCTGAGTTTTATAATCGTTAATAGCAGCGGATTGCTTGTCTAATGCCGATCCGGCTTCAAGAGCTGCCTGACGTAAATCTTCTTGACGCTGGACAGCCGACATAATGCTTTTTACGACAAAGTTGATCGCAGCAGAAGCAATCAGAGTCAATCCCGCAGAAGCGATTGCGGCACCAATGTCTTTTAAGCCACCAACTACAGAATTAGAAATCTTAGCAAGACGAGTTTGACTTTCAGCGAATGCGTCAGTAGAAAGCGCAGCAGCATCTGTTTGTTGGACATAAAGTTTTGCTTGAGAAGAAGCATCGGACATGATGTCCTCAAACTGCTTTTTAGCTACGTCAGCTCCCTTATCGTTAAACAAATCAATATACTTCTGAATGGCTTCTTTATCAGAATCAAGTTGAGAAACAGTTTCCTTGCTTCCCTGCATAATTGCCTTAAAGAATGCGGTAATATTTCCAGAAGAAGTTTTTCCAAAAGTCCCCAAGTTTGTAAAATCCAGTTTGCCATATCCGAGCGATTCCATTGACTTTTTCAAATCCTTGAAGTCGTCTGCCGTTTGACCAAATAGAGTAAACTGCGTCTTTCCAAAATTCTTTGTGTCTCCAGTTGTTCCAAATGCGGTTAATATCAAGTGTTGTCATCGTAATTATAGTGTGATATAATACCGATGAAAGGTTATATTTTGAAACATCTGGAGGTAAATTATGACAAATTGGATAGATTATGTTTGCCCCGTATGTGGTGAATGGAGTGTTTCTAAAGATCGCTTTCCAGTGTGCGAGTCATGTGGCTATGAAAATGTGATCATTGTTTCTAGGGATGAAATTAAAGAGATTCATAATATCCTGAGTAACATGTCTCCTGACGAGCAAAAAAAGTATTTAGTCAAAGAACCACAAAATGAACCTGATAAAAACGGCATTATGACCTCCGAATACATCCGCCAAAAGTACGTATTCAACGACCCACGCTTCAGTAAAACCAAGTTCAATGAGCGTGAGCGTGCCCTAAGAGAGCGTGTTGCCTATATCGACGCTCATAAAAAAGAGGAAATAGCCGCCCTCCGCGAAGAGGTTTACGGCGAACCTAATCCGTACCGCAAAGTCACCTGTCCCACCTGCGGCAGCACAAATACAGAAAAGATCTCCGCACTGTCTAAAGGTGTAAGCGTAGGACTCTTTGGAATCTTCAGTCAGAAAGTTAAGCACCAATTTAGATGTAAAACATGCGGCTATGAGTGGTAATTAGAATCTACGCAATTTCCGCAAATCATAAGCACGCAATTTTGCAGATAGTCGTACAATTTTTACCCAGCACTCAAAAGTTTCTGGATCATCAAATGGATGTTTTGATTTACAATAGTTATCAATTTCTTTCCAAAGCTCTTCCGTTACATCATTAGCCTGTGCCAATGATTTTATTGGTTTGCTATAATCCATTAGACTCCTCCTTATATGCTAAATAGGATGTGTAAGTATATGCCACAGTTCATAATAGACATATGGAATAATACATTTATAGGGTTTAGTTTATTCAGTATCATATCGTGTTTTGAATTCGGTCTTACTATCGCTTCCCTCCACAAAATAAATCGTGTAGACAAAAATATTGCTATTACAAAAGAAACTATGCGGATGGAGCCGGAAATACGGTGTGTAATTGACGATATCAAGGAAGCATTGACACAGATAAACCTTGGCAACTCGATGCAAGACGCTAATGTGTATATCAATAACTTCTTTCAAAAATTGTGCTCCATCTCGGAAAGACTTAGCACTTTGAAAAAAGTATCTGAGCATAAAGATGTTGATGATTTTCTTGTAAAGTGGGCTGCATTTTATAAAAATCCTACTGCCAATAATTACGCCATTGAAGATTGTATCAAGGATTTAACAAAAATCCAGCATGACTTAGAAAGGTTGCTTTAATATGTTTTTTGACCAAGCTGCTCATTTTTTGACAAGCATTGTCGTATATACGCATCGCAGTAAATGTCGCTGGTATCGCTACCCTGCCTCATACTTATATGACAATCCCGTTGCGAGAATGTTTATAAAAACAAACGAAGCGGAACTTGGGAAGTTAGACATTACGAATTCTTATTTTGTACAGCAAGACTGTGGTTTTGTATACTTCTTTTCATTTGGCAAAAAAAGCAGGATGCTTTGTATACAGCAAGCAATAAATCTTCCACTCATAAATGTTGCTCAGGAACAAAATTCTGACATAAAAATACTTGAAACAGAAATAGTTCGATATATAGACGAAGAAGAAGGTCAGCCATGGGGGACTTATAATTTCTTTAGTCGTATATGTCCTAATGAACCGGAACCAACGGATGAAGAAATTGAAGAATTAGGTGTCTCTCCGTTTGAAAAGTAAGTGCCCACGTGGGTCTACAAATGCCAAGAAAATTTTGGGGCTGTCCAAAGCGGCATCTGTTGGCCTATTTGGGATCTTCTCCCAGAAGGTCAAGCATCAGTTCAAGTGTAATAGCTGCGGCTATGAGTGGTAAGATTTGTGAGGTGGTCTTATGTCTCATCAAGAACAGCACTACGCCGGAATCCATTACCACGATATCTTAGATGTCGGATTCTCATGGAAAGACCATCCGCCGCGTCCATTTAACTCGTACTTCCCCGGTGCAATAACGCGAACCGAATTCAAGAACTGCTCCGTGTGCAACACCAAAATGCTGACTTATATGCATTATCCTGTAGAGAAGCGTATACGTGCTGTATGGCAATGCAAGGTGTGTAACAGGCTGTTCGTATTCATCTGAACCCCCTACAAACAACAAAAGGCCGCTCCATATCGGCGCGGTCTTGTATTTTTCGTGTTCACATTTTCTGGAAATCAATCGTTCCACGTGATGGAATTTCAAATGATATAATCATATCACCGTTATAATTTGTTATTGCCAAATTTCCTTTAGATATAATATCCATTCCGATAAGAAATTTTGGGCCATTTTTGTAGCTTGCAAACAAGTCAATCATAACATTTTCCACCTTGACATTGTTTTCTAAAGTTATATCAACAAAATAATACGGGACATTTACAGTACCACCAGCAGTGTGTGCCGCATGTGTATCTTCTGAATCTGCAAGGCCGAGATATTCTTTTACGTCAACGGTCATAGCTGATTTGGCACACCCTGTATCTATCAAACCCCAACCTACATACTCCCTATCATTAGCAGACACTTTTACCTGTACATATGGCGCGTGTGTGTCAGGATTGCACGATACTGTAAAATTGTTCATTTCACTGGTCCCTGTTTAAACCCGTACTTTTCCGCCAATTTATCAAGGTTAAGCGGCACGTCGTAGCAAAGAGTACCGTCTCCAGTATAATTTGGCAACTTTCTCATGTCGTCAGCGACAGCAACGACCTTACCACGAGACACTGCAACAGAATGGCCGTCATACTGCTCAAAGAGTTCCTGCTTATGTTTTTCAATCCAAAAATGGTTATACCAAAGCCAAAATTCTTCTTTTATTTTTTTAATCATACCACATCAACCTCCTCTTAACAATACTTTCCTTACAATCTACCTATTAAAATTTTTATAACCTTCTCGTGGCTTTCCCACGATGTTCTGACTGTCTTTCCTCCCATCCGGCCTAAGCCGTAGAATAGGGCTACCCATACAGTCGATGAACCAGAAACCCAGAGGTCACACCCTCCATCTGTGCAGGATTTCTCCGGCACGGGTCTCCGGCTGCTGATTAAGCATTGTTTGCGCGACTTAGCACTGCCGTCACATAAGCTGACATAAAATATTAAAGCCCGCCGTCATTATGACAGCGGGTAGTTTTTTCGTCGTAGGTGCCGCCCTACGGTTATTCTTTTGTATGTCAACTTACGCGACTACAGCTTTTATCTCAGCATATCGCATCCGTGCTGTTTTTTCAGCCTTTCGGCACCTTCACATGGGATTACTCCCTTGTTTTGGTCACACGGCTCTTAGCCTTTCCCAGCAATTTAGGTATTTTGTACACCAAGGTTGCATCCTACGCAGCTATTCCCGTTGCGTAAGCGGGCATATTTACACCGGCCTTGGTATTTGTCATAGATGCAACTGCAGACAACGCCGTAAGAATCGTCGGCATTGCATCTCCCGCTTTAACTAATCCGTCCGCGAAATCAAGCGCGGCCGTCCCAATATCAATAAAACCTTTAACAACTCCACTATCAAGCACATCAGATGAGAAGGACTGGAAGGTGGCTTGGAAGCGCTTGAGTTTACCCTCAATACTTTCCAATACACGCTCATTTTCCTTCATTGCACTCAGTATTTTCAGGGCGTTCATAACGCGCCCCAGCATTAACATATTTTACGGCTGATCAGGCCGCTATAATGCATCTCGTACTTTCATACGATGTTAAGACTATTTCTTCACCCTCTGTATTACAGTAGGGGCATACCTTTTCCATTTAAGGGATTTTCACCCACGCCTTTATTTGCGCCGTACTCCTGTTGCGGTTTCCCGCCAAGGGATAGTCGTTGAACCTTTCACCGATGTAGGTGACTTGGCTGCATGAACACCCATTGTTACGATACTTAGGCTTTTAACCATATACCATCCTTGCGTTATTTCTGCTTTCGCCCCATCATAATGTCGTTACCGCATTATTGTGGTGCAAGGCTTTAGGGATTACCTGCAATTAAATATGTTCTTTACGCACATTTCTGTACATAGAGGCAGTTTTGTTTGCCACTAGAGTTAAGCGATGTTTGTAACACATCTTCTGCCTGAGATGCCTGCTTCAGCAATGCAGCAACACCATTTGCTCTGTTTTTGCCCGCGACCAGTTCGAGAAGACTCGCCTGGTCAACATCCGACATACGGTCATACACCTTCGCAATACCCTGAATTATGTCGTATGTACTTTTGAAAGCACCAGAATCCGTGAGGATGTCGAAGCCACCAGACCCGTCTACATTTGTAAGCGCAGCAATCTGCGCACGCAATTTAGATGTACTCGTAGCAACTCCATCAGTTTCTTCTCCCATACTGGCGAGTTCAGTGCTCGCGCCGCGCAGACGTAGAGCCAAAACTTTCAGGGTTGTGCCTGTAGTATCAGCCGATTGTAGTACACTGTTCATTGCCGTACCGAGTGCAATCGTCTGGTCAAGTGTGTTACCAGCTGCTTCCATAGCTGAGGCCGATCTCTGCAAAATATTACCCAGATCTCCGCTGCTTACGGCGAAATTGTTCGATACAGCGTTTAATTTATCCACCAGACCGATTGCGTCGTCAGCTTCCAGATTGAACGCTTTCATCGTGCCAACGATATTATCTGTCGCAGTGGTGAAACTATCAAGGTCATCACCGACATTGTAATAGACGGCACTTACATCCGCAAGCGTTTTTGCATCATCAAGATTATATCCAAGGCGTGCATAGTCTGCCGTAGCATTGACAATATCACTTACTGTACTACCAACAGTTTTCGCTCTATCTCCGGCCTCACCCAGGAACTTACTGTATGCTCCGCTCGTCTCATCCGTAACCTTCTTCAGCTCGGTCATAGCACTGTCAATGTCCACAACATTCTGATACACCTGACGCAGTCCCTGCTGGAACGCATTGATCACCTGATTCGCCAGCTGGCTTTTGATGTTGACCTCAAACAGCTTCTTGAGCTTGACGCTCAGCTTGTCCGTCTCTAACCCGGCATCTTGAATATACTTCTTTAGTTCAGACCAATCCTTAGACATCTGGTTGGAATTTTCCTGCGTAAACATCTTACTCTTGATCTTCTCATCGTAAGTGTTGAAGAAGTCAACAAACCGAGTATACGCCTCAGTATTCGTAGAGATCTTGCTATTGTTGTTGAAGTACCGCTGCGCAGTGTACATCGTATTCTGCATACTCTTTTCGTATGTGTTGGTGTTACGAGTCTTTTTTGCTTCCGCATTAAATTCTCTGACAGAATGTGTTGCACTTCTTGCATTAGCGCTTAGCACTTTCATCAAATCGTCCAAGCTACTAATTGTGCTATTAACATTCGTGCCTACATACTCAAAATCTTTAAATGCACTATTTAATTCTTCATAATTGCGCACGCCAGTATTTTTTGAAACATCGTTTATTTGCACGAGTCGCTTGTATACAGCTTCATACATCGCCAAAACAGCCTTGACTTCATCAGTCTCAGGGGTGCTTTCTTGCAATGTTTGCATCTGCTTGCCGAGTGCTGTAATCTTGCCAGGCAACGCATCAAATGCTTTGTCAGAACTCCCTTTGGCTTTATTTACATTGCTCGAAAATGCCTGCAAGCTCTGATCCAGCTCATACATCGCATCGTCATACGCTTTAAGATTAGACGTAGACATATCAGCTTCAAAAGCTTCACGTGCCTTCTTCGCTGCTGCCCAAGCAGACTCCAAATTTGTCAAAGACTCCGGGTTCATAAGGCTTGCATACCCAGCATTTTGTGCTGTGGTATTCTTCTTCATGGCCGTATTATACCGGCGCTCAATATTATCAAACCCAGATAGTGCAGACCTCGCCTTCGTCAGCTTTTGTACAAGGTCGTTCAGGCTATCGCCGAGTGCTTTTACAGCCGCATCATACGCATCAACATTTTCTGATGAGAAATTCTTATTCAACGCCGTCCGCGCAGCATCAACGGCTTCAAGTTTTTTGGTATAATCTTCACTGGCCGTTTTGACGGATGTCACATCTGCGAACCGTCCGAAATCGACCCCAGCAAACCGTGTCTGTATGCTTGTTGCTGTATTATCAACAGCCTCAAACCGTTTCAGCAGTTTATCGCTCTCGCCAACAGTTGTGTTAATTGTGCTGTTCAGCTCATTCTGCGTAGATACAAGTGCTTGCAGTGCTTTGTTCGCTGCTTCATATTTTGTCGCGGTAGGATCGTTATTATATTCGCCTATCGCAGTATTAGCCGCAGTAATTTGCTGATTGAACTTCTGTTTGATGGCTTTAATAGCTTCGTCTCCGCCAAGACCCTTGTAATCCGTCTGGCTAAACTTGTCTTTGATGCCGGATAGAGCATTCTCCAGTGACTTCTTCATCGTAATAGCTTCATCCGAAACCGTTTTCTCAGCCGAAAGCACATCTCCACACTGCTCCGTCAGGCGCGTAAGACCGCTCTGAATACCGGAAAAATCCAAAACGGAAATCTCTCGTCCGGTAAGCATGGTATTGAAATTCGATTTTAGGGAGTCGTAATCTTTCTGCAGCCGGTTCTTTGCACTGGTATCCTTAATCTTCCCAATGTTCAGTCTGATTTTCTCAAGCCCAGAACTCAAAGATGTGACAGTTTTTTCCGTAACCTTAAATCCATCTTTCAACTTGATATTCATAGCCTGCTGGATTTTGTTTGCAGACTCACGTACCGCATTCGAGGATTTTTCAAGTTTGTCAATTAGACCGCTGTCATCATTGACCTTTAAATTCAGTTTAAGTGTCTTCCCAATCCTGTTAAGCTCTTTCTGAATATCTGATGCATCAAGCTTCAATTTTGACGAAAGCTCAATATCCTTGCCATCTAAGTTCGATGCAATAGAATTGAGGTCTACAGTATTATTTAATTTGACATTTACACCAACATCAACAGTTGTGCCAAGTGTCGCAATCTTATTCTTAATGTCTCCAATGTTTGCTAAAGAAATCTTAACAGGGATAGGTGCAACTCCATTTCCAGCGGTCTTTAACTTATTTGATAGATCGCTTACATCCGGTTCAACCTTTACCTTAATACTTAAATCTTCTGCCATACTATACCTCCTATGGCCCTCGGCCTTTCTCTTCAACAGTTATTTATAGCTAACCGCTCAAGACAAAGGCCGAAGCCTCTGCCCAAACAAATCATTCAGGAAACTGTTTCTTTATAGCTTTTTTTATTTTTGCATTTGCTCGGCTATTTGACCGTGCCACTTCTTCTTTCGCATTTGTAACAAACGGCCGTGGCTTACGCCAATTTGTATAGCGGGATCCCCACGGGTCAGCAATGCCCTTGCCATATCCTTCCAACAATTTTGCAAATTCAGTCTGGCTGGCTCGGCTGGCTGTATACCCAGGCACACGCGGTCCTTCCAGCGGTGCAACATCCTTAACAGTCAAAACATGGTCACGCACGGTACTTTTGATGTTAGTCTCATCGTCAATACCGCCGCTGCCGCGCCGTTCATACATTACCGGTTCATAAGCACCAAGCACATCATCTTGCACATGCTTTTTCATGGTGTCCTCAACAACCTGTTTGGCCTCACCTTCTAGTGCAATATTGATACGCCTCTGCATTTCTTTCTGTAATGCTGCAATCGAATTTACGGTTTTCGCCACCCGTAATCACTCCTTCTTCACTACATCCAGAACCACAGGTTTACGCTGCGAACGATTGATTTTATCCGCAGTCTCATCATCTGTTTTGGGCTTCAAGTCACCAGTTCGCTCCGGTTCTTTCCCGGTCAGCCCCGCCTTCTTAGCAATCTCCACCAGCATATCCGGGTCGCTCAAGCTCTTGATGCCGCTGGCGATTTCCTCAAACGCCTCAGCCACACGGTCCAGCGGGTCAGGGTGTGCCACATTGCGGTAAACTTCCATAAACTCCTCACGGCGGTTCTTGATCTCCTCCTGGCACGCCTCATACAGGCCAGCGGTGACCTCGGCAATATCTGGGTGCTCTACAATTTCAATGCCGTCACGGCTGTACACAAAATCACAAATGTCATCCTGGTCACCCAGCTTTTCCCATGCCTCCGGTGCAAAATACTT
>ERZ826220.2137-NODE-2137-length-17627-cov-3.859379_pt1 | contig 17627 bp, 13 predicted proteins | sample MGYA00519927_ERZ826220 | MGnify/ENA primary metagenome ERZ826220 (study PRJEB31778, sample SAMEA3449225) | human gut metagenome | biome: human gut; feature: human-associated habitat; material: faeces | place: United Kingdom | collected 2010/2012 ...
ACTTATCAATCAGACAAATGAACAATATGAACAGATGAACCTTGCCTTAATACAGAAAATACCGACGCCTATTACTCCTGTAAAAATTGATCAGGGAAGCAGACATATTACGCTTGCATACTTTGATAAAGTAAGTACAGTTGATTACATAGGAGCAGTACAGGGAATTCCCGTATGTTTTGACGCAAAAGAGTGCAGTATGGATACCTTTCCACTACACAATATCCATGAACACCAGATGAACTTTATGCGGGATTTTGAAAAACAGGATGGAATTTCCTTTTTTCTTATCTATTACAGTACAAAAAACCTGCTTTATTACATGCGTTTTGAAGAAATAGAAGTGTTTTGGGAGCGGATGAAGCAGGGCGGACGGAAAAGCGTACGCTTTGAAGAACTGGATGAGGAATATTTTATGCAGCTAAGGCAGGGCGTATTCGTTCCGTATCTGGAGATGCTCCAGAAGGATCTGGATCACCGGGAAGAAAGATAAGAAGCATGGAAAAGAGATTAGCAGGATAGAACTTCTGAGTATGCAGGCTTGACAAGCCGCGTCAAAGTTCGTATAATACAACAAGGTCACATTTTAATATGGTAACATGCTAAAGTGACAAATAAACAAAAAAGAGGAGTTACAATCTATGGAGCAGTTATTACATACACCCGAAGGGGTCCGAGACATTTATCACGAAGAATGCGCCAAAAAGCTGGCACTTCAGAACCGACTTCATAAGACTCTGCATTTGTACGGATATCATGATATCCAGACTCCTATGTATGAATATTTTGATGTATTCAGAAAAGAGATCGGAACCATTCCTTCAAGGGAATTATATAAATTTTTTGACAGAGACGGCAACACACTGGTGTTAAGACCGGATATCACTCCGCAGATCGCACGTGCGACGGCAACTTTATTTAAGGATGATGAGTTCCCGGCAAGGCTTTGCTATGTGGGGAATACATTTATCAATCATTCCAGTTATCAGGGACGATTAAAGGAAAGTACCCAGATGGGCGCGGAGATGATCGGACTGGATGCGGCGGACGCTGATGCGGAGATGCTGGCACTTGTCATTGACTGTCTGAAGAATGCCGGACTGGAAGAATTTCAGATCAGTATAGGAAATGTAGACTTTTTCCAGAGTCTGATCGAGGAATCCGAGATTGATGATGAGACAGAAGAACGTCTGCGTGAGCTGATTAACAACCGGAACTTTTTCGGTGCAGACGAACTTTTAGAAGAGGCTGATGCAAAACCGGTGTCAAGAAAAGCATTTTCTGCACTTTCAGAGATGGTCGGTGGTGTGGAGATCCTGGAGGAGGCGAAAAAGGTAGCGCCAAGCAAAAAAGCGATGAAAGCAATCCGGCGTCTCGAAAAAATCTACGCGATCTTATCTGTCTACAAAATGGAACAGTACATTACGTTTGATCTGAGCATGAGCGGAATTTACGGATATTATACCGGTATTATCTTCCGTGGATACACTTTTGGGACCGGGGATGCCATTGTAAAAGGCGGACGTTATGACCACCTGGTTGAAAAGTTTGGAAAAGAAGAGCCGGCGATCGGTTTTGCGATCGTAGTAGATGAACTGATGAGCGCACTTTCCCGCCAGAAGATCCAGATCTCAAGTGGCGAGAAGAGTTCCCTGATCTTATATGATAAAGAACGGTTGAAGGATGCAATCCAGCTTGCCATGGAATTCAGAGGAAAGGACAAGAATACCCAGATCCTTCAGAAAGCATCGGATAAGTCGCTGGAATTCTATGTGGATTATGGAAAACGCAGTCTTGCAGGAAGCATGCTGTATCTTCGCAGCAAAGGAGATGTGCAGATGGTGAACCTGATGACCGGCGAAGAGAAAATTGTAGGGTAGGGGTGAGACGATGAAAGACACAAGATATTTGACATTTGCGCTCTGTAAGGGGCGGCTCGCAAAACAGACACTGGAGCTTCTGGAAGAACTGGGGATCACCTGTGAGGAAATGAAAGATAAAGATTCCAGAAAGCTGATTTTTGTGAATGAAGAATTAAAACTCAAATTTTTCTTATCGAAGGGACCGGATGTACCGACCTATGTAGAATATGGTGCGGCGGACATCGGCGTGGTCGGAAAAGACACGATCCTGGAAGCGGGAAAGAAGGTACATGAGGTACTGGATCTTGGTTTTGGTAAATGCAGGATGTGCGTATGCGGACCGGCAGATGCGAAAAAATATCTGGAGAATCACGAACTGATCCGTGTGGCAACAAAATATCCGAATATTGCAAAGGATTATTTTTATAATACCAGACACCAGACGGTAGAGATTATCAAATTGAACGGTTCGATTGAACTTGCACCGATCGTTGGCCTTTCAGAGGTGATCGTGGATATCGTGGAAACCGGATCCACCCTGAAGGAGAACGGACTTGTAGTTCTCGATGAGGTTTGCCCGTTATCAGCGCGTATGATCGTAAACCCGGTCAGCATGCGTCTGGAAAATGACAGGATCAAGGAACTTCTTTATAAACTCAGAAGTATATTAAAAAGGGAGGCTTAATGCACATGAGAATACAAAAGCTGAACAGCGATACAAAAAAAAATCTGCTGGAAGATCTGCTGAAAAGAAGTCCGAACAATTATGGACAGTATGAGGCAAGCGTAAAAGAAATTTTAGATAAAGTAAAAGAAGAAAAAGATGCGGCAGTTTTTGCATACACTGCCAAATTTGATGGGGCAGAGCTTACTGCAGATACGATTGAAGTCACAGATGCAGAAATTGAAGAAGCATATGCGCAGGTTGATGATACACTTCTTACAGTCATCCGCAAAGCAAAAGACAATATCGAAAGTTATCATGCAAAACAGCGTCAGAACAGCTGGTTTGACAGTAAACCGGACGGAACCATTCTTGGGCAGAAGATCACTCCGCTTCACAGAGTCGGCGTGTATGTACCGGGAGGAAAGGCAGTTTATCCGTCTTCGGTACTGATGAATGTGATGCCGGCAAAGGTTGCCGGTGTGGATGAGATCATCATGGTAACGCCTCCTGGAAAAAATGGAAAAGTAAGTCCGAATACACTGGTTGCAGCCAAAGAAGCCGGTGTGGATAAGATCTACAAGGTCGGCGGTGCACAGGCAATTGCAGCGCTTGCTTACGGAACAGAGAGTATCCCGAAGGTTGACAAGATCGTAGGACCTGGAAATATCTATGTAGCACTTGCAAAGAAAGCAGTTTACGGTCATGTCAGCATTGATTCCATTGCAGGACCAAGTGAAATCCTGGTTGTGGCAGATGAGACAGCTAATCCGAGATATGTTGCGGCAGACCTGCTTTCCCAGGCAGAGCATGATGAGCTCGCTTCCGCAATTCTTGTTACGACAAGTGAAAAGCTGGCACATGAGGTATCCGATCAGGTAGATGGTTTCTTAAAAGAACTTTCAAGAGCAGAGATCATTTCCAAATCTCTGGATAATTACGGATATATTCTGCTTGCCGATACGATGGAAGATGTGATCGACGTGGCAAATGAGATCGCATCCGAGCATTTGGAAATCCAGACAAAAAATCCATTTGAAGTGATGACCAAGATCCGCAATGCAGGAGCTATCTTTATCGGAGAATATGCAAGCGAGCCACTGGGCGATTATTTCGCCGGACCAAACCATATCCTTCCGACCAACGGAACCGCTAAATTCTTTTCCCCGCTTTCTGTAGACGATTTCATTAAGAAATCCAGTATCATCTCTTATTCAAGAGAAGCACTGCAGAAGGTACATAAGGATATCGAAAGCTTTGCAAAAGCGGAACAGCTGACTGCGCATGCCAATTCGATCCATGTACGTTTTGAAGAGGAGGACTAAAAGATGGAGAGCAGAGTTGCATCCTGCAGTCGTGTGACAAAAGAGACACAGATCGAGATGACACTGAATCTGGACGGAACAGGAAAGACTGACATTTCTACTGGCATCGGTTTCTTTGACCATATGCTTTCCGGCTTTGCAAGACATGGACTTTTTGATCTGACTGTCAAAGTTACCGGAGATCTGGAGGTAGACAGCCACCACACGATCGAGGATACCGGAATCGTGCTGGGGCAGACCATTGCAAAAGCATTGGGAGATAAAAAAGGAATCAAGCGGTATGGACATTTTATGCTTCCGATGGATGAGGTGCTGGTGCTTTCGGCAATCGACCTTTCCGGAAGACCATATCTGAATTTTGGCGCCACATTTACCTGTGACAAATTAGGAGAACTGGACACGGAGATGGTGAAAGAATTTTTCTATGCTGTTTCCTACAGCGGTGCAATGAACCTGCACCTGAAAGTCCTGGATGGCGGCAACAACCATCATATGGCAGAGGCGTTATTTAAAGCATTTGGAAAAGCGCTTGATATGGCTGTATCCGAAGAACCACGGATGAAAGAAGTGTGGTCTACAAAAGGCAGTCTGTAAAAAGATAAAAGGAGTTTCTCGTATGAGTTATAAAAGATTGATTCCCTGCATTTTTATCCTTGGAGGGAAGGCGGTAAAATGGTTTGATGACCCGACAGTTGTATCTGAAGATGTGATCGCGCTGGCAAAAGAGTACAGCGATAACGGGGCGGATGAACTTCTGGTATTTGACCTGTCAAATACGGACCAGGATCATGATGAGTCCATTGAACTGATGAAAAAGATCAACCGCGTGATTCGGATCCCGATGGTTGCCGGAGGAAATGTAAAGCGGCAGGAGGATGTAAAGAAAATCCTCTACACCGGTGCAAAGCGTGCCATGCTGAATTTTTCAAAGCCGGATTCACAGAAACTGATCGAAGAGGTGGCAAAGCGGTTTGGAAAAGAGAAGATCGCGGTGTCACTGAATGACTTTGATGCATTATTTAAGCAGCAGCATCTGATCCAGACTTACAGTAGCCAGATTGTATTTATGCACCGTCTGGATCTGAATTCCGTTGTAAATATTACGGATATTCCGTGTGTGGTTGTGACCGATACACTGGAAAAGGAAGAGCTTTTTAAGATCCTGGAATGCCCGGGTGTGAAAGGACTTTCTGGAATGTATGTGAGTCAGAGAGAAATCAATTGTGCTGATTTCAAAGAAGAGTGCAGCCAGAAAGGAATTCGTATGACATCCTTTGAGAGTCTGATGGATTTTTCCGAATTTAAATTAAATTCCGATGGATTACTTCCGGTTGTCACACAGCATTATAAGACGTCCGAAGTGCTGATGGTGGCATACATGAATCAGGAGGCATTTGAAAAAACAGTGAAAACCGGACGGATGACCTATTTCAGCCGGAGCAGACAGAGTCTCTGGACAAAAGGCGAGACATCCGGACATTTTCAGTATGTCAAATCCCTGACCATCGACTGTGACAAAGATACCCTGCTTGCAAAAGTCGATCAGGTAGGAGCAGCATGTCATACCGGCAATCCGACCTGCTTCTTCCAGCCAATCGTAGGGGATCAGTATGAAGAAATCAATACGCAGCAGGTATTCGAGAGCGTGTATCATACGATCATGGATCGCAAAGAGCATCCAAAGGAAGGATCTTACACGAACTATCTGTTTGAAAAAGGTATTGATAAAATTCTGAAGAAGGTTGGAGAAGAGGCTGCCGAGATCATCATTGCGGCGAAGAATCCGAACCAGGAAGAAGTCAAATATGAAATGTGTGATTTCCTGTATCATATGATGGTGCTGATGGCAGAACGGGGGATCACCTGGGATGACATCATGGAAGAGATGGAAAAACGGTAAAAATTGCATATGTGAAAAGATGTGGGACATATACTGAGGTAGAGGTATATGTCCTTTTTGTTTGTCTGAAATTGGGAAAGAACTTTCTGGTAAATGAAAAGAACTACCTGCCAAAGATGCGCACTCGCGCAAAGAAGAATGTTGCAAGTAACTGCGTTCGGCGTAGAATACACCGAGGCACATTCATTTTAATTGGATGCTTTAGCAGAAGGGAGAGATTGGAATGAACGAATCACAGGAACGCCGCGAGGAGTTGCTTAGGATGTCACGTCAAAAATGGAGAAAAGGCAGTATCCCGGCGGTGCATCCAAGGTATCAGCATGTATACAGGGGATTATATGGAGAACATTCTTCAGAAGAAAATGGCGGAAGCAGTTTCTTTGCGCGGATGTTTATCAGTTTCCTTATCTTTGGGATGTTTGTGGCGGCAGATTATACAGGAGAGAAAATCTGGAAATATACGCCCTCACAGATCGTGTCACAGATTGAGTACCAACCGGATATTATGACTGGAAACTGGTAAGAGAAGATAGGAAAGCAGTTCTATGGCGGAGACGGACTTGTAGAAAAAGGTGTAGAAAATACAATCCGCAATATCGGAGAGCTTGCAAAGAAGGGAATGCGTGAAACGGATAAGACGATCATCCAGATCATAACAAGGTAACATATTGACAAAGTAATATGAACTGGAACCATAAATGTAGAAATTGTGTATTTTTACTAAAAAAACACCACATATGGTTTAATTTATGCTATAATTAAAAATAATCAAATAAAAGATGAATGAAACCCCTAAATTTAATGTTTCATACGTTTTATTAATGCAATTGTTAATGCAAAGAAGAATTTTTTGAAAACTTCAAAAATTAACATACAACTTATAGTCTATTTACGAGAGGAGGATCAATTATTGAAGTTTAGGAACAAATTTATAGCAAAAAGGATCGGGACAAAGACACTGGCAAGTCTTCTGGCATTTGGAATGGCTCTTGGTTCGCCAATGGCGGCATTTGCCGATGATGGGGAAACGGCCGTTGTAGCAGAGAATACAGTGCAGGCAAAAAAGACAGATGGATCGGAAGCATTTGTGAGTGTATCTGATTGTGTACGGGGAATGATGGAAAGCGGAGCAGTCAGGCTGAATGATGAAACCGGCTATCTGGAAGATACCTCGACTGGTCAGAAAGTGGATCCGGAGACAGGCGAACGCCTGACAGAGACACCGGATGTTCCGGAGACACCAGCCATACCGGACACCCCTGGAAATCAAGAAAATCCAGAGTCACCGGGAACCCCGGAGAATCCAGAAAACCCAAAGGTTCCGGAAAAACCGGACACTCCGGGAACTCCAGAGACACCGGAAAAACCGGACACTCCGGAAAATCCAGGGGCACCGGAAAAACCGGACACTCCGGGAACTCCAGAGACACCGGAAAAACCAGAAACTCCAGAAAAGCCGGATACTCCGGGAACTCCAGAGACACCGGAAAAACCAGGCACTCCGGAAAATCCGGATAGCCCGGATTCCGGCAAATCCGATTCCAAAGATCCGATTCAGACACCGGATACTGATAAGGCAGATTCTTCCGAAGACCGGAAAGATACAAAGACCGACCCAATTCCGGGAAGTGAGATCGACCATACACAGGAGATCAGCAAAGCAGAAGAAGCAGTCGGTCAGAACGAATCAAAAACTGCAGTCAGTAATTCTGAACTGATCAGCCGTCAGCAGATTGTGAAGCAGCCAGAGATGGTAGAGGATTTCCGTTTCTGGACTGTGGCAAGAAAATATGCATTTGCCAGAACAGCGATCAATGTACGGGAGGAAATTCCGGAAGCTGCAGATGGCAGGGCAGATACTTCCGAGGAAGCCAAAGAAGCAGAGCTTGAAGCGGCAAAAAAAGATGCAAAAGAGCTGAGAGCCGGATTTGATATAGAGAATCAAAAATACAACACGAAAAAAGTGAAACGTACAAAAACGACAAAAGGTGTAAAAAAATCTACACAGATCAAACTGACCGGACTCAACATTTTTTCATCAGCGAAATTAAAGACAGAGGCGTCGAATCAGACCAATCTGAAAGCTGGAAAAAGAGCTGAAGCAGCAAGACAGGCTGAGAAGGATCTGCAGAAGCAGAAAGAAGAACAGGCGGCAAAAGTGACTGCTGACCTGGCAGCACAGCAGATGGAAGAAAAGGTCCGCTCGGTCGGAACGATTTCGCAGGACGGGCTTCTTTATATTTTGAAAGAAGAAGACAATGGCTGGTTGTATGTGGAATCCGGTAATGTCAGGGGATTTGTAAAGGCGTCTGAAATTTATACGGAAGATGCGGCACAGGAACTTCTGGATGTCTATCAGACACAGGCCAGGTTAAAAGCTTCCAAAGAAAACAAAGACTACACCGGAATCGAGGGAACCGCAAAGACGGCACAGGCACTGATAGATGCAAAAGATAATCAGGCATATACCTATCTCCGCGCGACGGTGAAGCAGACGGTTGCAGATAAAGAACCGGCACTGGTAAGCGATCAGCTAGATACCGATAAAAAAGGAACCCTGAATATTCAAGAAGAGAAGAATGCGGATTCCAGAGTTGTCGGAACAATGACAGCAGGAGAGCTCTGCTACATTCTCGCAGATGAGGATTCAGACTGGGTTTATGTAGAATCCGGAGATGTCAGAGGCTTTGCGGAAAAGAAGTATTTGAAATCAGACGCTGAAACCAAAGCACAGGTGACAGAAAGAGGAGCTGATGCCTATTCAATGGCAGAGGAAAACATGGATCCGGAAGATAATAAGGCTCTTTATTATACGCTGACTTCTACAAAAGAAGGAACGCCGAGTGGTGAAATCCGCCAGTCAATGATTGAATATGCATCCCAGTTTGTCGGTAATCCTTATGTGTGGGGCGGAACCAGTCTGACAAACGGAGCAGACTGTTCCGGATTTGTACAGCAGATTTACAAGGCTTACGGATATGATCTTCCGCGTGTTGCCGAGGATCAGAGCCAGTATGGAACCAAGATTCCAGTAGAAGACGCACAGCCTGGAGACCTGATCTTCTATGCAAAGAACGGTTATGTATATCATGTTGTGATGTATGCCGGAGATGGAAAGACGATCGAAGCAGCAAATGAAGATGCGGGAATCATTTACGGAACTGTTTATAACAAAGATGCAGTATGGGCAACCCGGATACTGGACGATCATTATACTGTTGCAGGTGGCGGAATCGGAACAGTCAATGCGACAGAAGAGATGTACGGCGCAGATCTTGGCAATTTTACGATTACATATTACTGTGCATGTGAAATCTGCTGTAACAAAGCAGACGGGATCACAGCAACCGGAACTCCGGTCATTGAGGGACAGACCATTGCGGTGGATCCGAGTGTAATCCCTTACGGAACAAAAGTCATCATCGGCGGACATGTATTTACTGCTGAAGACTGTGGTGGTGCGATCAAGAAAAACCACATTGATGTCTATGTGAACAGCCATGAAGAAGCACTTGCTCTCGGCGTGACGAATGCAGAAGTATATCTGGTTAAATAAAAATTAAGCGAAGGATAATTTGTTCTTTCGGAGTTTATCTAAAGCCATAAAAACAGGAAAATGTTCTGCCGTAAAATATGTCAGGACATTTTCTTTTTTTCATTTTACCAAAATATTTTCCGAAAGAAATTACTCTCTGAGTTTGAAAAATTTTATCAGAAATATTTTTAATGAAATATGGACGGTTTTGTCAAAGAGTAGTAAAATAAAAATGTCGCGTTTCGACTAAAAGGACTGCATTTTACAGAATTTGTAAGAAGGAGCAACAGATTTTGAAATATAGAAATATACAGGTAGCAAAAATGACAGGAACAAAAATTCTCGCAGGATTACTTGCTTTCGGACTTACTTTCAGTATTCCGGCAACAACTTGGGCAGCAGAGGGCGATCTTACAGAGGTTACTTCTAATGGATCAGAAAATGGAGAAAAATTACAGGCAAAATCCATTGATGGGCGAGATACACTTACAGAAGTATCAGATCTTGTCCTGGAGATGATTCAGAATGAAGAAATCAGATACAATGAAGAGACTGGATATCTGGAAGATACCGGTCTGCGTGATGCAGCGAAAACAGGATGGAAGGTTGATCCGATAACAGGAGATGAAGTAGAAGTAATCCCGGCTAACCCGGATGTGCCGGTTACGCCGGAGCAACCGACAGATCCGGTCAATCCGGATACACCACAGCAGCCTTCAGATGGCAATGCGAACAATGAACAGCAGCCTTCGGAAGACCAGACAGAAGACTCAGAAGAAAACAAAGCGCAGGAGCAGGAAAAAAATACGCAGGATAGTGAACACAAGATGACCAATGAAGAACTGGTCAAGAGACAGCAGATCGTCAGTCTTCCGGAATACGAAGAAGATTTCCGTTTCTGGACAGTTGCGAGAAAATATGCATTTGCAAAGACAAAGATCAGCATACGTGAGGCAATTCCGGAAGATATCAGTGGAGCCGTTGATACTGATCGGACAGAAAGTGATATTCAGGAAGCAACAGCCGATGCTAAAAAACTGTTTCATAAGGAAACTTCTGTAAAAGCGAAGAAATCAAAGACGAAATCTTCTGCGAAAAAGACGAAAACAGCAAAGAAAGTACAGCTTAATACATTTTCTGCCGGGACATTAAAAAACACAGCAGACACTTCGGGAAAGAAGTCATCCTTAAACTCGGATACTGCTACAGCATTGCAGGATGATACTTTAAATGCGTCCCTTGCATCCCGGCAGTTGGCCGAAAAGGTGCGTTCTGTCGGAGAAATTTCACAGGATGGACTTCTCTACATTCTGAAAGAAGAAAAGAATGGATGGCTGTATGTAGAATCCGGAAAGGTCAGAGGATTTGTAAAAGAATCCGAGCTTTATACCGGAGATGCAGCACAGGTATTGTTGAGTGGATACCAGAAGCAGGCAAAAAAAGCTGCAAAAAAAGCCAAGACTGCATATACTGGAATCGAAGGGACAGCATCCCTTGCAAAAGAAACGGTTCCGGCAAATGAAAATCAGGCATTTACCCATGTACGTGCAACCGTAAATCAGACACTGGCTACGAAAAAATACGCACTGGCAGATGCATCAAAGTCGGATGGAACTGTAGCAATCCAAGAAGAGGCAAATGGACAGTCACGTGTGATCGGAACCATGTCCCAGGGTAATCTGTGTTATATCCTTGCGGATGCAGAGAAAGACTGGATTTATGTGGAGTCCGGGGATGTCCGAGGGTTTGTCTCTAAAGAGGCTGTTCAGACTGGGGATGAAGTAAAAGCGCAGGTAGAAGCAGCAGGCGAAGGTGCTTACCAGACAGCTACAGAACTGATCGCACCGGAAGATAACCAGGCACTTTATTATAGCTATGCTTCTGTAAAGCCGGGAACACCGGGGAATGCGATCCGCCAGGCAATGCTGGATTTTGCCGCACAGTTCATTGGCAATCCTTATGTATGGGGCGGTACAAGCCTGACAGACGGGGCAGACTGCTCCGGATTTGTACAGCAGATTTATAAGACTTTTGGCTATAATCTGCCAAGAGTAGCCGAAGATCAGAGCCAGTATGGAACCAAGATTCCGGTTGAAGACGCACAACCGGGGGATCTGATCTTCTATGCAAAAGACGGTTATGTCCATCATGTTGTGATGTATGCAGGAGACGGAAAGACCATCGAAGCTGCAAATGAAGACCAGGGAATCATTTCGGGAACGGTATATATTCCGGAAGCTGTCTGGGCAACCAGAATCCTGGAAGAAAATTATAATCTGGAAGGCACGGATGTGAACGAACAGAACGCTACAGCCGAACAGTATGGGGACAGTATTGGAGAGTATACTATTGATTATTATTGTTCCTGCGAGACTTGCCGTGCGAAGGCAAGCAAAGTCAAAACAACCGGAACTCCGGTTGTTGAAGGGCAGACCATTGCGGTTGACCCGGATGAGATTCCGTATGGAACAAAGGTGATCATTGACGGACATGTATTTACTGCTGAAGATTACGATACTTCCGGCAAAGAAAAACATATCAGTATCTATGTCAATGAGCATGAGACTGCACAGAAGCTGAATGAGAAGAAGGCAGAAGTACATCTGGTGAAATAAAGACAATCAAAAAAAGAAATATTAAACAAGAAAAACTTCGGATCACTGGCGAAAATCCAGAATATCCGAAGTTTTTTTGCATGTCTACACTATTCAGACAAGTCATTCTCCCGGCTAATGTTTGATCTTTTTCAGTTTTTCATTGTCTGCCTGACATTCGGTCGGGGAAATATGATACATTTTCTTAAAAGCACGAAAAAATGAAGAATAGTCTCCAAAACCGGACTGGACAGCAACCGTTTTAAGCGGAACATCCTGCCGGATCAGCGAGACCGCAAGTGCCAGCCGTTTCTTTAAAATATACTGATGACAGGTCGTATTCAGTTGTTTCTGAAAAAATTTGTTCAGACTGCTCTTGCTCATGTGGAAAGTACGCGCCAGATCCTCCACGCCGATTTCTTTCAGAAAATGCTGATCCAGATAGCGGACGATCTGATTGGTCTGATCGGATTCAAACTCAATAAATTCGTTGGAATATTTCAGGGCATAGTTAATGATTTTTACCAGAAGACAGGTGGATGCACCACAGGCATAGGTTTCGGAAAGCTCCCCATAAGAAGCATATTCCCGGTAAAAGGTTTCAAATTCTTCCTCAAAATTACACAGCTTATTGGTAGTATGAAGAAGATGAGGTGTGTCAATATTGAAAACAGATTCCTTAAGGGCCGGAAGCTGGCTTTTCAGATTGGAAATATATGATTTTTCCAGCCATACAGTGATAAAATCATAATAGTTTGCAACGAGATCACTGGAAGTAAAGTAGTGTGGAATATCCGGTGGAATAACCAGAATATCGCCATTTGTAATAAAATGCCGTTTCTGGCCGATGCGGAACAGAAAATCTCCGCTTTTACAAAAGCTGATCTCATAAAATCCGCTTTTGATCATGGAAAGATCTTCCATCAGATATCCTTTGTGGTGCGTGCATTTTACATGGCGCAGCTGGCATTTGCCGGACAGCTGCATTTCAGGGCTTTGCTCATATAATTTTTTCATTTATAAACCTTTCATGTTGAAAAAAATTTAACAAATCTTTTGTAATCATTATACAATACACATTGCAAAAAAGGTAAAAGAAATTGTAAAAAAGTTATATTTTTTACTATAGATAAAAGCAATAAATTGTTAAAAGATACAAAAATAACGGGAAATCAGCGTTTTCTGGAATTATTGATAAACGATATCAATAAGTACAAAAATTGATAGAAAAAAGCAATTTGCAAAGAAAAAAACATTTTGGTAGTATTTTTGAAAAGTTGTTAACGAGGGGATACACAGACAGAACAACTTAAGGAAAATACAATGGAGGAAAAAGGAAAATGAAAAGAAGAGCACTCGCATTATTGTGTGCAGGAATTTTAGCAGTCGGTATGCTTGCCGGATGTGGTGGAAGTTCCGACAAGAAAGACAGCAGCGCAAAGACAGAAGACACGAAGAAAGAGGCAAAAAGTGATGGGACTTTTACAGTTGCATTGAATTATATGCCAACATCTCTGGAGCCAAGTACAGCCAGTGATGACCAGACCTCTCTGGTTCGTCCGATCTTTGAACCATTATTTGTAGAAACAAAGGATGGAATCGAATATTATCTGGCAGATAAGCTTGATATTTCAGAAGATGCCAAAACATACACCATTCATCTGAATGAGAAAGCAAACTGGAGCGATGGCGAACCGGTTACTGTAGATGATATCTTATTTACAATGAATTATGCCGGAAGAAATTCTGGTGGAAAATCTTCTTATAATACAATCAATAAACAGGAAGTTGTATTTAACAAAAAAGATGATAAGACACTGGAAATTGTCCTTCCTGAACCATATGCAACTTATACAGCAGCAATTGGCAGAATGATGATTTATCCGTCACACGCATTTGACAATGATTATACAAAAGTAGAAGGAAGCGGATACTTTAATTCCACAGATGTGGCTACTTCCGGAGCTTACACGGTAGCAGAGATCAATGATGACAGTATCGTATATACTGCACGTGATGATTATTACAGAGAAACACCGAGCGTTAAGAAAGTTGTTATGAAGACGATCGGTTCCGGAAGCACCAAACAGGTTGCATTTGAAAACGGAGAAATCTCTTACATGAGAATTACAACTCCGGAAGAACTGAAAAAATATGAAGGTGACGATAATTACAATATCAGCTCCTTCTCAGAAGCAAGACTGAATTACCTGCAGATCAATCCTTACGGACCTGCAAAAGACAAACTTACAGAAGATGCAAGAAAAGCGATCTTCCTTGCAATCAATGCAGATGAGATCATCGATACCGCATACGGAAGTGACGAACTTGCAACGGTTGCAAACAGTCTTCTGACACCAGATCAGTCTCTTTACAACAAAGACTGCAAAGGTTACGAGCAGGATCTTGAAGAAGCAAAGAAACTTGCCAAATCTTCAGGAATCGAAGGAACAACTCTGAAATATGTTTACAATGCAGACCGTCCGAACATGGAAGAAGTTGCAACAGTTCTTCAGCAGCAGCTCGCAGAAATCGGCGTAACGCTTGATGTAGAAGGTCTGGATTCCAACGCATTCTTCCAGAGATTCTTCGCAATTATGTTCCAGTCAGGGGAAGAAGATCAGTGGGATCTTGGTACAAATGGATGGGATTCTGAGCGTGGAAGCAGTCTTGGACAGGCTTACAGCTACATCAACAGCAGCTCCAAAGCATGGGGATTCAGTGATGAAGCCGGACAGCTTGCAGCAAAGGTAAACGCAGCAGCAGACAAAGACGAAGCAAAGCAGCTTGCAAATGATCTGCAGGATCTGACTTTATCAGAATACTGGGAATACCCACTTACTTACACCAATTATGTGATGGTATCTCAGAAAAATGTAACAGGTCTGGATGCAGTACCGGTTGTTCCGGAATTCGTTGATTACCTGAAGATCAAAGTAGACTAATTATATCGTATTTTAGCAGACGAAGAGGGGCTGAAGCACAAGATGACCTTTGTGCCGGTCCCTCTTTTAAAGGAGAAAAGAAATATGGCAAAATATTTCGTAAAGAAAGGGATTCAGCTGATTATTGTCACGATTTTGATTTCTTTTTTCTCATTTGCTGTGATCTATGCAGCACCGGGAGATATTTCCGGTATGTATTTGAATGAACAGATGTCAGATGAGGAAAAAGAAGCAATCAGAGAGAATCTCGGACTTAACAAAAGTATGCCGGAGCAGTATTGGGGATGGGCAAAAGAAGTGCTGAAAGGAGATTTCGGAATTTCTCTTGCAAACCATACTTCCGTATCTGAGCAGATCATCAAGCGTCTTCCGGCAACCCTGCAGCTGATGGGAGCCGCATTGGTTCTTTCTGTGCTTCTGGCAATCCCACTCGGACTCTGGTCGGGATACCGCAAGAATACCTGGATTGATAATATCATCAGTGGACTTTCCTATATTGGTATGTCAATTCCGTCTTTCTGGCTTGGAATGGTGCTGATCATTGTGTTTGCGGCGAAACTTCATATTCTTCCATCATCAGGTATGCATTCGGTGGGAAATGAATCGTTCCTGGATACGGTGAAGCATATGATCATGCCATGTATCACCCTGAGCCTTTCCAACCTGGCAGTCTTTATCCGCTATATCCGTTCTAATACGATCGGACAGCTTGGAGAAGAATACGTTCTTGCAGCACAAGCAAAAGGAACGACAGGTGGAAAACTTTTAAAAAGACATATTTTGAAAAATACACTGCTTCCGATCATCACATTGCTTGGAATGAATCTGGCATCCATAGTCTGTGGATCGTTTATCATTGAAAGTGTTTTTGGATGGCCGGGAATAGGTACCCTTGCAATGACTGCGATCGGTGTCCGTGATTATCCGGTGATTATGGCATACGTCATGTTGTCCGGAATTATTCTGGTTGTCGGTAACTTTATTGCAGATATTCTGTATGCATTTGCAGATCCGAGAATCAAGAGGGAGGATATGGCAAATGACTGATACTAGATTTAAACGAATTGAAAAAAAGAAAACCCAGGAGTTGATTTCATATGATCACAGTGTGTGGAAAGATATCAAAAAAGAGCTTTTTTCCAATAAGATTGCACTGGTGAGTATCATCATTCTCCTGATCATTATCATAGCTTCCATTCTGGCACCGCTTAGTCCATATGATCCGAATAAGATCAATGTTGCTGAAAAACTGCAGGGAATCTCTGCAAAGCATATTTTCGGGACAGATGAATACGGAAGAGACTATTTTACCAGAGCACTTTACGGAGGACGTATTTCTCTTACGGTTGGTTTTTGTTCGATGATCATGACTGTAATCCTCGGAACGGCAATCGGTATTACTTCTGGATATTTTGGTGGAAAAGTGGATATGTTCCTGATGCGCTTCACCGATATTTTCCTGGCACTTCCGAGTATGCTTCTGATGGTTGTACTGAATACGATCTTGCGTCCGGGCCTGTTTACTCTGATCGCGGTACTCAGTCTTTTTTCCTGGGCACAGGTGGCGAGAATTACAAGGGCGGAAACCATGTCTGTCAAAGAAAGAGATTATGTGACCGCCGCAAGGAATCTGGGAGCCGGAAGTTTCCGGATTGCAGTGGAACATATTGTACCGAATATTATGGGACCGGTCATCGTAGCGGCAAGCCTTGGAATTGCCAATGCGATTCTGATGGAGTCGTCCTTAAGTTTCCTTGGACTTGGAGTACAGATTCCAAGAGCTTCCTGGGGAAGTATGCTGCAGAGTGCGCAGGGACATATTCTGGATGCACCGAGACTTGCGGTATTTCCGGGAGTTCTGATTCTGTGTACAGTACTGAGTTTCAATTTACTTGGTGATGTCCTTAGAACCGCACTGGAACCAAAGATTGTAAAGTAAGCCTGGAGGATAGAAGATGGAAAAATTATTGGAAGTAGAGAATTTATCTGTATCCTATTTTACATATGCAGGCGAAGTACAGTCTGTAAGAGGAATTTCATTTGATGTAAAAAAAGGAAAAATAGATTCATATGTAAAGTCAGGCAGATTGGTGCCAATATGTAGTAATATATTTGGTTAGATAAGATACCTTGACTTTATCGGTAACCAATGGTATCATCATTGTATACATTTGACAAGCAGGAAAGGCACCCTGCGCTCCCACGGGAACCTGATATGATGGATACGCCGCCCATCCAAATGTAAACATTAAATACTTAAAAATGTCAGATAAATATGAGCAATGATTTGGAGCTTATATCTATCTGACATTTTTAATTTGCGTCAGCAACGAGCTAAAGCGTGCTGCTCCTTGTTCCCTAATCAGGATATTTAATCAGATCGTACATTTTGCCATAAGCGCCCATATCGCGCACACACTCAAGCTCCATGCCGAGATGCATGTATTTGTCGCACTTCGACTTGGCATCAGTCTCAAGGATGACTGGAACGTGCAACCTGTTTCCCTCAGAGAAGGCCATGTCCAGAACTTTCCTCATGTATCCCTGTCCCTGGTACTGTTCGCGGACGCAGACCATGCCGACGAATATAAATTTTTTCTTTTCTTTCTTCATTCGATCCTGAAGGGATCTGCCTCCCTTGGACAGAGCTTTTCCCATGCGGATCATTTCTTTAAGGCTCATATTGCGAAACAGAGCTTTGAGGATAGCCATGCCAGCTTTGAAATTCATTTTCTGTCCCGGCAGGGTGTAGGCGATATATCCCTCGCCCCGCTCGCTGGTGGTGTGCAGAAAGCCGCCCCG
>ERZ826220.2138-NODE-2138-length-17626-cov-38.409538_pt1 | contig 17626 bp, 10 predicted proteins | sample MGYA00519927_ERZ826220 | MGnify/ENA primary metagenome ERZ826220 (study PRJEB31778, sample SAMEA3449225) | human gut metagenome | biome: human gut; feature: human-associated habitat; material: faeces | place: United Kingdom | collected 2010/2012 ...
ACTTTTACTTATTCCCTGAATCGGCAAGTTTCGAAAGGAAAGAGCAGAGAGTGAGTGAAGAGTGAAGAGTGAAGAGTGAAAAAGTAAAAATCGACAAGTCTCTTTCGAAACTTGTCGATTTTGGTGGGGGAAGATGGATTCGAACCATCGAAGGCATTGCCAGCAGATTTACAGTCTGTCCCCTTTGGCCACTCGGGAATTCCCCCATATGCAATTTGTCAGTAGGTGGAGCTGGTAGACGGACTCGAACCCCCGACCTGCTGATTACAAATCAGCTGCTCTACCAACTGAGCTATACCAGCACAACACCGGCCTATGTATCATAGCAAAACGGACTATGTTTGTCAACAAAAATTTTCGGAAAATCAAATGTTTTTGGAGGAAACGGATGCAACTGAACGAACTTGCGGCGCAATACCGCGCCACGGGCTGCGCGCTGCGTGCGCGTGCGGCCGAACTGCGGCTGGAGCTGGCGGCGATGCCGCGCTCCGGCCGCGCCCGGCGCGAGCTTTCCGAGCGGATTGCGCGGCTGGAAGAGATGGCGGGCGAGACCCTGTACACGGCGGGCTATCTCGCACATTATTATGACCCCGACAGCCGCGCACCGTGCGCGGATTGCGTTCCGGCGCGGGGTGTGCTATACTGGCGGCATGAAACACACAGATAGAAACAGAAAGAATATCGGCAATTGCAATTGGCTGCGCCGCGCGCTGCCCGTTGTGCTCAGCGCGCTGCTGCTCTGCTCATTGACGGGCTGCTCCGTGCGCGACCTGCACATCGGTCAGGTCGAGGTCAACACCGGCATCGCCACCGCGTGGATCACACCGGCAAAGGGTGTGGACAAATTTGCGATCGCGGCGGGGGACTTCTCCGTCCGCGACGACGGCACCGTGACCTATACCGGTACGGCCTACCGCGCGCTGCAGGGCATCGACGTGTCCACCTTCCAGCAGGAGATCGACTGGCAGGCCGTCGCGGACTCCGGCATCGACTTCGCCTTCATCCGCGCGGGCTACCGCGGCTACGGCAAGGGCGGCATCGTCGAGGACGATCGCTTCCGCCAGAACGTCGCCGGGGCGCGTGCCGCCGGGCTGCGCGTGGGGCTGTACTTCTTTTCGCAGGCGATCACGCCCGAGGAGGCGGCCGAGGAGGCGCAGTGGCTGATCGATGCGGCACAGGATTTCCGGATCGACATGCCGCTCGTGTTCGACTGGGAGAACATCGACCCGAGCTCGGTCGCGTCCGGCGACACGGTGCGCACGGCGGAGATGACCGGCGAGGACGTCACGGCCTGTGCCGTTGCATTCTGCGCCGCGGTCGAGGCCGCGGGCTACGATGCCGCCGTCTACGGCAACCGCTGGCAGGGGTACTATGATTATGACTTCACGCAGCTCAAGGACTATGCCTTCTGGGTGAGCGCGCCGGGCACGGCGGACGATTTTTACTATGCGCACGATTTCTGGCAGTACAGCTATCAGGGCACGGTTCCCGGCATCACCGGCCACGTCGACCGCGACCTGTGGTTCGTGCCGATCACGACGTGAGGGGGCGCGAAATGAAAAAACGGTTTTTGACCCTGCTGCTCGCGCTTGCGCTCTTGTGCTCGCTGGCGCTGCCGGCGGCCGCCCTGCAGACGCAGCCCGTCGAGGTCGGCAGTGCGCTGGAGCTGGCGCAGGCAATGGCGGCACCGGCGTCGCCGCGCCGCGGCCTGTTTCGCGCGCGCACTGCGGCGGCCGGGCCCACGCGCGTGATCGCCTTTACCAAAGCGCTCGCGGATACCTGCGGCGCCGACCGCGTGCTGCATCTGGCGGCGTGGCAGGAATATGTGCTCGAATTTTCCGACGCGCAGACCGCGCAGCGTGCGCTCGCGCAGCTGCGCACAGATCCCGATGTGACAGACTGCTTCCTCGACGAGACGTTCTCGGCGGAGGAGACGCTGTCCGGCCTCTGGGACGAGACGCCCAGCTATTCCTGGGGCGGCCGCACCATGGGCTTTATGACGCTGCGCCATCAGGCACAGCTGCTGCTCCCGGCCGGCAGCAGCGTCACGGTCGCCGTCATCGACACGGGCGCGGACTGCACGCACGCAATGCTTCAGGGGCGCGTGTCGGCCGCCAGCTATGACTTCGCCAACGCCACGGCAGACGTCACGGACATCAACGGCCACGGCACGGCCACGGCCGGGCTCGTTGCCGATCTCACGCCCGACGCGGTGAACGTGATGGTGCTGCGCGTGTATGATGACAACAATATGTCGAAGGCATCGCGCGTGCTCACGGCGCTCGAGTATGCGCTGGAAAACGGCGCGGCCGTCGTCAACCTCAGCCTCGGCTGGACGAACGCCATCGAAAAGGGCTATTCCTTTTTAAATAGCGTCCTCGCGCAGGCGTATGCGTCCGGTGTGGTCGTGGTCGCGGCGGCGGGCAACCGCAGCCAGAACAATCCCACCGGCAATGCCGACGACGTCTACCCGGCCAATCAGGAGGCGGTGCTCACGGTCTCGGGCGTGAACCGCAGCCGCGCGTTTGACAGCAGCTATTCCTCCTCCGGTACGGCGGTGGACCTGTGCGCGCCGGGCTCGAACGTCGTGGTCGCGGCGCCGGGCGGCGGCACCTCCGTGCGCAGCGGCACGTCGTTTGCCGCGCCGCATATCGCGGCGGCGGCGGCCTGCGTCCGGCTTGCGCAGCCGGGGCTGAGCGCTGCGGGCGTGCGCCAGATGCTCTATCGCTACGCCGATGACCTCGGCGATCCCGGCCGGGACGATGCCTACGGCTACGGCCTGCCGGTGCTCACGCGGTATTTTCACGACCGGCTGTGCCCGGGGCAGCGCTTTCGCGATATGCCCGCGTCGGACATCTGGTCGCATGAGGGGCTGGACTACTGCATTGCCGCAGGGCTGATATCCGGCACGTCGGAGGTCACCGTCTCGCCGGATATGCTCGCCACGCGCGCGCAGATCGTGCAGCTGCTCTGGGCGGCAGCCGGCAGCCCGGAGACTGCGGGCACGCTGCCGTTTACCGACGTCAGCACCGACGCGTGGTTTTATCCGGCAGTGCGCTGGGCGTATCGCACGGGCCTCGTGTCCGGCACGTCGGAGACGACCTTTGACCCCGAGGCACCGATCACGCGGCAGGATTTTGCGCTCATCCTCTATACGCAGTCCGGCAGCCCGGCGATGACCGGCAGCGTGCTCAGGGGCTTCCCGGACGTGGAGCAGGTCTCCGGCTATGCGTATGCTGCGCTCACGTGGGCGGTCGAGCAGGGGCTGATCAACGGCGTCGGCACGCCGGAGGGCGCGCTGCTCGCGCCGCACGGCTACGCCAGCCGCGCACAGGTCGCGACCATCCTCATGGCCTACTGCGACCGGTAAAGCGAGGATGCAGCGCTGCGGGGCGGAGCCGAAAGGCTCCACCCCGCAGCGCTGCATTTATTATCGGTTTTTCACCTTATACGCCTCGCCCCACGCCCACATCGCGTCGAGGATCGGCCGCAGGCTCCGCCCCAGCTCCGTCAGGCTGTACTCCACGCGCGGCGGCACCTCGGCATAGACCCGCCGGTCCACGAGGCCGCACGCCTCCATGTCGCGAAGCTGCGCGGTCAGTACCTTCTGCGACACGCTGCCGATGGAGCGGCGCAGCTCGCCGAAGCGCTTCGTCCCCGGCATAAGGTCCCGCAGGATCAGTACCTTCCACTTGCTGCCGATGAGCATGAGCGTCGTCTCGACTGGGCAGGCCGGCAGCGTTTTCACGGCCTCCATAACGGTGCACACCTCCAATGGTTTCCTTTTGGTAACTACAGCACAAATATGTGCTTACTTTACAAAATATCTGTACGCTATTATCATAAACCTGCAAGCGCGGGAATGCAACCGCAAATCCCATTTCCCGCAGCAGGAGGTTATTTTTATGAACGAAGTCGTAACATTTCTGCAGGCGAACCCCGTACAGTATCTGGCCACGGTCGGCCGGGACGGCAGGGCAAAGTGCCGCCCGTTCATGTTTGCCGGAGCGCTCGACGGCAAGCTCTGGTTCTGCACGAACACGACCAAGGACGTCTATCGGGATATGCAGGCGAACCCCTATGTGGAACTGTCCGTCTCCAGCCCGGACTATGCGTGGCTGCGCCTGAGCGGCGAGGCCGTCTTTTCCGACAGCGTGGCGGCCAAGGAGCTGTGCCTGCAAAACCCGATCGTCCAAAGCCAGTACGGCGATGCGGCGAACCCGATCTTCACGGTGTTCTGGCTGCGTGATGCCCGCGCCATCATCGCGGACTTCTCCGGTGAGCCGCCCCGCACCTACACGCTCTGAGTACTGCCGCGGCAGCAGAAAGCCCCGCCTCCGTTTCCGATTCGGAAACGGAGGCGGGGCTGTTTTGCCCTTCCGTGCTCATTCCTCCGGTGCGGGCTCCTCGGTCACTTCGACCTCAATGTCCTGCGGGTCGATGACCTCCTCCGCGTCGATGGTGTGCAGATCCGGCGCGGGACGGTATTCCCGCGCGGCGGCGCGCAGCTCGTCCATCTGCGCCTCCATCTCGGCGACGTGGGCGTTGGCGTCCGTCACCTGCTGGCAGAGCTCGGCGAGGAAGGCGTCGGCCGTGTCGCGGTAGTTTTCGTAGTACAGGCGGCCGATCTCGGTGTAGGTGCGCTTGACGCGCTCGAGCTCGGCGTTGCAGTCCACGGTCATGCGCGTCATGCGCGAGGCGTACTTGGCGCGCTCGCTCACGGTGTGCGCGGCGCCGGCGACCTTGTCGCGCACCTCATCGCTGACGGCCTTACCGGCCGCGTCGACGACCTTGTCCTTGAGGCTGCTGAGCATATCACGGTAGTCTTTCATGGATCAAAACCTCCTGATGTATGAATGGAAAGAATATTGAGAAGGTCAGGCATCCTGCTGCGCCTCGCCGCTCTCGCGGTCGACATAGCGCGGCGGATGCCGGAGCTTGCCTGTGTAGAGCAGCGCGAGCACGACGGCGGCGGCCGCCGCCGACACACCGGCCAGCAGCTGGCTGACACGGATGCCCGTGCCGGTGATATAGAGACTGTCGGTGCGCAGCCCCTCGATGAGCGCGCGGCCGATGCCGTACCACACGGCGTAGAGCAGGATGAGCTCGCCGTCAAACCTGCGCTCGTGCTTCCGGAACCAGAAGTGCAGCATCAGAAAGCCCGCGAAGTTCCACAGGCTCTCGTACAGGAACGTCGGATGCACGTACAAGGTCTCCCGGCCGGGCAGTGTCAGCCCCATGCGGGAGAAGGCCGCCGTCTCGCGGCCGAAGGCCTCGCGGTTGATGAAGTTGCCCCAGCGGCCGATGCACTGCCCGATGAGCAGACCGGGTGCGCAGACGTCCGCCATCGCGCCGAAGGGGATCTTCCGCTTCCGGCACCAGATGATGCCGGTCAGGATGCCCGCGATCACGCCGCCGTAGATGGCGAGCCCGCCCTCCCAGATCTTGAACGCGTTGAGCGGATGCTCGCGGTAGTCGCTCCACTGGAAGATGACGTAGTACAGCCGCGCGCCGATGATGGCCAGCGGGATCATCCAGATGAGAAAGTCATAGAGCGTGTCCGGCTTGATGCCGCAGCGGCGGCAGTGCTGCGCACAGTAGAGCATCGCGAGGATGAAGCCTACGGCGATGATCGCGCCGTACCAGTAAAACGTGTGACCGAAGAGCGTGAACGACGCGCTCGGGTCAATGCTCCAGTCGCCGAGCAGGGGAAAGCTGATGGCGGCATCACGCATCATCGTCGGCATCGCCGTCACCTCCTTTCGGTGTCACGACCGAGAGCGCCAGACGCTCGGGTGCAAACGTCTCGGTCAGCCAGGCGGCGCATTCCGCCGCCGTGATCTCCGGCAGGAGCGGGAACGCATCCATCATCTCATATCCGCCGAAGAGCCCTTCGGCCATGTCGATGCACACGCTGCGGAACTGATCCAGACCGCACAGCAGCTTGCCGTACATGGCGCGGCGTACCCGCTCGAAGGCGTCGGGGTCGAAGCCGTCGCGCGCGATGCGTGCGGCGGTCTCCCTGACGCGCGCGTACACGGCGTCGGGCTCTCTGCTCTCACCGCCGAGCACGGCCAGCGCGACCGGGCCGCAAAACTGCGCGCCGCAGGAATAGCTGCGTCCGAGCAGCCCCGCGCGGTAGAGGTCGTTATAAAACGGGCTCGATCTGCCGAAGGCGGCCTGCATGGCGAGCCTGGCCGTGAGATCCTGCCGCAGGCGGTCAGCGCCCTTTTGCGCCGGACGGAACTTCGCACCCAGCAGCATCTGCGGCGCGGACACCGCGAGCTGCACGCGCATATGTACCTCGGCGGGGGTCATTTCCTCCGGCACGCCGTGATCGGTGACCGGGACGGGGGCAAGCTCCGGCGGCAGCAGCTGCCCGGCGATGGCGGCCACGCGCTCCGGTGCAGTCTGACACACCGCGCACAGCACCATGTTCGACGGCGCGTAAAACGCACGGTGGCAGGTGTAGAGCGTCTCGGGCGTGATCTGCGCGATGCTCTCGACCGTACCGGCCACGGCGTCGCGCGCGCCGTCGCGCGCCATCAGGCAGCGCATCAGGTTGCGCCATACGGCGCGGTTGGGGTCATCGTCCCCCATACGGATCTCCTGCGCGATGATGCCCTGCTCCTTGGCCACGCTCGCATCGGTGAAATACGGCGTGGACACAAAGCGCAGCAGCGTGTGCAGGTTCTCTTCAAAGTGATCCGTGCAGGAAAAATAGTATGCCGTCATGTTGGCCGACGTGAAGGCGTTCGGGCTGGCGCCGTTGCCGCAGAGCGCTGTCAGCGCGTCCGAACCGTCGGGCATGTCGAAGAGCTTGTGCTCAAGATAGTGCGCGACGCCGGCGGGTGTGTCCGTCCACGTATCGCCCACGCGAAAGCGCCGGTCGGCCCCGCCGTAGCAGGCCGCAAGCACGGCGTAGCTGCGCTGAAAGTCGGGCTTGCAGAGTACGCGCACGCGCAAGCCGTTCGGCAGCGTCGCCGCCCAGACATTTTCGGGTCGTTCATTTGTCATCGGCAGCCGCCTCCGTTCCCTTGAGCAGATATACACAGTCGCACACGATGCCGGCAGCGGCGGACATCACGTCGTCGCGCGTGACCTCCTCCACGAGCGCGGCCATTTCCGGCGGGTCAATGTCCAGCCCCTGTACCGTGCGGTTGAGCCAGTACCACGCCAGCGTGTCGGGTGCGTCGGCTCTGGCGCGCAGATCACCGGCCGCGCTGCGGATGGCGCAGCGCAGCTCCTCGTCCGTAAAGTCACCGCTGCGCACGGCGTCGAGCTGTGCGGTGATCTCGGTGAGCGCGCGCTCGTAATGATTTGCGGCGATGCCGCTCGTCACGGTCAGAAGTCCCTTGTGCGTGTCCAGCTGCGAGCCGACGGAGTAGCACAGGCTGAGCCGCTCACGCAGGTTCAAAAACAGTTTCGACGTCACGCAGCCGCCGTAGAGCGCGTTCAAAACGAACAGTACCGGCAGGTCGGGGTCTTCCATGCATGTGCCGAGGCGATAGCCCACGGCGAGCTGCGCCTGCGCGACCGGGAGCGTCTCGGTCACATAGCGCGGCTGCTCCTCGAGCGCGTTCATGCGGATGTCCGTGCCGATGTCCTCGTCAAGCGCTCCGCGCGGCATCGTGGCGAGCACATCCGTGAGGATGCGCGCAACGCGCTTTCCGTCTATGGAGCCGCAGTAGAAGATCTCCACCGGGCTCGTCGAGAGCAGGTCATGGTAGCGCATCGTCAGCTTGCGGTAGTGGATGCGCTCGGCGTCCGCCTCCTCACCGAGGCGGGGCACGGCGAAATCCTCGCAGCAGCACATATGGGCGTACAGGCGCTCGCGTGCATAGCTGCGCTTGTTGTTCACGGCCGCGCGGATGCGCGCGATCAGCTGCGTGCGCTCACTGTCGACGATGTCCGGCCGCAGCAGGCCGCCGCGCGTGTTCGGGTGCAGCAGCAGGTCGGCCACATCGGCCGCGAGCCGGGGAAATATTTCCTCGCCGAGTGCGCCGTCGTCGGCAAAATCGGCCTCGAAGCCAACGGCCTGAATTTCTCCCAGCTTGTGCACGACCGGCGTGATGTGCGCGCCGTAGAGCCCATCGAGCTCGGCTGCGATCGCCTCCAGATCGGGCAGGCGCGTGCAGCCGCGCCGCAGCACATACGGCAGCACGGCCGTGCAGGCGGCCGTTTCGCGCCGCAGCTGCGTCAGCAGATTCACGCTCAGCCACGCGGTCTTGAATTTCTCCGTGCGCAGGGCGGTCAGCCACACGCCGGGCAGGATCTCCGTGCGGATGCGTTGCATAATTGCGCTCCTTTCCCAGATGGGTGTTTCCGTTTTTCCGGAATACATTATTATATCATGCCTTACCTATCTTGGGAATAGGGCTTCGGCCGTTTTTTGCCGATGCCGCCGCCGTCGTAGGGCTTTTCGTCCACGGTCACACCGTCCGGCCGCAGGCGGATCGTGTGCAGCAGCCCGGCGCCGTCGCGCCAGCGCACGCTGCACTCCGGCCAGCCGGCCGGCAGCCGCGGCTCGGGATAGAGCACGCCGCCGCGCAGATGCAGCCCCAGCAGCTCCTCCGCCGCGATGCGCAGATACCAGCCCGCCGCGCCGGTGTACCATGTCCAGCCGGCCACACCGGCGTTGTCCCCGGCGGCGACGTCGGCCGCGAGCACATACGGCTCGCCCTCGTAGCGCGCCGGGTCGTGCGCCGCGGGCAGCACCGCGCGCAGGATCTGCACGCCCTCGTCCGTGCGCCCCGTGCGCAGCAGCGCCATGGCCAGCCACAGCGCGCCGTGGGTGTACTGCCCGCCGTTTTCGCGCAGCCCCGCGCCGTAGCTGCGCACGTAGCCCGTTTCGGGCGTGCGCCGTGTGATGGGCGGGTCAAACAGCCGCACGACGTTGTGCTCCCGGTCAAAGAGCTGCTCCACGGCGCTCGTGAGCGCGCGCTGTACGTGCGCGGGGTCGGCGTGCGTGTCAAAGGCTGCGAACGCCTGCGCGATCGCGTCGATGCGGCACTCGCCGCTTTTTTCAGAGCCGAGCGGCTGCCCGTCGTCATAGTAGCCGCGGCGATACCACGCGCCGTCCCACGCGGCCTCGGCCGCGCGCGTGCAGCGGTCGGCGGCAAGGGCGAGCTGTTCGGCCGCGTGTCCGCCGATGAGGGCGGCAAATTTCCGCGCCGTGACGGCGAAAAACCACGTCAGCCACACGCTCTCGCCCCGACCCTGCGCGCCCACACGGTCGAAGGCATCGTTCCAGTCGCCGGTGCCGATGTGCAGCAGGCCGCGCACGCCCACGCCCCGCGCGAGCACGCGCATAAAGGCGCGGCGGCAGTGCTCGAGCACCGTGCCGGTCTCCGCCCCCGGTGTGAGCGGCTGATAGCGGTCGCGCTCGTTTTCCTCCAGCTCCTCGCCCGCAAGGAAGGGGTACTCCGCGCTCAGGATCTGCGTGTCGCCGGTCTTTTGCGCATACTCGCACACAGCCCACGGCAGCCACAGCAGGTCGTCCGAGATGCGCGTGCGCACGCCATGCTCGACCCCAAAACCCGCGTGCCACCAGTGGCACACGTCCCCGGCAGAAAACTGGTGCGCGCACGCGCGCCCGATCTGCTCGCGCGCGGGCTTGCTGTCGAGCAGCAGCAGATTCACCGCGTCCTGAAGCTGGTCGCGGAAGCCGAATGCGCCGCCGTTCTGATACAGGCTCGTGCGTGCCAGCAGCCGGCAGCACAGCGTCTGATACGCCGCCCAGCCGCCGAGATAGCGGTTCATGGCGGCGTCCGGCGTCGTGATCCACAGGCGCGACACCGCGCCCAGCCACCGCTCACGCACACGGTGCAGCGCGCGCACGGCCTCGTCCGGTTGCGTCAGACGCAGGAGATTTGCGCGCGTGTCGCAGCCGCACACGAGCACGCCCTGCCGCTCGACGACGCCCTCGAGCGCGAAGCAGGGGCTCAGCCCTGCGCCCACGCGCCGGTCCATCTGCCCGCGCAGGAACGAAAACCGGTCGCACGTCCACCCCGTGAGCGGCATACCCGCCGCCGCGCAGACGTGCAGGGGCGTGTCTGCGCGCGCATTTTCGGCCGTGAACACGCCGCCGGAATACGCTGTCACCACGGCGGGGGCGTCCGCGTCGCGCCCGGCACAGACGAGGTCGGTGTGCCACGTGATGCGCGCGCGCCCCGCGCACTCGATGAGCAGCACGCGCGCGTTCGCGTCCTCGGGCACGAACGCCGTCACGCGCACAGACATCCCGTCCACGGTACGCTCCCACGCCGCCCAGCCGAAGCCGTATTCCACCCGTGCGCGCCCGTCGTCGTCAAAGAGCGACACTGTGCCCGCGCGTGTTGTCATGCGCAGCGTCTCCGTGCCGCGCAGCACCCACGGGTCGCACAGCCAGCGGTTGATGCGCCCGGTGTGCGCGTTGCGGTACCACAGATGCCCCGTACCCGCGTCGGTCGCAAGAAAGCCGAAGCGCCCGTTCGTGAGCACGTTGCTCCATGCGCGCGGCGGCAGTCCGGTGAAGGCGACCGTGCCGTCGGCGTCCCAGCGCACATCGCTGCCGGTGGGCATTGTCCGCCGGTCGCCCGGCGGGGGCAGCAGCGGCAGCGTGCAGCGCGTGTGCGCCATGCCGGGACGGATGGCCGCGGCCGCCGCCACGTCTGCGAAGGCGTCCTCCGGCACGAGGTGCACGCCGCCGGGCGCATCCAGACAGTGCGTGAGATCGAGCGCCGCGAGCGCTCCGCGCACCTTTGTGCGCGTCGGCTGGAGGTAGTCTGCGCCGTCGGAGGTGCACAGCGCGAGGTCGCACCCGATGCCGAGCGCGCGCAGCAGCGCCCACTGCCGCAGCACCTGCGCCTCCGGGCGCGCGCACCAGACAGGCAGATCGCCGGAGATGCCGTGTGCCCAGAGTGCCGGGCGCTCCAGCTGCTGCGCCGATGCATCCGGCGCGGCGGTCGCAAACAGCAGCGGTGAGATGTGCGCCATCGCGCCCTCGAGCTCTGCGTCCGTCATGCCGTATTGCGCCGCCAGCGTCCCCGGCAGCGCCGCCGCCGATTCCGGCGGCAGCACGAGCGCGCGCTGCGCCGCCGCGAACGCATCGTCCTCGTGCGCGCCCACACCGAGCGCAAAGCGCACACGCCACGGCGTGCCCGGCGGCGTGTGCACCGCAACGCGCACCTGCACATACCCTGCGCGCAGCCAGCCTGGGATCGCCCCTTCGGCGTAAAAGTCCGCCTGCCGGTCGCATACGGCGCACAGCCATGTCTCCGGCTTCTCGCCGCGCCCGAGCCGGCGCAGCAGCAGCGCATTGCGCCGCAGCACGCTCTGAAAGCCGAGCCGCGCGAACGCCGGATGGTTGACATAATCCTCCCATGGGGCGAGCACGGCCTCGAACGTGAGCCGTACCGTGCCGTCGATCCCGTCGGGGGACGAGAGCGTCAGCGCGCGCACCTCGCCGTTGACACGCTCCGGCACGGTGAGCGTCTGCACGGCGGTCACGCTGCCGTGGCGCGTTGAAAACTGCGCCGCGCGCACCGTAAAGCGCCACCGCGCCGCATCGGCCGTGCCTGGCAGCAGCGGCGTGCACACGCCGCCGGTCTCGAGCGACAGCATCGGCGCGGCGGCGGGGTCGCTGCGTGTCCCCCGGCGGCAGACGCTCAGCGCGTGCCAGCGTGCAAAGCTCTGCCCGGCCTCGGTCACGGCGAGGCAGTACGTGCCGTTGGAGAGCAGCGTGCAGCGCGGCGCCTCTGCGTCCACGCCCGTGCCCTCGACCGTGTAGTCCGGCAGGGCGCGGCGGCGGGGCTTGCTGCACTGCGCCTCCGGACGCCGGCGCAGCGCCGGTGCGCCGAGCGGCAGGCGCTCGGACAGCAGGCTCATGTGCGCGCGCATGGCGGGGTCTGCCAGAAACCAGCGCTGCACCTGCCCGCCGCACAGCGCGTTGCACGCTGACAGCAGGCTCATGCCCTGATGGTGTGCCATCACGCAGTGCACGATCTGCCCGCCGCCGCCCGTGCGTGCGCGCGTGCAGTCGAGCGCCTCCCGGAAGCCGTACTGCCCCAGCAGACCGCGCGCAGCGAATCTGCGCAGATCGCGCACCGCCGCACGCGGCGCGACGGCCAGCGCGAGAAAGGCGCTGTACGGCGAGAGCACGAGCTCACGGTCCATGTCCGGCTGCATGGCCAGCGCCGCGCAGCCGTGCGCCTTGTAGCGGTAGCTCAGGGCGCTGTCGAGCGCAAAGTACGCGCTCTCTGACACGCCCCACGGCTGCCCCGTGTGCACGCGCCGCCGCTGTACGCGCAGACAGAATTTTGCGCTCTCCCACAGCAGGGAATCGCGCTGCGGCGGCAAAAACAGCTCCGGCATCAGATACTCGAACACCGACCCCGACCACGATACGCAGCCGCGGTAGCGCTCGTGCTGCACCTGCGCGCGCGACAGGGCGCACCAGTGCTCACGCGGCACGTCGCCGCGCGCTACGGCAAAGTATGACGTCAGGCGCGCCTCGCTCTCGAGCAGATCGTAATATCCCTCGGAGCGCTTGCCGCTGCCGGTGTCGATGCCGATGTGCATCAGGCGGCGCTGCGGGTCGTAGAGCAGGGCAAAGTCCATGCCGTCACAGAGCGCCTGTGCCCGCGCCGCAAGCGCGCCCTGCCCCCAGCCGCGCAGGGCGTTCGCCGCCGCGAGCAGGGCGGCGGCACAGTTGCCGCTGTCCACCGTGGACACATACAGCGGCGGCATCGGCCGCAGCGTGCACGTGTGATACCAGTTGTAAAAGTGCCCGTTCCAGCGCGGAAGCTGCTCCATGGTCGTGAGCATCTGCTCTGCCAAAGCCAAGCCGCGCCCGTTGTCAACGCCCAGCGCGTGTGCGCCGAGCGCGGACAAGAGCGCAAAGCCCATGTTCGTCGGTGATGTGCGGTGCGCCGTGCCGGTCGGCGGCTGCGTCTGCACATTGTCCGGCGGCAGATAGTGCTCCCCGGCGGTGCAGAACGTCTCAAAATACCGCCACGTCGCCTTTGCCCAGCCCAGCAGTTCCCGCTGCGCCGCGTGCTGCAGCGGCGCTGCACCGGGTGTGTTCGGCGCGCCGAGCGCCGCGAGAACGAACGGTGAGAGCGTCCACACGATGCCGGCCGCCAGCCCCGTCGGGCTCGGCGTGAGCACGGCCGTGAGCAGCCCGAGCGCACTCGCCGGCCAGAGCGCGCGCAGATACGCGCCCAGCCCGTCGCGCTTTGCCGCCCGCTGCGCCGCCGTCTGCCACTGCAGCAGGTTTTTGTGCGACACCAGCATGCGCCACAGCGCCGTCACGATGGCGGAGGCGTTCACGACCGCCTCCCACGGCAGCAGGATCAGCCGCAGCACCGTCTGCACCACGGCGGCGGCGAGCCCCGGCAGAACGCTGCTGTGATAGCGCACGCGCACGTCCGCCGGGTGCACGATCGGATGACCGAGCGCAAAGATGAGCCCCTGCGCCAGCGCCAGCAGCGCGGCATATGCCGCCAGCCGCAGCCCCGGCCAGCGCAGCACGCAGCCGAGGAAGATGGCTGCCCATGTCGCCGGGGCGATGAGCGAGCGCCGCAGGCTGTCCGCCAGCCGGAACCGGTCGATCGGGTGCAGCGCCCGTGCGCGCCGGGAGAAGATCCACGGCGCATTTTGCCAGTCGCCGCGGATCCACCGGTGCGCCCGCGCGCCCCATGCAAGCGGCGCGGCGGGGAAGGTGTCCGTGAGCTCCACGTCGCCGAGAAAGCCGCCGTGCAGATACGCGCCCTCGAGCGCGTCGTGGCTGAGGATGCGCTGCTCGGGCAGGGCATCGCCGCCGCAGCAGGCGAGCAGCGCGCGCACGTCGAGGATGCCCTTGCCCGAAAAGCCGCCGCGGTCGAAGCAGTCCATATACAGCTCTCCGCATACGCCGCCGTAGGGGTCGCTGCCGCCGGGGCCTGCGAATACGCGCGCCCAGTCGCTCGCGCGTGCGCTCTGCAGCTCCGTCGCCATGCGCGGGTGCAGCAGACCGTAGCCGTGCGTGACCACGCCGCGCTGTGCGTCCACGACCGGGCGGTTGAGCGGGTGGAGCATCGCGCCCACGAGCGCGCGTGCAGCGCCCGGCGTCAGGCGCGTGTCGGCATCGAGCGTGAGCAGATATGCCGTGCTGCGCAGCGCCGCCGCATCGCCGGCGGCACAGTGCAGCGCGTCCGCCTTGCCGCACAGAAGCTGCGCAAGCCGGAGCAGCGCACCGCGCTTTCGCTCCCACGCGCACCAGTTCCCGTCGGGCGTCCGTGTGCGCTCGCGCGTGAAGAGGTAAAACCGCCCGCCATAGCGCGCGTTGAGCGCTTCGATCTCCGTGCGCGCCGCGCGCAGGATGGCGGGGTCGATGGGTGCGTGCTCCATGTCCGCCTCCGGAAGATCTGCCAGCAGCCCGAACAGGAGCTGCTCGCCCGCATCGCGGTTGCACAGCGCGTATTCCTCCAGCCGCGCGGTGAGCGCGTGCGCATCGTCGGGGCAGGTGAGCAGCGCCGCGATCACGCACAGCGTTTTCCCCTCCGGCGGGATGCCGCGCCGCAGCGCCAGCCGCGGCACGAAGCGCGGCTTTGTCACGCGCAGCAGCACCGCGTCAAGCAGCCCCTTGACAGCTTCCGACACCGGGATCAGCAGCAGCACCGCGCCCGACACGCTCCCGGTCGCAAAGCCCAGCAGCAGTGACAAGACCAGCGTCCCCATAATGACGGCGGCGATGTACCACGCACCGTCACGGCGCTTTTCCGGTGCGCCGAGCACCTCGCGCAGCAAAAACCAGCCCACGTGCCGCCGCGCCCCCTCGCCGCTTTGTGCGCGCGCGAGCACGTCCTCGGCGATGTCGATCTCCGTCCGGCCCGTGCGCCGCGCAAGCTGCGCCACGGTCTGCCGGTAGCGGGTGCGTGTGGCTGCGTCCATCGCGGGGTAGACGCCCGCCGGATCGCGCGCGAGGATGCGCCCCACGCGATCGCACCGCTCGGTGAGCGCTGCCCACGCGGCCGTGCCGAGCGCACGCAGCGACGTGAAGAGCGCGGGCGCGGCAGCTCCGTCATGTGCATAGGTGTCTGCCAGCGCGCAGACTGCTGCCGCCTGCAGCCCCGGCACGAGCAGCGCAAGCTCCGCCGTCTCGAGCGGCAGCACGTCCTGAAAGCCCGCGAGATATGCCTGTGCAGCCTTGGGCGTGAGCGCGTTGCCGCAGGCACGCAGCAGCCCGGCACAGCAGGCGTGCAGCACGGTCTGCTTACCGGATGCACGCAGTGTGTGCGCATGGCGCAGCGCGGCTGCGGCGTCGTTTGCGGCGGCGCGGGCAAGGGCCCGGTTGTCGCGCAGCCACGCGCCGTTCGGCGTCTCGGGCGTGACGGCTTTTGCCGCGTGTGCGAGCGTGCGCGCAGCGTGCCGGATGCTGCCGGCGCGCGCGCGGCGGCGGCCGGTCACGGTCAGGGCTTGGGCATCGCGCCGCCCCGCCTCACACAGGGCTGCGGCGTTGGTATCGGCCATGTAGATCCCTCCAAAAACGGTTTGCAGTACCAAAATGTTGCCCGCGCGGAAAAGAAACTATGCGGTGACAAGAAAAAATACTTGACACCCGCGCGGCGGTGGCGTATACTACCCATGCTGTAAAGGAAAAACGGTTTACAGCGGGGAGGGACTTGCGATGCCGGACGAGACCGTGTGGCGCACGATGCTGTTCGATTTTTACGGCGAGCTGCTCACGGAAAAGCAGCGCGAGTATTACGACCTCCATTATAATCAGGACCTCTCTCTGGCGGAGATCGCCGCCAGCAGCGGCATTTCGCGTCAGGGCGTGTGGGACAACATCCGCCGCGCGGACGCCGCGCTGCGCGATGCAGAGTCCAGGCTCGGTCTGGTGCAGCGCTTTGCCGCGCAGCGCACGGCCGCGGCCGCGCTGGAGAATACGCTCACGAAGCTGCGCGACTGTGTCGGCGGCGACGCCCGGCCGCTGGCCGAGCAGGCGCTGCGGCAGCTTCAGGATCTGAAAGGATAGATACCATGGCATTTGAATCCCTGTCGGACAAGCTGACCGAGGCGTTCAAACGCCTGCGCGGCAAGGGTCGACTCACGGAGGCCGACGTCAAGGAGGCCATGCGTGAGGTCAAGCTTGCGCTGCTCGAGGCGGACGTGAACTTCAAGGTCGTCAAGGACTTTGTGCGCAAGGTGACCGAGCGCGCGACGGGTGTGGATGTGCTCGAGAGCCTCTCGCCCGCGCAGATGGTCATCAAGATCGTCAATGAAGAGCTCACCGCCCTCATGGGCAGCGAGAATCAGAAGCTGAACATCAGCTCCCATTCGCCGAGCGTCGTCATGCTCGTTGGCCTGCAGGGCGCAGGCAAGACCACCAACGGCGCCAAGCTCGCCGGCCTCATGCGCAAGCAGGGCAAGCGCCCGCTGCTCGTCGCGTGCGACGTGTACCGTCCGGCTGCCATCCAGCAGCTTGAGACCGTCGGCCGCCAGCTCGATATTCCCGTGTTCCAGATGGGGCAGGGCGATCCGGTCGCGATCGCCAAGGCCGGCATCGAGCACGCGAAAAAATACGGCAACGACCTTGTCTTTCTCGACACGGCCGGCCGTCTGCACATTGATGAGGCGCTCATGACCGAGCTGCAGAACATCAAGGCCGCCGTCGAACCGGCGGAGATCCTGCTCGTCATCGACGCGATGATCGGTCAGGACGCGGTCGCGACCGCGCAGGCCTTTGACGATGCGCTTGACATCACCGGCGTCATGCTCACCAAGCTCGACGGTGACGCCCGCGGCGGCGCAGCGCTGTCGATCAAGGCGCTGACCGGCAAGCCCATCAAGTTCGCCGGCATCGGCGAGAAGCTCGACCAGATCGAGCCCTTCCACCCCGACCGCATGGCCGGGCGCATCCTCGGCATGGGCGATGTGCTCACGCTCATCGAAAAGGCCGAGCAGAACCTCGACCAGAAAAAGGCCGAGGAAATGGCGGAGCGTCTGCGGCAAAACCGCTTCACGCTCACCGATTACTATGACCAGCTCCAGCAGCTCAAGGGCATGGGTTCCTTGCAGGACATCGCCGGTATGATCCCCGGCATGGACGCCAAGGCGCTCTCGGGCGCGAACGTCGACGAGAAGGCCATGGGCCGCATCGAGGCGATCATCCAGTCCATGACCCCCGGCGAGCGCGACAACCCGAGCATCCTCAACTCCAGCCGCAAAAAGCGCATCGCGGCGGGCGCAGGTACGAGCGTGGTCGAGATCAATAAGCTGCTCAAGCAGTTTGATCTCATGCAGCAGCTGGTGCGCCAGATGTCCGGCAACAGCAAGGCCATGAAGCGCATGAAGCGCGGCGGCCGCGGCGGTCTCGGCGGTCTGGGCAATCTGTTCGGCGGCGGCGGTGGCCGTCCCTTCGGATTCTGAAACCGATTCCACGCTCCCGCGGGGAGCTGGAGATACAGAGATTATTGATGGAGGTGAAGATACATGGTCAAGATCAGACTTCGCAGAATGGGCGCTAAGAAGGCTCCCTATTACCGCATCGTGGTGGCGGATTCCCGTTTCGCACGTGACGGCAGATGCATTGAGGAGATCGGCACTTACGATCCGCTGAGCGCGGACAAGAAGATCGTCGTCGACGCCGAGCGCGCCAACT
>ERZ826220.2143-NODE-2143-length-17558-cov-2.997658_pt1 | contig 17558 bp, 9 predicted proteins | sample MGYA00519927_ERZ826220 | MGnify/ENA primary metagenome ERZ826220 (study PRJEB31778, sample SAMEA3449225) | human gut metagenome | biome: human gut; feature: human-associated habitat; material: faeces | place: United Kingdom | collected 2010/2012 ...
GCCCTTCGGGCAATTAAAATCTTTTCTAAAGATTTTAATTGGAGTTCAGTATAATTCATGTTTCCGTGGCCGGGCGGGGCGTTCAGACTGCCCGGCTGAACAAGAGAACGGGGTGCGAGTCCCCACGCTGCCGGCACTGTAAGTGTCGAGACGGCCTGCCGTTGGTGAAAGCCAGTCATTGGAGAATTCCGAGAAGGCAGACAGGCCGCCGCTCGAGACACAAGTCAGGAGACCTACGGAAACAGACAGCGGCCGCTTTGCCCCGGGAATTGGGCGGAGACGGTCGGTTTTCGGCGCAGAAAAACGGCTGCGGCGGTCTATTGTTTTGGACTGCCGCAGCCGTTCTTCATTATATATAGAAATGTAGAAAAAGGTGCATTATGCCGACGCCAAGCAGAAATGCGATTTATGACGCGACCATCCGCAGAATGACCGCGTGCGCTCTGGAAGAAGCGGAGAACCGTTTCGCCGTGGAACACGCGCAGGACACGGAGCAGCAGCTTGCCGATTATCTCCGCAAATATGCGGACGAACTGGGGCACACGCCATGGCCACGGGAGATTCCGGGCGGCGTGACCATTCAGACACGCTTCGGAAGCTGGGAGGCGGCTGTGGCGGAGGCGGGGCTGCCTTTCCCCGAGCATCCGAACCAGCCGGGCAAGTTCCGGCGCGTCCGGGAAGAGACCCAGCGCCAGCGAGCCATCTACCGCCAGAAGAAAGCCGAAAAACGGGAGCGGGCGAAGGAACGAATGAAGGCGCAGGAAGAAAAAAGAAGAAAAAATCGTCAATCCGGTATTACCTGATCCGCGCGACCCCCTTGCGCGAATCTGTAATATATTGGGAAACTCTGAATCAATCGTCTGCGGCTGAGCAGCGGGTCTTTTGCCCCCATGCCGCAGACTGAAAAACGGGAAATACATGCAGTATTTCTCCGTTTTCCAGTCTTTGCCTGGGAACAAAATCCCTCGCTGTCAGTTCCTGCCGATGGAATCAGAGCTTCCATTAAGCTGTTTTGATTGCCCAAGGAACAGCTTTTCCTCCCTTAATACCGCCGTCGGAGCAGAGGCGGCGGTATCAAGGAAACAAAAACCTCCGCCGGGGTTCCGGCGGTGCAAATAGATATCCGGCTTATTTTGCGGCAAATGCGCGACCGACCGAAACGGGAGACACGCATTCTTGTTCAGCTGAACAAGGGAATCCGGTGCAAAACCGGAACACGGCGGGCAGACCCGTCGTGCTGTAAGCACGGAGCCGACTTCCTTTCCGCGAAAGCGGGTCATTGGGGAAACCTGAGAAGGCGGGAAGCGGCGTGGACGATTTCGTCCGAACGTGTTAGTCAGAAGACCTACAAACTGTGCGTTTGAAAAACGTGCAGCATAAGCAGAACGCCCCGGCGGCGGTAAACCCGACGTGCCGGAGCTGGCCGGAATGAATTCCGCTTTACGCCTGCGGGCGTTGCAATACCATATAATGAGGAGGTTTATTTATGAAGAGAAGACTACTGGCATTCCTGCTGGCGTTTGTGATGACGTTCAGCCTTGTGCCGGTAAACACGTTTGCCGCAGAGGCAGATGCAGCCGCTCTTTACACCAACATTACCACGGAATCCGGCGAAAATGTGACCGTCGAGTATGTGGAAACGGTTGTTGGTGAAGCGGCGTGGGGTCAATCGATCAACACACCGTATTACCATGTGACGATTCCTGAAGGAACCGAAAAGGTGCTTCTCACCTATCCGGAAAGTGTCAATCTTGTGCTTTCCGGGGATGACGGGGCAGTTTTCTTCTACAGAAATACGTACCCGGGACAAAGCACGATTGATCTCGGCGGGGCTCTCACGGTTGCGACCAACGATGACGGAAGCAAGACGGTGACCATTCCTGTTGAAAATTTCATGCTGAGTACGGATGGTTCAGTTGCTGTGGGCATGGCATACTACGTTGACGAGGAGAACCAGTCTGCTGCCGAATTCTTTGACTTTACTTACGCAGCCCCGACCCATGCGGTTACCCTGACCTCCGGCGAGGGCTATACCCTGACCGGAGAAGCCACGGTAGAGGACGGCAAGGACTACAGCTTCACCGTCACCATCGCCGACGACTACGAGATGGAAGACAACTTCGTAGTCAAGGCCAACGGCGAAACGCTGACGGCCGGTGAAAGCGGCAGCTACACGGTTGAGAACGTCACTGCCGATCTGACCATTACCGTCGAGGGCGTCGTGAAAAAGCAGGCTGCCGGTCACGCTGTGACTTTGACTCCCGGCGAGGGCTATACCCTGACCGGAGAAGCCACGGCAGAGGATGGCAAGGACTACACCTTCACCGTGACCGTGAGCGAAGGCTACGACGCGGCCAACATGGTCGTCAAGGTCAACGGCGAGGAAGTTACCGCGGTTGACGGCATTTACACCGTCGAGAAGGTTTCCTCCGACCTGACCATCACCGTCGAGGGCGTGACCGAAGCCGTTCAGAAGACGGCCGGCCTGTCCGTTCTGAAGTTCGGCGACACAAGCACCGAGGCCAAGGCGCAGATGTTCCAGCTGATTCCGGCTTTCGACCCGGCGGTCAAGGAATACACCGTGCTCGTGCCGGACAACTCCAATATGTTCTACGCTTGGGCGACGCAGGCTGATGACAGAAGCAGCAGCACGACCATTACCGCCAAGTGGGTAAACCTCAACGTCGATACCGAGAAGACACAGAAGCTGACCTCCGGCAAAGCCAGCGGCCAGAATCTGGCAGGCTTCGCACCCACCGGCACGAAGGTCAACACCATGACCGTCACCGTTGTGGACGGCGACTTCAAGGATGAGTACAAGCTCACCTCCGTCCGTGTTGCGCCGAGCCTGACCGCCCTGTCTCTGGACGGCATCCGGTTCGCGGAGAGCTTCTCCGCTTCCAAGACGGCTTACACCGCGACCACTGCCGCCGAGAGCGTTACCGTTGCGGCGACGCCCCGTGATGAAAGCTACACCGTCACCGTCAACGGCGGCAGCGACACCACCGTTCCGCTGAATCTTGGTGAGAACAAGATCAACGTGGTCGTCACCAACCCCGGCGGCTATACCAACACCTACACCATCACCGTTACCAGACTGGCAGCCATCGAGGTCGGCTTCACCGTTGACCCCGCCGACGCCAAGGTAACTGTCTGGGATTCCAACAAGGACAGAATTGCTCCCACGGACGGCAAGTATTCCGTCATGGCTGACGCCGAGTACACCTACCTCGTGCAGAGTGACGGCTATGTCAGCCAGAAGAGCAGCTTCAAGTTCAGCGAAAGCAGCACCATCGACATTACTCTGGCCGTGGCTACGGAGAACCCGAACCTGGACAAGAGCATCACTGCCGAGTGGGGCAACTTCCGCAACGGCGACAACAACCTTGGCATCACCAACGCCAAGACCCCCTACGCTCCTGAGGACACGGAGCTTCTGTGGGCTGTGAAGCACGGCACCGGCTGGGCGGCTGCCCCCGGTTCTCCCATCATGGTCGATGGCGACATCTACACCTACTCCGGAAGCACCATCCGCCGTCTCAACAGCATGACCGGCGAGACGGTGACCGAAGGCACCATGGTTGATAAGTCCAGCTACTCCATCGTCCCCATGACTTATGGCGACGGCATGGTCTTCGTTGGCCTGTCCGGCGGCAAAATTCAGGCATTCAATGCCAAGACCCTGGAATCCCTGTGGGTCTACACTGACGAGCTGGGCGGACAGCCCAACTGCCCCATCACCTACAAGGACGGCTACATCTACGCAGGCTTCTGGAACAGCGAGGACAGAAACGCCAACTTCGCCTGCATCAATACCGTTGACGAAGATCACGCCTCCGCTACCGAGGTCAAGTACGCCAGCTGGACTTACACCAGAGCGGGCGGCTTCTACTGGGCGGGCGCCTACGTCACCGACAAGCTTGCCATCGTCGGCACCGATGACGGCGCAGGCGGTTACGACACCAACGGCGCCGCGCTGCTGGTCTTCGACCGCTTCACCGGCGAGAAGCTCGACACCCACGAGGGTATCCGCGGCGACATTCGCTCCAATGTTTCCCATGATCCCCAGTCCGACCGGGTGTTCTTTACCACCAAGGGCGGCATTCTGGGCAACGCCCAGATCGACTGGGATACCGGTAAGATCCTGGACTACAAGGAAGTCGTTATCAAGGATGCGCAGGGCAATGCCAACGCCATGTCCACCTGTACGCCTTCCGTATACAATGGCAGAATCTACATCGGCGTCGCCGGCACCAGCCAGTTCGGCGCCAACAGCGGCCATGGCATCGCGGTTTATAACCTGAACGGCGACGGCTCCATGACCCAGGCGTATGTTTACGCCATCGTCGGCTATCCCCAGACCTCTGCCATGGTCTCCACGGCATACTCTGCCGAGGATGGCTCCGTGTACATCTACCTGCCCTACAACTATACCCCCGGCGGCGTTTCCGTACTGAAGGATAAGCCCGGCCAGACTGCGCCTGTGACCACCACCGGCTCCGGCTACAGCGAGGTCTTCACCCCGGTCGGCCCCCTGGCGCAGTACTGCATCTGCTCCACCATCGCCGACCAGTACGGCACGATCTACTATAAGAACGACTCCTGCTACATGATGGCGATCACCTCCAAGATCGAATCTCTGGAGATCACCCAGTATCCCACCATCACCGAGAACGAGGACGGCTCCATCACTGTTGACGGCCTGAAAGCTGTCACCAAGCTGAAGAACGGCGAGGAGCGGGATGTATCCAACTATGTTTCCGTCGTCAAGAACGAGGAGACCGGCGGCTACACCGTGTCCTACACCTACGGCTTCGACAACGCTAACTACGGCCTGAAGACCGTGACCGCTGAGATTGCCGACTACACCGTCACCATCCCCACGGGCGAGGGCTACACCATCACCGGTGAGAAGACCGCCAAGGGCGGCAAGGATTACACCTTTAAGCTGGAGCTTGACTACCGCTACGAGGCGGGGGAGGACTTTGCCGTGCAGGTCAACGGCGAGACCGTCACCGGCGAGAAGGGCGTCTACACCGTCAAGAATGTTTCTACCGATCTGGTCATCACCGTCAAGGGTGTGAAGGAGAAGGTTCTGGAGCCTGTCACGGTCTACTTCTCCTTCTCTCATGATGATACGTTCGAGTCCTGCGAGCAGTCCGGCGAAACCATGGCGCTGAAGAAGGTCACCGTTCCTTACTTCGATCTGGAGCTGTATGGCCTTGAGAACTTCTACTTCGCCTCTGAGAATTACGGCCCTGCCAGCGGTGACCCCACCGGCGGCCCCGGCAGCGCTCTGGACCCCGGCACCAAGGAATTCGCTTACGGAAAGATCACCATGCTGCACCTGTTCATCTATGCCACCGAGGTTTACTATCTGGGCATTGACCCTGCGGATGCGGGCAAGGGCTATCTGGCGGATAATGGTATGGGCACCGATATCTTCAATTACAGCGGTTCTACGGGCTCCATCTTCCTGCAGAATATCTGGAATTACGACCTGAACCTGAACTACTATCTGAACTACGAGTATCCTCTGGCCTCTGCGGGCTGGGGCAGCACATGCGATCAAATCCTGCTCCGCGAGGGCGACATCGTCACCCTCGGCCACTTCTCCGACTATAGCTTCTTCAACGATACCGCCAGCATCTTTAATTACATCGTAGCCGACAAGAAGGATCCCGTTCAGGGCGACAAGATCAAGCTGGAGCTGTACCATGCGGGCGCTGACATGTATGGTTCTTACAACACTGCCCACACCCTCATCGACTACAGCCCCAGTGTTTACTGCACGCCTGTCAACGATATCGTTTCCGGCGACGTGACCACATGGCAGTATGTGGGAAATGCGGAAGCTGACGGCAGCCTGGTCGTGGATACCAGCACTCTGGCTCCCGGCGAGTATATCTTTGCTCTGGCCGGCCAGCCCGGTAAGGAGAACTCCGGCGTCATCTGCTCCACCCCCGGCGGTATCCGCCTGACCATCCACGAGAAGCCCGTCGTGAAGGGCGATATCAACGGCGACGGTGTGATCGACTCCACCGACGTAATGGCTCTGTTCAACGCAATCAACTCCGGCGATGACCTCGACGCCACTGTTGCAGACGTCAACGGCGACGGCGTGATCGATGCCCGCGACGTGATGGCGCTGTACAACATCATCAAGAGCGACAACTGATCCAGCAGATGGTTTGCCGGCCGGAATATCCTGTTTTGACCGGCAAACCGCACCTTACCGGTACTTGACTCAAAGCAAAAAGGACAACTTCTGACAGGAGGATGTTATGAAAATTTTTAAGAAATCCATGTGCCTGCTCCTCGCGGTAGTCATGGTTCTCGGCATGGCGATCACCGCCTCCGCCGTGGAGACCACGGAAACCATGAGCGTGACGGCCAGCAAGGCCAACCCGGCGGTTGGCGAGGAATTCAGTATTTATCTGAACGCCAGCGGCAATATCGCCGAATGCGGATGCTTCCAGATGGACCTGTACTACGATCAGGATCTGTTCGAGTACGTGGGCGCAAACACCGCTTTCACACCCAACCACAACACCAATAAGACCACCGGCGCGCGGTATATCCGCCTGACGTGGCTTGACCTGACCAGCCAGACCGTGATCCCCAAGGGGCAGTTCTGCGAGCTGAAGTTCAAGGTCCTGAAGGCTGGCGAATATCACTTCCAGCTGACCAACATCGTCATTTCGGATTATAAGGGCGACGCCATCATGAATGTTGCCACTGCTCCCGGCTCCGTGGACGTGGCTGCAACGGAAGCCCCCGCCTTCGTCGGCTACGCAGTTTCCGCTTCCGAGGACAAGACTGTCACCGTCGGCGAGAGCGCCGAGGTCAAGATCAATGTTTCCAACAGCGACAGCATCATCACCACCTACAACGCCTATGATCTGACCCTGACCTATGACACCGACAAGCTGACCTACAATTCCTGCACCGCCACCGACGCTCTGGCAGTCGTGAAGGAAGACGTTCCCGGCACCATCCGTGTGATCGGCTTCGGCGATGACAAGAATCTGGATACCCCCGCCGCTACCCTGAGCTTTACCGCCAAGGGCACGGGCGAAGCGGAAGTGAAGATCACCTCTGCCAAGGTTGACATCGGTTCTCAGGCCGTCGGCAGCGACGCCCCCGATGCACATATCCTCGACACCACCACCGTCATCTCCGTGACCGGCTACACCGTCACCCTGGGCGAGGGCCTGTCCGGTGAATCCACCGTCGCTCCCGGCGCGGACTACACCTTCACCGCTATCGACGCGGACAACTACGACTACGTTATCTCCGCCACCATGGGCGGCGAGGCCACCGCTGCCAACAACAACGGCAACGGCACCTATACCATCCCGGGTGTCACCGGCAATCTGGTGATCAATGCCGCCATGACGCCCAAGAGCTACAATGTCACCGTGGAAGGCACCGGCGCAGGCGATGTGACCGCTGCCGATAAGGCCACTTACAACACCGACTACACCTTCACCGTGACCGAGGACGGCAACTATACCTATAACACCACCGTGACCGTGGGCGGCAAGGCCTACACTCTGGGCACTCCCGAGAATGGCAAGTACACCATCCCCGGCACCGACATCAAGGGTGACATTGTGATCAGCGTCACCAAGACCGTGAAGCCCTCCTCCGTGGTTTCCGTCACCAAGCCCGATTACGTAAAGGGCAACGACACCGCCACCAAGGGTCAGGATTACACCTTCACCGTCGATAAGGAAGAAGGCTATGATTACTCCGAGCCTACCGTCAAGGTCGGCGATGTGGATGTGACCGACAAGGTGGTCAAGAACGGCGATGGCAGCTACACCATCCCCGGCTCCACCATCACCGGCAACATCACCATCGAAGTGACCAAGACCGCGGCTGTTGCTGTGGACGTCGCCCAGTACCTCACTCTGGACGGCAAGGTCATGTACCTTGTGACCGCTACCGGCACTCTCCCCGAGGGTCAGGTTGCCAAGTACGACGGCATGAGCATGTTCTGGTCCGAGAAGTACAACGCATACGCTTATCTGGTTATCTCTGCGGATAATCTGGAGGCTGTGAAGGCGGAAGCCGCTGCGAAGGTCAAGGTCGCGGAAGGCACCTCTGCCGGAACCGTGGATTACAGCGGCGATGTGAACGGCACCGGCCTGACCGACGTCAACGACGCTCAGCTGACCTACGATATGTACAACACCAAGTACAGCAGCTTCGATGTTGTCTCCATGCTGAAGTTCCTGAATGCCGATGTGAGCGGCGACAAGAAGGTCAATACCGCTGACGCTACCGCTATCGTCAACCTCATCAAGTGATTTCCTGAATGACCGGGTCTTCTGACCCGAAACCAAAGCGCCTCCCCCGCCGTGAAAGGCGGGGGAGGCCAGACCGCAGAATTCGGAGGGTCACAGGTGTCCCTATGGAAAGTGGGGACAGCTGTGAATTTCCGACACCTTTGCCATAGGATGTGAATTTTATGAAAAAGAAAGTTTTATCCAGTCTGCTTGCTTTTGTAATGCTTTTGTCCGCCCTGCCCACGGGAGTTTATGCCGCGGAAACGCGCTATTCGGTCGCCGCTTCGCCGGATCAGACTACGGATGCTGGGAAGACCGTCAGCATGAGCGTGTCCGTCTCCGGGGGAAAGTACAACGCCTATGATCTGGCGCTGACCTATGACACCGCGCGGCTGACCTATGTGTCCGGTCAGGCGGCGGATAAAGGGGCTTCGGTAGCCGAAAAGAGCGGAAGCATCCGCGTCATCGGTTACGGCGCGGATAAGTCCGCTTCCACGAAGGTCGTAACCCTGACATTCAAGACAAAGGCGGCGGGGACTGCAAAGGTTGTGATTTCCTCGGCGAAGATCGACACCGGCACAAACGCCCCGACAAAAAACGCGCCTCCGGCTGCGATCAGCAGAAATACCACAAAGTTTACCATCCAGCCGGGATACACCGTGACGCTGGACGAGGGGCTGGCCTCTGACAGCCTGAGCGCGGCGGCAGGGGAGGATTATACCTTCCGTGCGACAGATCCGCTTCACTATGATTACAAGCCCTCGGCGAAGATCGGCGGCAAGGACGTCACGGCCAAGGATAACGGCGACGGCACCTACACCATCCCCGGCGGCGAGATCACCGGAAATATCACGGTCAAGGCGAACAGAACCCCCAAGACCTATAAGGTAACATTCAAGGGCGAGGATCTGTCGGGCGAGAATTCCGCGCCTTATAACACGCCCTACCATTTCAAGCTGAACCGGAAGGCCGGATACAGCTACGTTCTGCGTGTGACCATCGGCGGAAAATCTTACACCGGCTACAAGGCGGAGAACGGCGGCTACGTGATTCCGGGTGCGGCCATCACAGGCGACATTGTCATCACCGCGCAGAAAACCAAGATCAATTCCGGCGGCGGAAGCTCCAGCGGCGGCTCAGGCGGCGGAAGCTCTGCCAAGTATGTGTCGGTCAGCTTCATCGGCTCCGGCGCGGACGACGCGGTGGGCAGGAAAACCACACGGCGCGGTTCGGATTATACATTCCGCATTGATCGTAAGGACGATACCGATTATGACGTTTCCGCAAGGGTCAACGGCGTCACCGTCAAATGTACCTACGACAGTAAAAAGAATATTTACCGTATTCCGGGCAGCGAGGTTACAGGAGATATCACCATCACGATTACGAAGGGCGCCCCGGTGGAGGTCAACGTATACGTCACGCTGGACAAGCAGAGCATGTACCTTGTGACTTACAGCGGCAGCGTTGAAGATGGGCATGTCCCCATGTACGACGGACAGAATATGTACTGGTCGGAAGCCTACAACGCCTACGCATGGCTGGTGATTTCCTCCGCTGATGAAAAAGAGGTCGTGCGGACTGCCCGGAACAGTATCATCATCGGAGAAGGGGAGGCCGCCGCCTCCATCGACTACTCCGGCAACGTTGATCTCAGCGGGCGCATCGATGTGGACGACGTACATCTCGACCACGACGTGTACAACGCGAGATACACGCTGGTAAGCATGGTGATGCACAAATTCCTGAACGCAGATGTCAACAGAGACCGGAAGGTGGACGTAAAGGATGCGGTGTGGATCGTCAACCGCATTCTCAGCGGACAGCAAGGAGCGTGACATATGAAGAGAATCACCAGTGTCATTCTGGCCATCGCACTGATATTCGCGCTGGCCGTGACGGCCATGGCGGCGGAGATCGCGGACTGCACCGTGTCCGCCGATTCCGTGTCGGCGACGGCGGGGGGGACTGTGACTGTACCCATCCGCATTTCCGGGAACCGGGGCTTTACCAATTTCGGCATTGCTCTGGACTATGACCGGGAGCAGCTGGAGCTGCTGAGCATCCGGACGGCGGAAGGGGAAACGCCCTATCTCTGCGGCACGACGGTTGCCGTGAATACCCAATGGACAGGTACGGACGAGAAGACCTTTGGCTACGTCACGGCTGCTCTGGAAGAAGCCGCGACGGCAGACGGAATTCTGTTCACGGCCACTTTCCGGGTCAGTGGGGATTTTTCCGGCACTGCGGCGGTGCAGCCGGTGGTGCAGTATATGCGCAGCAACAAACGGCTGCTGTCTGTATTTGACGCCATTCCCGTCACGACCGTGAGCGGAACCGTATCGACGGTTCTGGTGGGAGACTATGACCAGAACGGAACGGTAAACGCGCTTGACGTCATGGGCCTGTACAGAGCTGTGATAAGCGGCACGGATTTCTCGGAAGAGGATCTTGACCGCCTGGATGTCAACCGGGACGGTATGATCAACGCGCTTGACATAATGGCAATTTATGGGATCGTATCGGGCGGTCAGGAATGACCCGACCCACAGAAAAGGAGCGAAATATGATGAAAAAAGTTCTGTCCTGCTTACTCGCGGTCATGCTTTTCCTGACCTGCATTCCCACGGCGATGGCAGTGGATAACGCCCGTGACTTCTTCTTCGAGCTGTCCGTGGACGGCAGCGATAAGAAAGAGGTACAGCCCGGCGACATCATTCAGGTGGATTTCAACCTGAAACGGTCGGACAGCGGCGACGCCTACACCATGTACGGTATGCAGAACGAAATTCGCTACGACAGCAATTTCTTCGAACTGGTGGAGGGCAGCGCCCTGCTGAGCAACGGCATTTCCACGACGGACATCGGCCTGCGGGACAATTACCGGGAATTTTACATGAACTTTGTGTCTCTGTCCGGCGGCGAGGAATGGAACGCCCAACGTCTGGTCGGCTCCTTCAAGCTGAAGGTGATCGCCACGTCCGGCGTGTCCAAGATCACGAATCAGGACTATCTGGTGTCCACCAAGGACGGAACCGATGAATATAAGGCGTCCTGTCAGGATGTGACCATCATCATTTCCACCGACTGCACGGTCACGTTTGAGCCAAACGGTGGCACGGCGGTTCCCAGCCAGACCGTCCGGTACGGCGAGACCGTGGAGCGGCCGGACAATCCTACCCGGGAGGGCTACCATCTGGTGGGCTGGTATTCGGATATCGACCTCCAGAATCCCTGGGATTTTGACACCGACACCGTTCAGGGCAATGTGACCCTGTACGCAAGATGGGAGAAGGGCGACGCGCCTGAGACGGATGCTGACGGCACCGGCAGCGGCCTGTGGTGGCTGCTGGGTCTGGGCCTGCTTGGTCTGCTGCTTCTGCTCCTGCTCCTCCTGCTGCTGGGCAGAAAGACGGTTCACTTCGAGACCGGCTGCGACAGCAAAGTCAAGGATCAGAAGGTGAAAAAGGGCAGTCTAGCGACACGTCCCGAGCAGCCGGTTCGTCCGGGCAGAGCCTTCGCCGGATGGTACGCAGATGAGAGCTGCACCAAGCGCTGGGATTTTGACAACGACAAGGTTGAAGATAATATGACACTCTACGCAAAGTGGCTATAAGTTCATGCGCCCCCACCCGGATTTTTCCGGGTGGGGCACACGTGCATTCTGCGGAGACACGTGAATTGGGGCAAATTCCGAAGACAAAAGGAATGGCAGTATGGATTGGAATTCATTATTTCACAGCAAATATCTGCGGGGCGGCCTGTGCGCAGTGCTGATCGCCGCGATCCTGCTGGGACTGTGGCTTCCGGGAACGGGGCTGAAGGAGGCCCAGCCGGATGACCCCCTGCAAGGGGAGGGCGTCCGGGAGATCACGGTGCTGAAGCTGGGGGAGAATTTGGAGCAGCTGAACACCATTTCGGTTCCCAGCGGCGGCCAGACAAAATCCACAGAGCCGAATGACAAGGCCAGCGAGACCCGACCGGAAGAAACCCAGCCAGATTCCTCTACGGACGACGGTAGCGACGATCAGGAGGACGGAAATCAGGGCGAAGACGGCGGGGAAGTGTCTCCCTCGGAGCTGTCGCTGGTCTTGACCTGGAACGCAAAGGGAATTGCCTGTGCCGCGGGCAACACGCAGGCGTTTTCCGTAAGCAGCTATGAGCTGAACGAGGACTTGTTCCGGTTTCGCGTAAGCCTGACCGGAACACAGGCGCAGGATGCAAAGATCGTGGGCGGCGTTTCCGTCACCGAATCCACCCAAACGGCGAAGGAGCTGACCTGGCCGAGCGGGTCGCTGCCTATGGCACCGGCGGCGGGAACGGACAAGGAGGTCTACGAGGTTTCCTTCACAGTCAGAACCCCGGAGCGGGACGTGTTTTTCCGGTATAAGATCACCTATCAGAAGCTCCCGGACGTGCAGCTTTCCTTTACCTGGCGGGGAACCGGAAACCACAAAGGCACGCTGCTTTGTATGCCCAATGGCAGTGTTACGGATAAAATCAAAAACAACCAGCTGGGCGGAGGCAGGATAAGCTACGAGATGAAATTGGTCGGCAGTGATGCTGAGAGCGCGGGCGCGAGAATTGTGAGCGCGAGCTATACTTCCGATGGAGCATCCGGGAGCAGTCAGTTGGAGCCGATTGACCAAGGCTTTTTGGATATGAAAATGCCGGCAGGTGAGACCTCCAATACCTATCGGATTTCGGTTACCGCTCTTGCAAACGGACATAGGGCGCATTTTGAGGTTATTCTGCATTATGGCAACGATGTGACGCTGGAAATGCGCTATACCCTCAACGATGGCAGCGAGAGGAGCATTTTTTGCCAAAACAAACAGTCCAGAACGGCGGATACCGTGTATGACGACCAATTGACCGGGGATATGCTGCCATACGAAATGTCCGTTGTCGGTTCCGATGCCGACGGCGTTGAGATCACTTCCGTCAAATGCACTCAGCCCGGAAACAATAATAAAACCCTGACCCTTGGAACATCGGACGCGGTTCAGCTTTACCTGAATGGCGGAAAAACCGGTCAGAATAATTTCACGATCGAAGCAAAAGACGATTCGGGAAATCAATATATTTTCAAAATCAATGTCCCTTATAAGCACAAGGGAACGAAGAGTATAGATATCGATTTGAAACTCGAAGACCAAGACGAAATTCCTAACGAAGTCATAACCAATCTTTTGGTTACCGCGCAAGGAAAAGACATGGCAGGGAATACGGTCAGCATTCCGGCGAAGGGAACGAATGAATTTATTCTGGTTACGCTGGATGAAATTGAGGTTACAAATCCTACCTCTTCCGGTGACGGCTGGGAGTACGGCCTGTTTCCGTCTAATCCGGAGACGGGGGACAGAAAGAAACATGCCCTCTATGTTTACGCCGAGGACGCTTACGGCAACTGGGGGAAAGCGGAGCTGACGCTGAATGGCTTCCGCGTAGAACCCGGGCAGAAGATTGGAGACGCGACGATTTATGTAGATATGACAGTGCTGGGGGTCGGTGTTGTCGGCCCTATCCCTTATGAGGTTCTGGCGGATGAGCCGATTTCCTATGTGGTCGCCAAGGCAATCATGGGAAAGGACACCGGCGAACCCTTCGGTGCGGCAAGCGATACTCTCGGCTGGCGGGGCGATTACGGCGGGACGCTGGACACTGGTTTCTATCTGCGGAGTTTGAATACCGACTATCACGCAGATGCACTGGAAGATGCGGTCTGGCCGGGAAGCACGGAAGAGGAAGTGCTGGATGCCATCGACGCCCGGTTCGGCGCGGGGACTGGTCTTGCAGTTTTGTGGCGCTGCCTGTACCGCAACGGACTGAACAAAAGCGCCGGCTCCGGCAGCACCTTCGGCGAGTTCGATTATACCAGCGGCTCCGGGTGGATGTACTCGATAGGCGGCAGCTATTACCCGGGTCAGTCCATGTCTGCGGTGCGTCTGAAGGAAGGAGATGTGCTGACCCTGCGCTATACCCTGGCCTACGGGTGGGACATCGGCGGCGGCAGCGACAATTACGGCAATGTTGTGGGATACTGTGTCGAAGGGTGCAATGGCACAATTTATGTTAACCATCGATGGGAAACCGCAGAAGACCCGGACGGCTCCGTTCGCTACGTGTGCCGCTGCTGCGGCATGGTTCAGGACTGCCCCCACGCGCATATGACCTACAAGGATTTGGAGGACGGAACCCATATTCTGCTCTGCGAGGATTGTCAGGCGGTCATCGGCGACCCGCTCCCCCACAACTGGACATACGACGCCGGGGACACGGAGGACAGCCACGTCTGCGCGGAGTGCGGCGCGGCGGAGCAGCATTTCTGGAAGGAAGTGGAAGGCACCAACACTGCCACCTGCACCGAGCCGGGCGTCAGAACGGTCAGATGCAGCATCTGCGGCATGGAAAAGGAAGAAGAAGCCGAAGCGAAGGGGCACACGCTGGACAATCGCTGGAACCACACGGCGCTGGAGCACTATCAGAAATGCTCGACCTGCGGCGAGGAATTTGGGCGCGGAAATCATGAGTACACATATAGTGAGGACTGGGACGATTATGAGTGCCGTATCTGCCATGTGCTCCACGAAGAAATCTGCGGCGGCGCCCTGACGATTCAGGAAGCTACCTGCCAGAAAATTGTGTACCACTGTGACAGCTGCGGCTATGACATGACGAAGCCCGGCACCTTCGACGAATATCATGATTACGTGGACGGCTTCTGCCGGTACTGCGGCGCGGAAGACCCGGATCATGTGCCGCACGAGCACGATTACCATGAGACGCATCGGGTTGACCCGACCTGCACGGAGGACGGGTATATCGAGTACACCTGCGACTGCGGGGACTCCTATACAGACCCGCTCCCGGCCACCGGCCACAGCTGGGGCGAATGGATGCCCGCGGGGGACGGGGAGGAAGTCCGCTACTGCGGCGTCTGCGGCGCGGAAGACTACCGGACAACCGGAGAGGATACGTACAGCGTGCGTATGTTCTTCCTGAACTGGCTTTTCCCAAAGATGCATAAAAAATAGGGGGAATCACAATGAATGAGAAAATTCCTGAGATCCTGCGGCAGATCGAAACGGTCGTTGTGGGTAAAAACGAAATTGTTGAGAAAATCCTGATGGCGATTCTGGCGGGCGGCCATGTGCTGATGGAGGACGTTCCCGGCGTGGGCAAGACCACCACGGCCATGACCTTTGCCAAGGTGCTGGGACTGGACACCAAGCGCGTTCAGTTCACCTCCGACACCGTTCCGTCGGACATTATCGGCTACTCAGTCTATGACAAGGAAAGCGGCAGCTTCGTCTATAAGCCCGGCGCGGTCATGACAAATCTGCTTCTGGCCGACGAGATCAACCGCACCTCCAGCAAGACCCAGTCCGCCCTGCTGGAGGCAATGGAAGAACTGCACGTGACGGTGGACGGCAAGACCTACGAGCTGCCCCAGCCCTTCGTGGTGCTGGCGACCCAGAACCCCGTGGGTTCTGCGGGAACGCAGATGCTGCCGCCGTCTCAGATGGACCGGTTTATGATTAAGATCAGCATGGGCTACCCCGATTTTGAAAGCCAGATCAGCATTTTGCGGGACAGACACACGGAAAACCCCCTGAACCGGGTGACCCCGGTGGTTGACCGGGAGCAGCTGCAGGCGCTGATTCAGGAAGCGGCGAAAGCGGAAATTCAGGACGCCGTTTACGAGTATGTCACCCGGCTGACACAGGCCAGCCGGGAGCACCCCATGGTGCAGCTGGGCGTCAGCCCCCGCGGCGCGCTGGCGGTGTGCCGGATGGCGAAGGCCTACGCTTACTTAAACGGCCGGGACTTTGTCATCCCGGAGGATGTGGCCGCCGTGTTCCCGGATGTGTGCTGCCACCGTCTGGTGCTGACCACCAAGGCAAGAATGATGGAGGAGCGGCCGGAGACGGTCATTGCCGCCATTCTGGATTCCGTAAAAATGCCGGTGATTAAGCAATAAACGAAACAACGAACGGAAGCAGGTACTGCTTATGATCGCAATGAAATTGGGCTGGGCGGTGCTGGAGGGCATCTGCGTCTGGCTTACCCTGTATTACGGGAGCAGCGGCGCGCTGGCTCTGGCGGCGGCGCTGCTGGTTTTGCCTCTGGGCAGCCTCCCGATCCACCTTTTCCTGAGAAAACGGCTTCGGGTGCGGGTGGAAGCACCCGCCGTGGTGCGGAAAGGGGACGAGGGCGGCGTCACGATCTGTCTGGAAAACCCCACGCTGCTGCCCGCCCTGCGTATCCGCTGCCAGGTAACGACCCGGAATCAGCTGAACGGCGAGCGCTGCACCCGGAATGTCATGACATGGGCGTTCCCGAAAGGGCAGCGGCGCACGTCCCTGCGCTTGGGAAGCGAGTATTGCGGACGCATCCGGATTTCCGTGGAGCAGGTGAAGCTCTATGACTGTTTCGGCCTCATCGGCGTCCCCTGCGGATGCAGCGCGGAAGCGCACATGACGGTGCAGCCGGACACCTTCCACATTCGGGTGAATCTGATCCCCAATCCCGACAGTCAGGAGGACAGCGACACCTATTCTCAGGAGCGGCCCGGCGCCGACCTGACGGAGACGTTCCAGATTCGGGAATACGTCCCCGGCGACAGTATGCGGCAGATCCACTGGAAACTCAGCGGAAAATTTGACCGGCTGATCGTCCGCGACCCGGCGCTGCCCATCACCCGCAATGTGCTGGTGTTCTGGGAGAGAACGGGGCAGTCCGGAAGTGTCAAACGCATTGACGCGCAGGCGGAAACGGTGGTGTCAGCGTGCCGGAGCCTGTCGGACAGCGGCATCCAGTTCACCCTCGGATGGAACGATACGGACAGCAATGTCTGCGTCCTGCATGAGATTTGCGGCATGGAAGATCTGGTCGGCGTTATCCCCCGGCTGCTGTGCGCCGCCGGAAGGAAGGATGGTGTCGGCGGCGCGTCGCTGCTGGTACAGACCCGGCCGGATGCCCTGTGCGGACATATGGTGTACATAGGGGAGGAACCCTGCGCCGATGTATTGCAGATGCAGCGGCTGGGGCATGTCACGGCGTTGCTCTGCGGCGAATCGCCTTTGGAGGGGAGCATCCCCTTCGACGTGGGGCGGTATCGGGAACAACTGGGAGAAATTGACATATAATACGATTTCGCAATAAAATGATTTCATCATTTTATTGCGCTGTTTCACAGCGAACCGCCGGGGCGGCGGTAAGAAATGTATTGACTTCGTTTTTAGCGGCAGTGCCGCTGGC
>ERZ826220.2151-NODE-2151-length-17509-cov-5.074997_pt1 | contig 17509 bp, 16 predicted proteins | sample MGYA00519927_ERZ826220 | MGnify/ENA primary metagenome ERZ826220 (study PRJEB31778, sample SAMEA3449225) | human gut metagenome | biome: human gut; feature: human-associated habitat; material: faeces | place: United Kingdom | collected 2010/2012 ...
ATGTTCATAGGGTACCTCGCTGATAGATAGAATGTCCGAAATCGTACTTGAGCGACAGCGGCCAGTATAGTACGATTTCGGACATCCGTCAAGGGGGAAGATCGTTCAGATCTCAGAAAGATTCCGCCAGGAAGACGGCGGCGAGGCTCAGCCCCAGGCTCAGGAGGACGTAGAGGGCAGCGGGAAGGTATCGGCCGCTCTGCAGGAGGCCGCTGGTCTCCAGGGCGAAGGTGGAGAACGTGGTGAAGCCGCCGCAGACGCCGGTCTTCAGGAAGAGGACGAGGCGGGGGTCCAGGCCGCTCTGGCGGCTGAGGGCGGCGGCGAGGAGGCCGATGGCGAAGGCCCCCAGGACGTTGGTGCAGAGGGTGTTCATCGGGAAGGACCCGGTCCGGTCCAGGGGGACCAGGGACAAAAGATAGCGGAGCACGGAGCCCAGAAAGCCCCCCAGCCCCACGGCAAGACAGTTCAGCATAGCGGTTTCCTCCTGAAAAAGAATAAGATGACCCCTGCCTGAGCAGAAGTCATCAGCAAAACGCGGTTCCGGTCACCCGAGGGAGCACTTCATTCCCAGAGACAGGATAGCATAGGGGAAGGGGGATTGCAAGGAGAGGGACGAAAAAATCAAAGGGGCTGGTCCTCCTCAGAGGGAATATAGTGCATCACGCCATCCACGTCGCATCCCAGGATGCGGCAGAGGTCGTTGATGGTGGTGGTGTTCACAGGCTTATTCTTCCGGAGTTTATCAATGGTAGAGCTGGAGATATGGTGGTTCCGGATAAGGGAATAGGTGGATTCATGGGAGCGCCGCAGCGTCTCCCAAAAGGCGGCATATGAGATCATGCGGTCCCTCCCTAAGATGCTTGCTTTCATCTTAGGATGTGATTGCGATATTGACTATAGTCGTAATAAAGACTGTAACGGGGATAGGTCCCAAGAAAATGAAAGAGGAGGATACTATGAGAGGGAACGCAAGGATCCTGACGGTACTGCTGTGCCTGACGCTGATACTGGGGCTCTGCGGCTGCAGCTGCCGTCATGAGTGGGTGGACGCCACCTGCACGGAGCCCAAGACCTGCGCGAAATGCGGGGAGACACAGGGGGAGGCCCTGGGACACACGCCCGGCGAATGGCAGCAGGACGAACCGGACTATGTGACATCTGTCATCTGGCTGCGGCAGTACTGCACAGTATGTGGAGCAGAGGTAGATGTGGACATGAAAGCGCTGAGCAGCTACTGCCAGGACGGAACGCTGCTGCTGTCGCCGGAGGAGTTTGCGGAGCGGCTGGACAATCTCTTCGGAACGCTTACGAACCACTACGGCGCGGACTGCGATTTCAGTGCAAAGATCATGTCCGCGGAGGAGGATTCCATGGGCTGCGTGGTAGCAAATGCCAAGGGAGAGCTGCTTTGCGTCGCATTATTCACCACGAAGACCGGCAGCTCCATCACAGATCCGGACAGCCGGAAGATCGCAAAGATCGTGGCGGGCTTTACCACTCAGGATTCCCAGGAGATCGCCAGCGTCCTTTTTGCCATGACGCTGGCCGTAGATCCCGCGCTGGAAGTCAGCAGTGCCAAGGAGGTGGCGGGGAAATTCCTGGACGATCCCTATAGCTATCACGGTCTTCGCTACGCCTTTTACGCTTACAGCGGAGAGTACTATTTCAGCATTTCTGTGGAGTGAAGGAAAAAGGAAGGCAGGGGCAACGCCCCTGCCTCCCTTTTTGATCTTTCCGCCCGGATGCGAAAAAGACCGCACTTCGTAAGAAGTGCGGTCATGGTGGAGACTACTGGACTCGAACCAGTGGCCTCATGCGTGTGAAGCATGCGCTCTAACCAGCTGAGCTAAGCCTCCATTTTTTAGTTGGCCTATCAGACGCCACTCACGACGTCTGATAGGTTGGTGACCCGTACGGGATTCGAACCCATGTTACAGCCGTGAAAGGGCCGTGTCTTAACCACTTGACCAACGGGCCGGGAAGATCCGGGAGACGTCACGTGACGTCTCCGGATCATGGTAGCGGCGACTGGACTTGAACCAGTGACACTCCGGGTATGAACCGAATGCTCTAGCCAGCTGAGCTACGCCGCCATATCTGCCTCAAATAGGCACGAATTACTATAACAGATGGGCAGAAAATTGTCAAGCCATTTTTCTGATTTTCTTTTTCTTTTTTTGCGGTCTCGTTTTTTCAACGCCGCTCTGCCTGGATCGCGTTCACCGGACAGCCGTTTGCGGCATCCAATACCCGGAAGAACCGTTCCTTCGCAGGCTGGGAGAGCACCGTGGACACCCGCCCAATGACCCGAAACACCTCCGGTACGGCGGCGGCGCACATACCGCAGCCGATGCAGCGCTTATCATCAACCATTACTGTCATATTGCCGCCTCCTTTTCGCATGAATATTATAACGGAAACCTTCCTTTTTTGCAACAGCTTTCCGCCGTCAAAGGCTGCGGACTTACTGGAAGATCCCACCGATTTTGTAACACTTTTTTCATTTACTTCATCCTGCATCTATGCTATGCTATAGGTGTTATGTAGACCACCCTGTCCGGGGTTTCCCGGACCTGTACCGATAGGAGGTTCCTATGAAGCACCGCATCCGTAAACTCACATCCCTGCTGCTGTCCCTCAGTCTCATCAGCGCGCTGACTCTGCCCGCCGCCGCGTCAAACGCGCTGGGGGAGGACCTGTCCGCCAAGGACACACTTCTCCACCAGGAGACACAGCTTTCCACCAATGTATTCTGGAGTACAACTTACTCCGATCTCCGGACGGAAAATCTCATCACCTACACGCCTAACAAGGCTGTGACCCCCATTGTCACCTACGGCGACGCGCTGACAGACCGTTCCAGCGTGGCGAACACGGCCGCGCTGCTGGAAGATGACGGCTACCGGGTAGTGGCCGGCATCAACGGCGATTTCTACAATGTCTCCACCGGCCTGCCCATTGGCATGGTGGTTACGGAGGGACTGCTCCGCAGCAGTGACGCCGGATATTACGCCATCGGCTTCCGGGCGGACAGCTCTGCCATTTTGGGCAAACCCGGCGTCAAGGTCTCCGCAAATCTGGGTTATGCCGTGGATGACGGCTTCGGAAGCTCCACAGAGCTGGTCCGGCCGGTGGCGGCGGTGAACAAGGCTCGCACCAACAGCGGCCTTTACCTCTATACATACGATTTTAACGCCAAGCACACCACCGGCACCACAGAACCCGGCATCAATGTAGTCTGCACCGTGGAGCAGGGGAAGCTGGCCATCGGCTCCACTGTCACCCTCCGGGTGAATCGGGTAGAGGAGACCACCGTCACCGCCATCCAGCCGGACCAGATCGTTCTCTCCGCCAATTTGCAGGCGGACAGCTACTATACCACCGCACTGCAAAACATCCCACAGGGAAGTGAACTGACCCTCACCGTCTCCGCCAACGATGGCTGGGAGGACGTGGAGTATGCCATTGGCGCGCTCTACTGTCTGGCGGAAAACGGAGCTGTGGTCCCCAACCTGGCCGCTGGGAGCAATCCCCGCACCGCCGTTGGCCAGAAGGCGGACGGCACTCTGGTCTTTTACACCATCGACGGCCGCAAGACCGGCCACTCCATCGGTGCCTCCCTGACTCAGGTAGGGGAGCGGCTGTTGGAGCTGGGCTGCCAGACGGTTCTGTGTCTGGACGGCGGCGGCTCAACCAATCTGGCGGTGACAACGCCGGATTCCACAACGGCCACCATCATCAACCGTCCCTCCGAGACCGGGCGCAAGGTCACAAATCAGGTGTTTTTAGTGGCCTCCGACCGCGCCAGCGGCGATCTTGACCACTTCTATGTCCACGCCGCCGGTGACTATGTGCTGGCCGGCAGTGCCGTGTCCGTCACAGCCTCCGGTGTGGACAGCAGTTACATCCCCATGAATGCCAGCTATACACTGTCCGCCAGCGCCGGCAGCATTGCGGAGCAAGAGGACGGCCGCTATCTGCTGACTACCCCCGTCTCCGGCGGCGATATCACCGTGACGGCCTCTGGCCAGGGGGCCAAGGGCAGCACCGTGGTCCACGCCATCCGCAACCCGGACACCCTGACCCTGAAAAACGGTGCCTCCAACCTGACGGAGCTTACCGTGACCCCCGGCAGCAAGACCGCTCTCACCGCTGGGGCCGTCTGGAACCATCTGCCTCTGACGGCAACCAATGAAGCCTTTACCTGGTCTGTTTCCGGGGACATCGGCACGGTGGATGAGCACGGCGTGTTCACCGCCTCCGCCCCCGGCACCGGAAACCTGACGGTCTCCGCCGGGGACAAGAGCCTGACTATCCCTGTCACGGTGGCTCAGGTGGCCCTGCAAACCATCGAGGACTTTGAAACTCCGGATACGCGCTTCTTCAGCGGCTACTATTTGACGGTTTCCCGCACCAACGTCAGCGATCATGTCCAGCGAGGCCATTACGCCGGAAAGCTGGACTATGTGCTCCCGGAGGACACCGGCTACTATTCTCAGGCCATGGCAGGCTCCTTCTCCAATCTGGGAACGCCCTACACAGCCCTGAACCTCTGGGTCTACGGCGACGGCTCCGGCAACCAGCTCTCTTTCCTCTACACCGGTGACATCAAGAGCGACCTGGAGTTGCCCGTCACCACGCTGGACTTCACTGGCTGGAAACAGATCAACGTGCCGCTGCCCCAGGACTTCACTCTGAGCGGCGTGGTCATTTATGCTCCCTCCACTACGGACGCCACTTGGGACCATATTCAGGTGACCTACGCCGACACCCCCCGCAGCGGCACAGTCTATATCGACCAAATCACCGCCGCCTTCCCCGGCACGGTGGATAACGCCCCGCCGACGGTGACAGCCGCACTGGATGAGCAGACTCAGACGATCAGCGTGAAGGTCTCCGATCTGGTGGACGGCGTTCTGCCCGCTTCCTCCATTACGGTGACGAGAAACGGTGTCGCGGAGCCTCTGGAAAACTATGACGCCAAGACCGGTTCCTTCCAGTACACGCTTCCCGCCCCCGGCGAGAGCGGGGAGGCCCTGCGGATCACCGTTACCGCTGTGGATGCCTCCGGCAATATCGGCCGGGCCAGCGTGGACATCGATTCCTACAACGTGGACCACAAGTTCAGTGACATCAATGATTACTGGGCCGCCACCTATGTGGACTTCCTCTATAACGCCAACATCACCACCGGCTACAGCGACGGCACCTTCCGTCCCAACCAGAATATCAGCCGGGCCCAGTTCGCCGTGATGCTTTACCGCTATCTGAAGCTGGATGAGAGCAAGTATGCCGATGTGTCTCTGCCCTTCGCGGATCTGGACATCATTCCGGAATACGCCATTCCCGCAGTGAAGGCTCTCTATACCGAGGGCGTCATCTCCGGCGCGGAGAAAAACGGCCGCCTGTATTTCAATCCCAACAACGCTCTGACCCGCGCCCAGGCTGCCGCCATGATCGGCCGCACCCAGGCTAAGGGCTATGCGCTGGCGGACCTGACCTTCACCGACAGCGGCAAGATCCCCGGCTACGCCGACTACTACATCCGCACCATGGCGGCTCAGGGGGTCATCAACGGCTACAGTGACGGCAGCTTCAAGCCCCACAGCAACATCACCCGCGGCCAGATGGCCAAGATCCTCTACAACCTGATGTGATTTCACAAAACAGCCCCCGTCCGGTAATCCGGACGGGGGCTGTTTTGTTTTACAGGATCGAAAGGCGTCCATGCGTCGGCAAGGCAAAAAGCCGTTACTCGTCCAGCTTGAGGACAGCCAGGAAGGCTTCGGTAGGCATCTGCGCGTCGTCGCAAAGTCCGCTTAACTTCCGCTCCGCCTGCGGCAAAGCGTTCATTTGCTCCCTTGCGCCTCCTTTTCCCACCGAAACCGCTAACGCTGGGTTTCGGCGGGAGCCCTGTTTAGACCCGCATCTTCTTTTTGCCTTTTGAGAACGCTCCGCGTTTCAAAAGCTGATTGAAATAACGGCGCACAGCGTCGGCTCGCCGCTTTGCGGCTCGCAGGAAGGCAAAAAGAGATTATTCATCCAGCTTGAGGACAGCCAGGAAGGCTTCTGTGGGCATCTGGACCGTGCCCAGGGCTCGCATCTTCTTTTTGCCTTCCTTCTGCTTTTCCAGCAGCTTCTTCTTCCGGGTGACGTCGCCGCCGTAGCACTTGGCCAGCACATCCTTCCGCATGGCCTTCACGGTCTCCCGGGCGATGACCCGGCCGCCGATGGCCGCCTGAATGGGGATCTCAAAGAGCTGGCGGGGAATGTTCTCCTTCAGCTTCTCGCACAGACGGCGGGCACGGGGGTAGGCCTTGTCCCGGTGGGCGATGAAGCTGAGAGCATCCACCTGATCACCGTTGAGCAGCAGGTCCACCTTCACCAGATCGCTGGGACGGTAGCCGGAAAGCTCATAGTCCAAAGAGGCATAGCCCTTGGTGTTGGCCTTCAGGGCATCGAAAAAGTCGTAGATGATCTCGTTCAGGGGCATCTGGTAATGCAGTTCCACCAGATGGGTGTCCAGATACTGCATATCCTTGAACTCCCCCCGGCGATCCTGACACATGGGCATGATGTTGCCCACATACTCGTTGGGGGCAATGATGTTCACCTTGACGTAAGGCTCCTCCGCCCGCTCGATGAGGGAGGGGTCCGGGTAGTTGTGGGGATTGTCCACCGTCACCAGTTCGCCGTTGGTCTTATAAACGTGGTAGATAACGGAGGGGAGGGTGGTCACCAGATCCAGGTCAAATTCCCGTTCCAAACGCTCCTGAATGACCTCCATGTGGAGCATTCCCAGGAAGCCGCAGCGAAAACCGAAGCCCAAAGCCGCAGAGGACTCCGGCTCGAAGCTCAGGGATGCGTCATTCAGCTGCAATTTTTCCAGCGCGTCCCGCAGGTCGGGGTACTTGGAGCCATCCTCGGTGTAAATGCCGCAGTAGACCATGGACTGCACCGGCCGGTAGCCCGGCAGGGGCTCCGCCGTGGGGTTCGCCGCGTCGGTGATGGTGTCACCGATCCGGGTATCACTGACGGTCTTGATAGAAGCTGTAAAATAGCCCACCTCACCGGCAGACAGGGAATCGCAGGGCTCCAGACCCAAGGGCAGCAGATGACCGCACTCCACGATCTGATAGGACGCTCCGGTGGCCATCATTTTGATGGTCTGACCGGTGCGCATGGTGCCCTCCATGATGCGGAAATACACCACCACGCCCCGATAGCTGTCATACTGGCTGTCAAAGACCAGCGCCTTCAGCGGGGCCTTGGGATCACCCTTGGGAGCCGGAACATTGCGGACAACATCCTCCAGCACCGCCTCGATGTTGATGCCCATCTTGGCGGAGATTTCCGGGGCGTCCATGGCGGGCAGGCCGATGATGTCCTCTACCTCCTGCTTGGACTTCAGAGGGTCCGCAGCAGGCAGGTCGATCTTGTTGAACACGGGGAGGATCTCCAGATCGTGCTCCATAGCCAGATAAGTGTTGGCCAAGGTCTGGGCCTCCACGCCCTGTGTGGAGTCCACCACCAGAACAGCGCCCTCACAGGCGGCCAGCGACCGGGAAACCTCGTAGTTGAAGTCCACATGGCCCGGCGTGTCGATGAGGTTCAGTTCATAGGTCTCGCCGTCCTGAGCCTTGTAGTTCAGCTTCACGGCACGGGCCTTGATGGTGATGCCCCGCTCCCGCTCCAGATCCATGTTGTCTAAAAGCTGATTTTCCATCTGGCGCTGGGAAACGGCGCCGCAGATCTCCAGCAGCCGGTCCGCCAAAGTGGACTTGCCGTGGTCGATGTGAGCAATGATGGAGAAATTTCGGATATTGGATTGCTTGGTCATAGAAAAAACCTCCGTAGGCAAACGTCCCAAGGGACGGAATTCTCAGGTTTCATGTGAAACGGTCAGGTCTTTGCGCCTGCCGGTGTATGGAACTGATACCAGTAGTAATCGTCCCAGAATTTATCGTAGTCGTAGTTTACCACAAAGTCATGCCAGTTGGCGAGAGTTTCCCGATAATTTTTCTCGGTCAGCCGATCGGTACCGGAATGGATCTTTTCCAGCGCCAGCGCGCCCGCCTCGTCGGAGTGATGAACGTAGTCACAGTAGTAGTCCAGGTGCTCGATGATATCCCGGTCAAACAGCAGTCCGTGAAGGGTAACGTTCTCATAGGGCAGCAGCGTTTCACAGGCCAGCTCCAACGCCGCAAACACGGCGTCCGTCTCTCCCATGCGGCCGATCTTGTCCCAATAGAGGATGCTGTAAGGGGAAAAGTAAAAATCAAATTCCACCTCCGGGTACCGCTCCGCCCAGCTTGCCGCAACCGCCAGATTTTTGGCGGCGTCCGCCAGCAGGCCGTCCCGGGGCATCGGCTCCGGGGCGATGTCCGGCCGGGTATATTCCTCCAAGGCGGTCATGTGGTTCCACCAGACGGTATCCATCCACGAAAATCCCTTGTCCAGCGTTTCGCCCTCGTCCCAGCGCTGGGCCATCAGGGCGTAGAGGCTGTAATAGAGCACGTCCTTATTCAACAGGTATTTCACGTCATTGATGGTACTGGCGTCATAGAGATAATCGGGCATTGCACCGGTAACACCGTCAGGAGACCGGGTGAAAATATTGGTATCCATGGCGAACAGCACCCGCTTGGGCGGGTGGGTCCGCATCAGCAGGCCCATCACCTGATCGAATTCACTGAAATAGCCGTCAGGAATGGTGAGCCGCAGGCCCGTGCCGCCGAAAACGGTCTCAAGCTGACTGCCGTAGCAGTTGGCGGTCATGGAGGAGCCAAGCAGCACCACGTCCGCCGGGTTGTTGCGGACGATACCCGCCGTCTGGTAGCGTTCGCTGAAGAAAACAGGCTCCCGGTCCGTAGGCATCCGGTAGTAAAAGCAGGGGTCCACCCTGTATACCACGGCGGCGCAGGCCGTCAGCACAAGCACAAGCCCCAAAAGCAGGCCCCGGGTCCATTTTTGATAGGCGCGCTGTTCCATGGCGGGGCCTCCTTTCTTTAGAAGTTGGAATAGATGAATGTCACCACGCCGGTGAAGGACAAAATGGCCCATACCGTCCACGCCAGCACATACAGGCCGCTGCGCCAGTTGGGACGGAACGTATCCATCTGACGGATGACGTTCCGGGGCCACAAAGCCGCCAGCAGCCCGATCCCCAAGATCAGCGCCACCCGCAGGTAGGCCGTATAGGGGCCGATGACCGGGAGCAGCAGCTCCAGCGCGCTGATCTCCCGGCGGAACAAGCCGTTCACCAGCCACAGGCGGATCCCGCCCATCCCGCCGGTAACGGCGGTTTTCAGCAAAAGCAGGGCAGAGGACACATCCGGCGCCCGGAAAAAGACCCACGCAAGGTTGATAAAGAGGAAGGTCATGGCCCACCGGACCCAGCGGGGCAGAGCGTCCCGCCGTTTTCCCCACAGGCGTTCCAGAACCTGCGCCAGCCCGTGAAGCAGGCCCCATAGGATGAAGGTCCACCCCGCGCCGTGCCAGATGCCGCTGACGAGGTACACCACCAGAATGTTCAGGTATGTACGGCCCCGGCCCTTTCGGCTGCCGCCCAGGGGAAAGTAGACGTTCTCCCGGAGGAAGGCCGTCAGGGTCATGTGCCAGCGTTTCCAGAACTCCGTAACGGAAAGGCTCCGGTAGGGAGAGTCGAAGTTGATGGGCAGCCGCAGTCCCAGCAGCCGGGCGCAGCCGGCAGCAAGGTCGCAATACCCGGAAAAGTCGAAGTAAAGCTGAAGCGTGTAGCCAAGGATCACGCACCACGCGGTCAGGGCCGTCAGCTCAGAGAGGCTGCTCCAGCCGTTGTTCACCAGCACGCCCAGATTGTCCGCCAGCAGCACCTTTTTGGCAAGGCCGAGGCCGATGGCGTACAAACCGGCTGCGGTATCCTGGGGCAGGGGAGAGGCCTCCCGCAGCTGGGGGAAGAAATTCTCCGGCTTCAAGATGGGACCAGAGGACACCGTGGGGAAAAAGAAGCTGTAGGTCAGGTATTCTGCCGGAGTGGGGACCGGTGAAAAGGTCCCGGCATAGACCTCCCGAAGATACCAGATCTGCTGGAAGGTGAAAAAGCTGATACCCAAGGGCACGAAGGGCATCCGTACCGCGCCGCCGGTGAAAAAACCGGTGTACTTGAAAATCCCCAATACCGCGATGTGATAGCAGACGACGGCAAGAAGGACGCTTTTTCGGCGGTGCTTTCGCAGCGTGTTGGCTGCAAGATAGCTGACAAAAGAGGACACCGCCAGCAGTCCGCACCCCCACAGAGCCGCTGGAGCGCCGCCCCAGAGGTAAAATACCAGACTGGCCGCCAAAAGCACCCAGGTTCGCTCCTTGGGCAGCAAACGGCAGACGCAGACGGTGACGGTCAAAAAGGCCAGAAAGGCCAGAGACTGCACATTCATTTCAGGCCGGACTGATTCAGGCGGTTGAGCTGGCCGTCCGCCGTGCTGAGGACTTGGATCATACCCTGACTCCGGCCGGGAAAGGCGCTGTTAAGCGTCTCATGGGACATATCCGGGAAGGCGGCCTTTTCACGGGACAGTTTCGCCAGCGCACGGGCGTAGTCCGTCCGGGCCAGAGAGGCCCCGGCGGAGGCGGCGCCTGCAGCGCAGTCCTCCTCGGGCAAAGCAAAATAGGCGGTGCTGCCTCCGGCGGCCCGGTGGAGCAGCCGGTAAAGCAGGTAGATGTGGCAGCCCAGACTGTCCGCCGCGGCGTTGATAGCATCCTTGTCTCCCAGCTTGCCCAGCAGGCCGAACAGCACGCCGCTGGCGCTGGTGATGAGCTTGCCCCGCAGGGTGGCCAGCACGCTGCCCTGAAGCACATTGCTCGGCTCAGCGGCGTTCAAAATTTCCTCGGCGGTGAGCATACTGCCGTCCCGTGCCAGCGTCCGGCCCAGCATATAGTCTGCGGAGACGTGATAGTAGTCGCAGACCTTGGACACAAAGGCAAGGCCCGGCTCCCGGATGCCGTTTTCATAATGGCTCAAAAGGGCCTGAGACACTCCCAAATCCGCAGCGGCCACCCGCTGAGAAACCCCCCGCTCTTTCCGCAGCAGAGACAGCGTTCTGGAAAATTCTGTTGCCATGGATACCCTCCGTGAAACAGCCGGGGCGCTGCCCCGGCTGAATTGATTCAATACACAGCGTATAGTTTAACAGAAACGATACTGTAAGTAAAGAGTTTTTCCCGGAAAAACAGAAAAAACCGGCGCATTTTCTGCGCCGGTTTTCCGATCATTCAGATATTCCGTGTTCAGAACAGCCCCACCTGATTGGGAAGTACATCGCCGCCGATGCTGCGGAGCTGGCGGTTGTTGACCTCCAGCAGCCGGTCGGTGATGGTCATTTTCCGGAGGATGTCCCGGACGGTGCGGTCCAGCTCCATGCCCTCCCGGTAGTCTGCCGGGAAAATGAAATCCACCCGTCCGTCTGCCAGCAGCTTTTCCACGCCCTGTCGGTTGCTGGCCTGATAGACGGCGATGGCCTGTCCGCCGTAGGCCCGCATCATTTTCATACAGGGCACATCGGAAAGACCGTCTCCCATATAGATCATGTTGGTAAAGGGGACCCGCTTGGAATCGTCCGGCATGGAGTCGTTCAGTTCCTTATCCCGGGACACATCCAGAATCCCCTTATTGATCCTGTAGACAAACTGGGTCTTATTGGTAAAGTTGACGTCCAGCTTGGGCCAGCAGGCGTCGCCATTTTCGTTGTAGTAGAACTCGCAGGCATAGATCTCCCGGAATTCCTGAGCGATTCCGCTGCCCTCGATGATCTCCCGGAGGCCGGAGGAAATGACATAGTGCTCCACCTGAACGCCCAGACTCTCCCCAAAGGCGTTGATCCGGGCAAACCACTCCCGGACGCCGGGGAACAGTTGGATGGACTCACCGCAGTGGTTCAGGAAGGCCCGGTCCAGCTTGATATTCTGCGCGGCGCACTCCTGGATCATGGTGTACATATAGGCCAGCAGGCCGTCCATCCGGTTTTCCCAGCCAAAGGCGTTGGCCCTGCCCCAGAATTCTGCCGGGGTATACCCAAGGGAGGGGATGAAGGCGTAGTCCTCCATGTCCGTGGTGCACAGAGTCTTGTCGAAGTCATACAGGAAGGCGATGATCGGCGCTTGCGTTTCCATATAGCTACCTCCTGAAAGAGCAAAAAGCGGCCTTGCAGGCCGCTTTTTGTCAAGTATTGTAATTACGGCCGAATTTCAGTTCGTCCAGATTGATCTGGCGTGTGCTGGAAAGGTCGGGAAAATCCCCAAAGGGATCGCTGGTGTCAGCGGCGGGATCCGCCGCTTCGGCAACAGGCTCAGACGCTTCCGTCTGGGTCTCCGCCGTGTCGCCGTCCTCCTCCGGCGCTGCTTCGCTGAACGCGGCCATGACGCTGTCCTCGATCTCCTGAACGGAGTCCTCCGGTTTGGCTTCCTCCTGAGGCAGCTCCACCGGGGCCTGAGGCAGCTCATTCAAAAGCTGGATCTCCTTATCGCACACAGCCCGGACGGCAGCAGAAAACTTCTCCAGTTCCTCCTTGCCTTTCCGCAGACGTTCCTCCGCGGCGGCAGCCTCGTTTTTCAGGCAGTTGATCTTCAGCTTGGCGTCGATCTCCGCCTGCGTCATCATCTGATCCCGCTTCTGCTCGGCTTCCTTCACGATGGAATCCGCCATCCGCTGAGCGGTGAGCAGGGTGGCCCGCATGGAATCCTCGGTGGCACGGTATTCCTCCACCTTCTCCACCAGAACCTTCAATTTGGCTTTCAGCGCCGCGTTTTCTTTGTAGAGAGCGGTATAATCGTCAGTCAGCTCATCCAGAAATTCGTCCACCATGGCCATGTTGTAGCCGCCAAAGGACGCCTTGGAAAAGGAATGGGTCGAAACCTCCTGAGGTGTCAGCATATCCAATATCCTCCCTGCTTAGAAATATAAGCCGTTGCTTTCCAGCTCGTCGATGAGATCGCCCTCCAGTTCCACGTGGTAAGGCGTGATGATATAGGTGTTTGCGGCAACCTTTTTGATCTTGCCCTCGCCGGCATAAGCCACGCCGGAAAGGAAGTCGATGAGCCGCCGGGCCACATCCTTGTTGGTGGATTCCAGATTCAGCACCACCGTCCGCTTGTCCTTCAATTGATCGGCGATCTCCGAGGCGTTCTCAAAGCGGTCCGGCTTCACCAGCACCACCTTCAGCTGCGTGGTGGCATGGATGTTTACCACCTTGTTCCGGCGATCCTCCGCTTTGTTGCGGCGGTCATCGAAGGAGCGCTCACGGGGTTCCTCGAAATCCTCATATTCCTCATCCTCGTCATCATAGGGATGGGTCAGCTTCTTCAGCTCGTCCAAAATACCCATAAGCCAAAACCTCCTGCAATCAAGTGGGATAATACCGGGCACCGAAAATCGCGGTGCCCACACGGACCATGGTGGCGCCATTTCGGATAGCATCCTCAAAATCGCCGCTCATGCCCATAGAAAGGCACTTTAATTCATTATGGAACAATTTCTCGTTGATGTCAACATAAAGTGCCCGGACTTCCCGAAAATAGCGAATATTGGTGTCCCGGTCGCTGTCTGCGGGGGGAATCGTCATCAATCCTCGGACCCGGACATGGGACATGGCCTGAGCTGCTCTGGCGGCGTCCTCCAACTGAGCAGGGGCAAAGCCGCTCTTGGCCTCCTCGCCGCCGATGTTTACCTCCAGAAGAATGTCCTGAACGATGTCCTGCTTTTCCGCCTCTTTTTCAACGGCTTCCAGCAGGGGGAGAGACCCCACGGATTGGATCAGGGCCACCTTGCCCACCACCTGCTTGACCTTGTTCCGCTGGAGATGACCGATGAAGTGGAGCGGCGCGCCGTCATAGGCATTCTGGCTCATCTTTTCCGTCATCTCCTGGACCCGGTTTTCACCCAGCACGTCGATCCCGGCGGCGATGGCCTCCCGGCAGGCGGCGGCGTCATTCATCTTGCTGGCACCTACCAGCGTGATCTCCTTGGGGTCCCGGCCGCATTCTCCGCAGGCGGCGGCGATCCGCTGACGGACCTCCTGAATATTTGTCTGAATGGACATAGAACATCCCTCTCTTTCTTTATGAAACAACTTTTCCGTCATACAGATCCCGTGCGGCAACGATGATCTCGTCACCGGGCCGCAGCCGCAGCTTCTCCGTGGAGCCGGCAGACCGGACCACAGCGTAATCGTCACCGGTGAGCAGCACCTCTACCGGCTTGAACCGGGCCTTTGCGCCGGAGACGCAGTAAACACCGGTGACATTGACCTCCTTGCTGGCAGTCTCCTCGGTTTCCGGGTCCTTTTCCGTAACGGTCTGGGTGGCCACACGCAGCGCAGCCAGAGGGACCCGCAGTCCATCGGTGGTATCCAGAATGATCTCGGCGCTCTGGCGGCGCAGGAGCGTCAGCTCCTGCAAATATGTATTCCCCTGGAAAGTCACCACACAGCGGCCGTTTTCCTCCGCGCCCACGGACAAAAGCGTGACCGACAGGTCCCGGTCCACATTCTTGGTAAACCGGAGGGACAGGCTCTCTCCGGTTCCCAGACGGTTCTGGCGGGTCTGAAGTGTCTGGGCCTCCTGTGCGGAGACCACGCCCACATAATACCAGTTATCCCCCAGGATCAGCTTTCCGGTGTTGGCGGGGATCTCGGCAGGGGACAGCTTATTCAGAGCACTGGGAGTCAGCGCGGACAAACTGTCCGGCGTCAGAACGGATTCGTAGCCGTCCACCACAGCGGAAAACAAACCGGACCGGGGAGACCGGATGGTCTTTACGGAGTTAGCAGCCTGAGACCGCAGAGTTTTCAACTGGTTTTTCAGTTCCTGCAGCTGTTCGCTGAGATCCTCGGTGCCGGAATAGGTATAATCCCGCTTGAGGACCAGAGACCGCAGCTCCTGCCCCCGGCTCTCCGCCGCGTCCAGCCGTCCCGCCGCCACAACGGTCCGGTAATCCAGCAGGGACCGGGCGATCTGGCTGTCCAGCTTCAGCGTGACCTCCGCGCCCAGCATGGATTCCTGAGCGTATTCCAGCTGCTCGATGCGGTTATTCAGGGTTTCGATCTCGTTCTGCCGGTCCAAAGACGCCTGATCGGCGTAGACGGTGGCCACGGCCCCGCCGGTGCCGACCCGCTCGCCCTCGTTTTTCCGCAGCCGCATAAGGCCGCCGGCATCGCCGGTGAGCACCTGCTCCTGCCGGACCACATAGCCGCTGATGTCCACCGTATCCTCCACCTGATAGGTGTAGGCCAGGGTGGTGGAAAAGGGGTCGCTTACATAGCCGTAGATCTGATAGCCGAAATAGGCCAGCACCAGAAGGGTGATGACCGGCGTGAACAGCTTGCTCACAAAGGATGATCGATTCATGTACGCCTCGTATCGTTACAGGGCGGCTTCCTCCTCACTTTCCCGCAGGGCCACCGGACGAAGGGGGACCACCGTGGAAATGGCGTGTTTGTAAATCACCTGCTGCCTGCCGTCGCTTTCCAGCACCACCACGAAGGGATCGTAGCCGGTAACGGTGCCCCGCATCTGGAACCCGTTCATCAAAAACACGGTGACGGGCAGCCGCTCCTGCCGAAGACGCAGGAGGAAGAGATCCTGTAAATTGATTTTTTTCTGCATAGTATTCCGCTCCTTCTTTATTTGGGAGCGGCTGTGCCAGCGGTACGCTGTCTCTGTCGGTCGATGACCGCCGCCCCTGGTCTTATCCTAAGCCAGAAGCGGTCAAAATTTCTGTCGAAATCTGGAGGGCCCGGGCAAAATCACGGTCTTTTTCCCAATAGATCCAGTGAATAGCCGGATTCCGCCGCAGCCAGGTGAGCTGGCGCTTGGCATACTGCCGGGAGCGGAGCTTGACCAGCTCCAGTGCCTCCTGCTCCGTAAGGATCCCGTCCAGTACGCCCAAAAACTCCTTATAGCCGATGGCCTGCATAGCGGTGGCATTTCGGGGCAGTCCCATGGCCAGCAGAGTTTGGACTTCCTCTAAAAGCCCTTCCTCCGCCATCTTGTCCACACGGCGGTCGATGAGCGCCTTCATGTCGGCCCGGTCTGCGAATTGCAGGCCGATCCATACTGCGTCATACCGGGGAGGCAGTTGGCGGGTGGCGGCATTGTGGGCGGAGATGGTCTCGCCCGTTTCCAGATAGACCTCCAGCGCTCGGAGAATGCGCTTGGTGTCGGCGGGATGGAGCCGTGCGGCGCTTTCCGGGTCCACCTGCCGCAGCTCTGCCAGCAGCGGCTCAATGCCGTCCCGGTCAAACCGGGTCTCCAATTCCCGGCGCACCTCTCCGCCGGCGTGTCCGCCGGCGAAGCCGTGTCCCCGGATCAGGGCGTCCATCCACAATCCGGTGCCGCCCACCAGAATGGGCAGCTTCCCCCGGGAAAGGATGTCATCCACGATGGGCGTGGCCTTCGCCACGTATTCTGCGGCGCTCCACTGTTCGCTGGGCTCCGCCACGGCGATCATGTGGTGGGGAACCCCCTGCATTTCCGCCTCCGTAGGAGCGGCGGTGCCGACGGTCATGCCCCGGTAGATCTGCATGGAGTCGGCAGAGACCACCTCTCCGTGAAAGCGCTGGGCCAGCAGAACGCCCAGTGTGGTTTTGCCGCAGGCGGTGGGGCCTGCGACGCAGACGATCTTCGGTGTCACACGCCGTCTCCTTTCTGATGTGTCAAGCGCAGGGGCAAATGTTCTCAGCGGTGATAGAGCCGCTTGGTCTCATACTTCGGTTCACAGCTCACCCGGACACCCAGACGCTTGAAGATTTTCAGATCCTCCTCGCTGATGATGACGGAGAAGTGGGCCTCACTGTCCCGGAGACCGGGCAGCTGCCGCTTGGCAAGGTCCGCCAGCGGGTTGGTCAGGGCGGAGATCGCCAGGGTCAGCAGTACCTCGTCGGTGTGGAGTCGGGGGTTACGGTGATCCAAATAGGTGGTTTTCAGATGGCAGACAGGCTCTAAGACCTGCTTGGAGATCAGTTCAAACTGATCGTCGATATTTCCCAAAGCCTTCAGAGCATTCAGCAGCAGCGCCGCCGCAGCCCCCAATGTCCCGGAGGTCTTGCCGGTGATGATCCGGCTATCCGGCAGCACCATGGCGCCGGCGGGAGCGCCGGTGGCTTCCGCCTTGTCCAGCGCCGCTGCCACGGCGGGGCAGATCTCCGGCGTCACGCCGGCCTGCTGCATCACCAGCTCCAGCTTGCGGACAGTCTCCTCCGCCCCCTTACCCTGGACCAGTTCGGTTTTCGCGGTGTAATACCGCCGCAGGATCTCCATACGGGAGGCGGCGCGGCATACCTCGTCGTCTACAATGCAGTTCCCCGCCATGTTCACGCCCATGTCCGTGGGGGATTTATAGGGGGATTTGCCCTGAATCTTCTCGAAAATGGCGTTGAGCACCGGGAAAATCTCTACATCCCGGTTATAATTGACGGTAGTGATGCCGTAGGCTTCCAGATGGAAGGGGTCGATCATGTTCACATCATCCAGATCGGCG
>ERZ826220.2154-NODE-2154-length-17501-cov-6.812278_pt1 | contig 17501 bp, 18 predicted proteins | sample MGYA00519927_ERZ826220 | MGnify/ENA primary metagenome ERZ826220 (study PRJEB31778, sample SAMEA3449225) | human gut metagenome | biome: human gut; feature: human-associated habitat; material: faeces | place: United Kingdom | collected 2010/2012 ...
TCTGCAACCGCCGTCAGAGCCAAGCGGACTTTGAGCAATCTGTCCTTATGTCCATGCGCGGGGATGGCCTGGACAAGTACCGCAAGGAGTATAACCAAATGCTTATTGACAAGGCGACCGGGGCCAACGGCATTGTCCAGGAGAAGTATGTCACCGTGACCGTCTACAAGCGGGACATTGAGGACGCCCGCGCCTACTTCACCCGGATCGGGGCCGACCTGACCGCCCGCTTTGCCGCCCTCGGTTCCAAGTGCGTGGAGCTGGACGCCGCTGACCGGCTGCGTATCCTCCACGACTTCTACCGGGCCGGGGACGAGGGCAGTTTTCACTTCGATATGGCGGATATGGCCCGAAAGGGCCACAACTTCCGGGACTATATCTGCCCGGACGGGATTGAGAAGCACAGCGACTACCTGAAGCTGGGCGACCGCTATTGCCGGGTGTTGTTCCTGAAAGACTACGCCAACTATATCCAGGACGAGATCGTGGCGAACCTGACCGACCTGAACCGCAATATGATGTTGTCCATTGACATTCTCTCCGTTCCCACGGATGAAGCCGTGCGGGAAGTGGAGAACCGTCTGCTGGGGGTGGAAACCAATATAACAAATTGGCAGCGCCGCCAGAATCAGAACAACAATTTTTCCGCCATCGTCCCCTACGACATGGAGTTGCAGCGCAAGGAGAGCAAGGAATTTCTGGCCGACCTCACCACCCGCGACCAGCGGATGATGCAGGCCGTCCTCACGCTGGTTATCACCGCCGACACCAAGCAGCAGCTTGACAGCGACACGGAAAAGGTGCGCTCCCTGTCCGGGCGGTGCCAGTTGGCCGTTTTGAAATACCAGCAGATCGACGGCCTGAATACCGTCCTGCCCATCGGCACCCGGAAGATCGACGCCTTCCGCACCCTGACCACCGAGAGCCTTGCCGTATTCATGCCCTTTAAGGTGCAGGAGATCATGGACAGGGGCGGTATCTACTTCGGGGAGAACGCCATTTCCCACAACCTTATCATGTGCAACAAGGCGAACCTGCTCAATCAGTCGTCGTTCCGGCTGGGCGTCCCCGGCTCCGGCAAGTCGTTCAGTGTCAAGGAGGAAATCGCGTTCCTTATTCTCAACACGGACGATGATATTCTCATAGCAGACCCGGAGGGGGAGTACGCGCCCCTCATTGAAGCGATGGGCAATATCGGCTCCGTGATCCGGGTAGCCGCTGGCGGGAAAGACCGCTTGAACGCCATGTATATGGTGGACGGCTACGGCGAGAACAACCCCATCGTGGTAAAATCGCAGTTTATCATGTCCCTGGTGGAGCGCATTGACCCCAAGGGCGTAGGCCCCCAGCACAACTCCATCATCGACCGCTGTACGGGGGATTTGTACGAGAACGCCAAGCATGGTGGCCCTGCTCCCACCCTGACAGCCCTCCGGGAGATGCTGCTGGAACAGCCGGAAAGCGAGGCGAGAGGGATCGCCCTGGCCCTGGAGCTGTTCACCACCGGCTCCCTGGACATTTTTGGACATGAAAGCACCGTTGATCTGGACAAGCGGGTGGTGGTGTTCGACATTCACGGCCTGGGTGAGCAGTTGAAGCCCATCGGCCACCTTGTCATTACCGACACCATGCTCAACCGCGTCACCCTGAACTGGAAGAAGGGCAAGCGCACCCACGTCTTTATTGACGAGTTCCATGTGATGTTTGAGAACGAGTTTTCCGCCGCCTTTTTCAACTCCGCGTGGCGGCAGTTCAGAAAGCGAAACGCCTACCCCACCGCCATCACGCAGAACGTGGAGTATCTTCTGGACTCCGTTCAGGCCAGCACCATGCTGTCCAACTCCGAGTTTATTGTCATGCTGAACCAGGCGGCAAGCGACCGGGAGAAGCTGGCCCGCCTGCTGAACATCTCCGAGGAACAGATGGGGCATATCACCAACGCCCCCGCCGGGTGCGGGCTTATCAAGTACGGCTCCGCCCTGGTGCCCTTTGTCAACCGTTTTCCCTCCAATACGGAGCTGTACCGCTTGATGACCACCCGGCCCGGTGAGGGCCGCTTTGCGGGAGGCCGGACATGAAAATTGGCCTGATAGATGTGGACGGACACAACTGGCCTAACCTTTGCCTGATGAAGCTGTCCGCCTACCACAAAGCGAATGGGGATGATGTTGAGTGGTGGACGCCAGAGGGCCGCTATGACCGGGTTTATAAAAGCCGGGTGTTTACGGACACCTATTCCAAAGACACGATCACGGTTGAAAATGCCGGAGAAGTCATAAAGGGCGGCACCGGCTACGGCCCCGGCCCTAATTTGCCGGACGAGGTGGAACACGCCTGCCCGGACTACGCCTTATATCCGCAGTTTTCCGGCACAGCCTACGGCTTTTTGACCCGTGGCTGTCCCCGAAACTGCGGATTTTGCATTGTGTCCAAGAAAGAGGGACGGCGGAGTACCCATGTCGCTGACCTGTCCGAATTTTGGGACGGGCAAAAGGGGATCAAGCTGCTGGACGCGAATCTGCTGGCCTGTCCCGACCACGAAAAGCTGATTTTACAGCTTGCGGAAAGCGGGGCGTGGGTGGACTTCACCCAAGGTCTGGATGTGCGCCTGATTACCCCGGACAATGTTTCCCTGCTGAACCGAGTAAAGACAAAAATGCTCCATTTTGCGTGGGACGACCCCAACACGGACTTGACGGACTATTTCAGGCGGTTTTCCGAGCTGACCAGCATCCGGGACTTTCGACGGCGGCGGGTATATGTCCTGACCAACTTTGGCAGCACCCATGAACAAGACCTTTACCGGGTGGAAACCCTGCGGGATATGGGCTATGACCCCTTTGTGATGATCTACGAGCGGCCCACCGCCCCGCCCATCACCCGCCAGCTTGCCCGGTGGGTAAACAACAAGCGGATATTTCGCGTTGTCCCGAATTTTGCCGACTATATCCCCAATCCCAACAAAAAGAGCGCCAGACCGTGAACAGGATATGACCCGGAGGGGGATGGGCTTGAAGCCTGTCCCTCTCCTTTTGATTGGAGGGATGAAAATGCCATTGAAAATCAAGCCCTGCCACCTGCGGGCCGCGAGGGACTATGTAGGCCGGTATCACCGGCACAGCATCCCGCCCGTTGGCGGCAAGTTCGCCGTGGCCTGTTATGACGGGGACGATCTGTGCGGCGTCGCCATTTGTGGCCGTCCCGTCGCCCGGTATCTGGACGATGGACTGACCCTTGAAATCCTGCGCTGCTGTACGGATGGGACGGGCAACGCCTGTTCCAAGCTCTATGGGGCCTGCTGCCGCATCGGTTTTGATATGGGCTATGAGCGCATCGTCACCTATACGCTGGTATCGGAGAGCGGAGCGTCCCTGCGGGCCGCTGGCTTTGCCTTTGACGGCGTGGCCGGGGGTAAAGAATGGACGGGCCAGCGCCGCAGGGACTACTATGTGGCCCCCGCCGAGCTGAAACACCGCTGGATGAAAAGACGGGCGGGTGAGCGGCCATGAGCAAGATCAAGACCCGTGAAAGGGGCAAGGACATTAAAGTGCTGGATAAGTCCGCCGTGGTGGGCCAGCGCATGAAAAGCGCCTTTATCCGCTCCAAGCGGAACGCTGCGGCGCTGACGGATGACCGGCAAGCCACCCCCAGCGAGTACGCCGAGGATAAGGTGGAGTTTGCCGCCGACGATCTGGCCCATGATACGGCGAATGTGGCCGTGTCCGGCACAAAAACGGCGGTACGCCAGGGGCGGAACCTGTTCCAGCGCCAGCGGGAGAAGCGGGCGGCGGAGAAGCGCCGGGAGAACACCACTCCCACCGAACAGGCCCCCGCCCCTGAATCGCCCCAGGGTACGGCCTCGGAGGGCCAGCTCCCGCAGCGGCACAGCGGGACACCCCCGGAGGGGCGGCTCCCGCGCCAGCGCACCGACCCACCCAGGGATGGACAGCTCCCCCGGCAGGGCACCGCCCCCGCCCAGGACAGACGGCTCCCACGCCAGCGAACCGGGACGGCCCCGGAGCGCCAGCCCCTCCCACAGTATGAGCGCACAGCGGAGCGGCCCCCGGCCCATGCTGACGTTGAGCGCCCCGCTGATACTGTAAATTCCTTTGTAGAACGTGGGCGGGCCTTTGCCAAGAAGCAGGCCGCAAAGTGGGCCGACCGGAAACGGCAGGTGAAAAACCGGGCCATCCAGTCCGACCGGCCACCGCAGGTAAAGCCCCAGGACGCCGCCAAAGCGCCCCGGCAGGTGGAAACGACGGTCAACACCGTGGAAACACCCCTAAAAACAGCGAAACGGCCTGCCCAGGCTATGGGGCAGACCGCAAAGGCCACCGGCAGAGGTGCAAAGGGCACCGTCAAGAGCGCCAAGCGGACGGTCAAGACGGCACAGCGCACCGCAAAGGGCACCGTGAAAACCGCCCAGCACACGTCTAAAACCGCCATCAAGACCGCAGACCATACAGCAAAGGCGGCGCATAAAACGGCCCAGGCCACCGCAAAGGCGGCAAAAATGACCGCCCACGCCGCCCGTGCTACGGCCAAGACCGCCGCTGCCACCGCAAAAGCCGCCGCAAAGGGCGTTTCCGCCACGGTAAAGGCCATGATCGCGTCCGTCAAGGCACTTGTGGCCGCTATCGCCGCTGGGGGCTGGGTGGCTATCCTTGCCATCGTGATTATCTGCCTGATAGGTTTGATTGTCGGCTCCTGTTTCGGTATCTTCTTTTCCGGGGAGGACAGCGGCACAGGACAGACCATGCCCACCGTTGTCCGGGAAATAAATCAAGAATACGAGGGAAAGCTGGACGAGATCAAAAACGGCACCGCCCATGATACGCTTGAAATGTCTGGCTCCCGCGCTGTCTGGTCGGAGGTGCTGGCAATATACGCCGTTAAGACCACCACCGACCCGGACAATCCCCAGGAAGTCGCCACGATGGACGACAGCAAAAAGGAGTTGTTGAAAGAGATATTTTGGGCCATGAACGAGATAAGCCACCGAACAGAAACCGCAACCGCCAGCCAAACCGTGGAAACGGATGATGGAGCGGGCAACATCGTTGAGGAAGAAGTCGAGGTAACGACAACGACCCTCTATATCACCGTGACCCACAAGACCGCCGATGAAATGGCGGACGCATACAACTTCACCGCCGACCAGCGGGCGCAGCTTGCGGAATTACTGGCTGAAGAAAACCGCAGTATGTGGAGCAGCGCCCTATACGGCATCGGCGTGGGTGACGGGGAGATCGTGGTAGTGGCCCTCTCACAGCTCGGCAACGTGGGGGGCCAGCCCTATTGGTCATGGTACGGCTTCAATTCCCGCGTGGAGTGGTGCGCCTGCTTTGTCAGTTGGTGCGCCAACGAGTGCGGGTATCTGGACGCCGGTGTGATCCCCAGGACGGCGGGCTGCATCTCCGGCTCTAATTGGTTCAAAGACCGGGGACTATGGCAGGACAACAGTTACGAACCTCGCCCCGGCGATATTATCTACTTTGATTGGGACAATAAAGGAAGTTCCGGCCCACAGGACGGCCTTGCCGACCATGTGGGCATCGTGGAGAAAGTGGAGAATGGGATGGTCTACACCGTGGAGGGCAACTCCGGCGATAGCTGCCGGGAGAACCGCTATGCCATAGGCCACTACGAGATTTACGGGTACGGAACACCTGCCTACTGAAAGACCAGCCGCCGATTAAGGCGGCTGGTACATACGAATAAAGGTCGCTGATCCTATAATCAAACGACCCTTACTCTTTCATGTTGATTGCCCCATCTAAAGTGGCTTCTACAAGGGGAAGATATTTCTCCGGGCATAGCTGCGTCTTGTGGCGTACCCTCCGGCGTACTTCGCTGTTCTCCTGAACAAGATTAGGATTAAAATAGCGTTCTACCGGCAAATGGCAAATCCGTATTAGGTGCAGCATGACCGGGACGCTGGGAATTATCAGGCCCAACTCAATGTTAGCAAGATAGCGGGTCGATACGCCCACTTTCTCCGCTAACGTCCTGCGCGGCATTCCCTGGGCCTCCCGCCCCGCTCGTACATCCTCTCCAAAAGTTTCAAAACCGGGACAATCCTTGACTTCTGCCATATTACATCACCCAAGCACATTGTATAGTTCATACTCATTCTTTGGAATGATGTAATTTTCTCTTTGCTTCCCTTTATAATTCATCTTCATTGAGGTGACTGGACGGTTCGAGAGCGTGACTGGACGGCGCAGCTCGTCTTGGACATTATATCATAAAGAAAAAAGCGGGGAAGCACCTTTGCAGGCAGTTCCCCGATCAAGCTGGAATTTGTCAGTTATCAAGATTGAAGATTATCTTGCGTTAAGGTCAGACATTTCCTCTGAATAGTCAATAAGGACTTTTTTACATTCTCTGCACAAATAAGCAGTAACAGCCGAACCTTTCGTCACAGATAATCCAGAAAGTACCACTGAGCCATCATGTAATTTAGCCCTTCCCAAAAGAGGCCGCTTCTTACCTTTTAACCAAGCAATTTCTTGAGGGCTTTGGATTAGGCCCTCCTCCATTTCCTTCCTACAATAAGGACACTGCATTTATAATCACCTCTGCAAATCGAAATTTCAGCTTATCACCGCAATCTTAACATAGGTTAAGGCTTAATTCAATCCACTTTTCATTAAATTGTAAAAACTCAAACGCGAGGATGTGGTTTTTACTGTGTTGACTTTCCGTGCTTTCGGGTGTATGCTATAACAATATCATAAATCGTAAAAACATACAAGGAGGTCATAACGATGGAATCTATGAATTTGAAAATTGGCGAGAAGCTGAAAAGCCTCCGCAACACCCGAACCTTGTCCCTGGATGATGTTTCATCCCTGACCGGCGTAAGCAAGCCCATGTTGGGCCAGATTGAGCGTGGTCAGTCCATCCCCACGGTGACAATACTTTGGAAGATCGCCACGGGGCTGAAAACGCCGTTGTCCTACTTTCTGGAGGGGCAACAGGCGGAATACACCATTGTCAGCCCGGATCAGGCCAATGTGATTTTAGGGGACGGCGGAAAAATGCGGGCCTACCCTCTATTCACCTATGACCCGGTGCGGAGCGTGGAAACCTTTTACATCGAATTTGACCCGGATTGCCGCCATTCCTCGGACAAGCACAATGACGGTGTGGAGGAACACATCTTTGTTTTGCGTGGGACGCTGCGGCTTGTCCTGGGGGACAAAACAGTGGATGTAAGTGAGAAGCAGGCCGTCCGTTTCCGGGCCGATATGCCCCATGCTTATCAGAACTTGTCCGGGAGCGAGTGCGCGGTCTATAACACGATTTTCTATCCGAGCCATTAAGGAGGGCCATCATCATGTATGAACTGATTCAAGTTTCGGAGCAAAGCTACTATATCCAAAGTCCGGCCAAAATTGGGCTGGTGAAGTTGAACGAGCAGGACGTTTGCCTGATCGACAGCGGCAACGATAAGGACGCGGGGCGTAAGGTGCGGCAGCTTCTGGATGCCAACGGCTGGCGGCTCACCGCTATCTACAACACCCACTCCAACGCCGACCACATCGGCGGCAACAAGTATTTGCAAGGCCAGACCGGGTGCATGATCTACGTGCCGGGGATTGACTGCGCCTTTACCCGTCACCCCATCCTGGAGCCGTCCTTTTTGTATGGTGGCTACCCGTGTAAGGAGCTGCGGCACAAATTCCTCATGGCCCAGGAGAGCAATGCCCAAGAGCTGACCAAAGAATCCTTGCCGGAGGGCTTTGAGATTATCCCCCTGCCGGGGCATTTCTTTGATATGGTAGGTTTTCGGACGCCGGATGATGTGGTCTATCTGGCGGATTGCCTGTCCAGCCGGGAGACACTGGACAAGTATCAGATCGGCTTTATCTATGATGTTGCCGCCTATCTGAAAACGCTGGATATGGTCAAATCCCTGCGGGCAAAAATGTTTGTCCCGGCCCACGCTGCCGCCTCCGAGGATGTGACCGAGCTGGCACAGTATAACATCGCCAAGGTGTTGGAGATTGCGGACAAGATCACCGGCATCTGCCGGGAACCGCTTTGCTTCGAGGCGATCCTGCAAAAGCTGTTTACAGACTACGGGCTGACAATGAACTTTGAGCAATACGTTTTGGTGGGTAGCACCGTCCGCTCCTATCTGGCGTGGCTGAAAGACACTGGCAGAATCAACAGCCTGTTTGAAAATAATATGCTGCTCTGGCAGCGGGTATAGGAGGACAGTATGGATAAACGGGAAAAAACCATCAGACTATGGTTTGATATGTGGCTGCAAAAGAAAGACCTCGGCATAGAGGATATATTTTCTGCTAATGCTCTTTACATCGAAAGCTGGGGGCCGCAGTATCAGGGTGTTGCCAAAGTAAAGCACTGGTTTGAGGAATGGAATACACGCGGAACTGTCCTCCAGTGGGACATCAAACAGTATTTCCACAAAGAGGATCAGACTATCGTTGAGTGGTATTTTAAGAATACGATGGATGACGGCAGGGTGGAGGCTTTTGATGGAATGACCCTTGTGAAGTGGACGGCGGAGGATATGATTTGCTTTTTGCAGGAGTTTGGCTGCAATGAGCATCGCTATGACCCGTATCAGGACGGGCCGGTTCCAAAGTTTAGAGATGAACAAGCTATGTGGTTCTGAAATTGAATAGGAGGATTTGTTGTGTCTATCGAAAAAGTAAAACTATTTTTTACAAGGGCATAATGCCAAGTGAAAAGGTTTTAGATTTTCCAGTGGATTGTAACACTCTCACTGGTAGCGTCAATTTGTGATATGAGTATGTCAACCACCTTGCGCTTATCGTCAAAGCTCACGGACTCCCAGTCATCGAGATAGCCCGTAATGCTATCAATCTGTGAAGCGGAAACAGAATTAGCGGTGAGGTCTGCGACCAGCCGGAGCTGTTTCTGCCGTTCCGCATCCAGTTCCTCAATGCGGGTGTTTGCGTATTGCAGGAGAAGAGGATTAGCGCCGGACAAAGTGATCCAGAAGTCCAGCGGGTTTGGGGAGCTCCCCAACAAGCATTTTTGCGGGGCCCTCGGCCCTGCAAAAATTTCGAGTGTGCCCACACTCGAATTGCTTGCCGTTTTGTGCAAGCCCCGGAAATGGCGCGAAAAAACGGAGGTACACGCTTTTCTTACGCATCCTCCGTTTCTTTCGCCGCTTTCATCGCTTGGATCGTGGCTTCTACAATTTTTAGTTCTTTTTCGTCCAGGGCGTTGAGCATGGCGTCAATCCGCTTTCTGCACTCGCTCCCTTTATTCTTGGACGGATAGAAATATTGATCTACCGATATATCAAACATTGTCACCATCTGATAAAAGGTGTTGAAGCTGGGGTGTTGGCCGTCATTCTCGTTATACATGATGGTGCGCGGAGCTCGGTCAACAATATAGGCCAGTTGCTCCTGTGTCATCCCAGCGGCCTCCCGCGCCCGCTTGATGGCGAGCCCTATATCGTGAAAATCAAATCGTCGATTATCTCTCTCAATCTTCATAATATCACCTAATGTAATTTTACATTTCAGGTATTATTATTTGAACGAGTATGTATTTCATACAACTGACTAATTATTTTCACATGAATGAACATTATTCATTGACATTTCAAAAAAGAGTGCTATACTAATTGGTGGAAAGGAGGTCAAACCATGAACACCATAAAAGAAAACTCGAAAGCTGCATTTAATCAGCAGGCCGCTACCTATGATAAAGATATTAAGGGCCAGCACGCCCGCTCTCTTTATCCTGTCCTGCTGGAAAAGCTGTCACACATTCCATTTCAATCTGCTCTCGATTTGGGATGCGGGACTGGCGAAATGCTAAAGCTCATTTTGCAGAAAGATACCCATAAAGAATTGTGCGGTATCGATTTATCGGAGGAAATGCTTACTGTTGCGAAATCGAAACTCCCGGAACAAGTCAAGCTATTGTTGGGGGACAGCGAGGCACTCCCTTTCCCAGACAACTCTTTTGATCTTGTGTACTGCAACGACTCTTTTCATCATTATCCTGCACCGCAAAATGTATTAAGAGAAGTAAACCGAGTATTGAAGCCGGGCGGCACTTTCCTGATGGGAGATTGCTGGCAACCCTTTGTAGGGCGCGTGATCATGAATTTTTATATGCGTCATAGCAAAGAGGGGGACGTGAAGATTTACTCTGAAGCAGAACTCGTTTCCATGCTTTCAGCATATTTTCATAATGTATCATGGGAGCAGGTTGGTAACACGGCGTGTATTGCTATGGGCGAAAAATGATTGATATTCACTCATTGATTTTTTAGAGTGGGCGTGCTATTATAGAAAGAAAGGAGGCTCAGACTATGCGGGTTACAAAAGAGCCGGAAGTACGCAAGCAAGAGATTTTAGATACTGCCCTCAAATTGTTCGGGGAAAATGGTTATGAAAAAACCTCGATTACAGATATAGCAAAAGCAATCGGCGTGGCACAAGGTCTATGCTATCGCTACTTTCCGTCTAAAGAGGCGCTGTTTGACAGTGCGATTGAACAATATGCGGATGTCCTGGTGGAGCAATTTGCAGGCGCTGAAAAGGAAGATCACAAGACCTTGCGGCAGATCATTGAGGATATGCCTGCCACTATGGAAGAACGGGACACAAAATATTATTCAGTTTTTCACGGCGCAGAAAACAAGAAATTCCACGATCAGCTTTCTCTCAAAGTCTGCGAGAAGCTGGTTCCACTTGTAGAAAAATTATTGCTACGAGCCCGGCAAAAAGGCGAAATCCAGTTTGACGATATTCAGGCCGCTGCGATGTTCTGTGTATATGGGCAGCTTGGTATCCTGCTGGCAGACGATCTGACACAAGAAGATAAGTCGAAAAGGATTCGTGAATTTCTTATATTTGCACTTCATCTTTGAAACAGTCCCCCGCTTTGGGGCGGGGGATTTTCAAGAAGCAAATAATGAATAGTTTTCATTCAGCAACGGAGGCAGTACAATGGATGACCCATCACGTTTTACAAGCATAAATGAATATTACACTTTCATTTATGCTATAAGCTACATGATGTTAGTAGAGCTTGGTATATGGCTCTACAATTTCAAAGGTTGGCTAAAAAGGCCGGACAAGAAAAACAATGATTATGGAACAATTCTGATTGTAATGCTGGGGTGTTGGGAGAGTTTTTATTTCAGCACCTATTTCAGAAGCCAACAGTTTATACAGATAGCCGGAGAAATACTTTTACCCCATATTTTTTACTATGTGGGTATAGCTTTTATTCTTGTAGGTACAACTCTGCGCGCTATTGCTGTCTGGAGCCTAAGACATTCTTTCACACTTTCTGTCAAAACGGGCGGCAATCAACAGTTAGTCACAACCGGCGTTTACCGATATATTAGAAATCCTGCTTATGCCGGAACAATGTTAAGTATGCTCGGAAATGCCTTTTGCTTTCGCTCTGTTTTTTCTCCGCTATTGGTCTTACTCATTTTGGCGATCTGTTATGGAATAAGAATTAAGGTGGAAGAAAAAGCATTATATGAACGCTTTGGAGAAGAATTTAAGAATTATTGTTTCCGTTCATGGAGATTGTTCCCACTAATATGGTAATTGGCTACCGCTCTGGTAGCCCTACATTATAGCTTATTTATGAATGTTGTTCATTCAATAAAGAAAGGAAGTTTTTATCATGCCAACAAAAATTGATTTTATAGGCGGGAATACGAAGCGTTGCCTTATGGCGATGGCGCTTCCGATGATTGCCGCCATGTTCCTCAATATGATGTATAACCTTGTAGACAGCCTGTGGATCGGAAATTTGCTCGGAGAAACGGCTTATGCCGCCTTGACAAACTCCACTCCTATCATTCTGATCTTAACCTCTGTTGCGATGGGGGCGACAAATGGTGTATCAATTTTGATCTCTCAGGCGATTGGCGCAAAGGACAAGAAAAAAACAGAAAGTTTGATTTCCACATCGTTCTGTGTGGCGGTAGTTTTCTCCCTCCTTGTAACCGTTCTGCTTGAGGCTTTTCTCCCGGGAATTTTGAAAGTTCTGAACACTCCGGCTGAAACTTATGACATGGCATATAGCTATTTGGCAATCTATATCCTTGGATATTTGGCGGTCTATCTCTATCTTTATTTCACCGCCGTTTTGCGGAGCTTTGGCAATTCTATGTTTCAAGCAGTAGCCATGCTGGTGTCAACAATTTTGAACGCGATCCTCGATCCTATTTTTATTCACTTCATCGGATTTCACGGTGCGGCGATTGCCACCCTGCTTTCTCAGGTGATCTGTCTGCTGTTTATGCTGATTTATCTGAAAAAGAAAAAGCTATTCTCGTTCAAAATCTCTGCATTTGATAAGAGCGAAGTGTTGCCACTGATTCAGAAGGCAATTCCCTCGGTTATTCAGCAGAGTATTCCGGCCATCAGCACGACTTTCCTTACCGCACTTGTTAGTACATATAGCGTCACTGCAATAGCAGCTTATGGGGTAACAGGAAAACTTGAAACCATCCTGTTTTATCCGGCGATGGCATTAAACATGGTCTTAACTACCATTATCGGACAATGTGTCGGCGGCGCACGTTATGACCGGGCCAAAGACTATTTGAAGTGTGCTTTGGGGTATGGCTGTGGTTTGCTTGTAATTCTTTCTGTTTTGGTGGTCGGGTTTTCAAAACAGCTTTCCGGTCTATTTGTCAAGAGCGATGCTGTGGCGGCCATTGTCGGAACTTATTTTATGATTGTCAGTATCGGGTACATTCTGAATACGGTTACAAACTGCTTTCTTGGTGCCCTTAACGGTATGGGAAAGCCTTCAAAAAGTATGTTCCTGATGATCTTTTATTACATTGTGGTTCGGATGCCTCTTGCCTACCTGCTTTCCTATCTTGGCTTTGGCCTGAATGGAATTTGGGTTGCGGTTTTGGTCAGCCATGTGGTGGCCAGTGTCGCCGCTGGCATCTCTGGAACTATTACTTTCAAAAAGCGGGCAAGTACAACCTAAGTCAATTTCATTAGGCAAGTGTAACTGTCCGGCGGCGGTAAATAAAAAAAACCGCCATTCTGGCGCTGGCCGGGGCGAGATCGGTGCAAAGGCCAGCGCGGAGCTTTTCAACCAGCTCCACCCGCAAATCATTGAATCCTCTATGCTGACGATTTATAAGACCTCTGAACTGTACCAGGAAATCCAGCGCGGCAACTGGAAAGAAGAAGGGGAAATTGAAAAGCTGGCAGAACTGAAAGCACTCATTTGGAATCGTGGACAGAGAGACTTTCCAATTTGAACTGCGGCTCCCGATGTTCCCTTATGCGAACAGCTCTACCCATAATCAGCATCCCAGCAAATAGAAAAGAAAAAACTGCCGCACGACGGCAAAAGAAAAAAAGCCGTCGTGCAGCAGTCCATAATTATGCCCATTTTGCGAACGGCGGCTTTTGAAATATCAAAGCCGCCGTTCTTTTTGCCCCAAAGGAATGATGCGGTCAAACTGCAATAGCGGCGGCTCAAGGAGGTAGCCGCCATGAGGCCGAAAGCGTTTCGACCATTTTTGACAAAGAGTGAACCATCAAAAAAAGTCTGTTCTCCAACATGGGGCATTTCAACCATGAAGATGAACTATACAATGTCACCACAGCTAAATTTTATTCGTCCCCCTGCCCGGTAGGTTTACGACCTGCCGGGCGTTTTTTGTCGCTATTAGACGAACTATGGGATAAAACCGCTTTTCGTGTAAGGTGCCGTGGCCCGCCCTCCAGTCTGAATTTTCAAAAATTCAGACTGGAGGTAACGAAAAATGGCAGACAGCCATCCGAAAAATCTTGACCCTCGGCCCAAACGCCGGAGGGATGAGGAAAGTCCCTACGAGATATATACCGCTGGAATCAACACCACGCACCCACACTTCTATCTGCTCTTTAAGGACAGCGGCGGAGTGAAACGCTGGATGGAGATTGACAAGACCCTGTTCAATGCGTTCAATGAGTTTGAGTTGGACGATCTTTCTTTTTTCAACGAAGTGGACAGGCACTACGAGCAATCCGAAGTGACCGAAGCATCACTGAACAAGCGGGCCATGAAGCCCCAGGAACCCATTGAGGAAACCGTTTTTCAGCGAATAGAAGTGGACAAGCTGCATCAGGCAATCGCTAAACTGCCTGAAAAGCAACGCCGCCGTTTGGTGTTGTACTACTTTGGAGAGTTTACATACGAGCAGATTGCGGAAATGGAGGGATGTACGATTTCGCCGGTTAAGAGGTCTATTGAAAAGGCAATCGAGAACTTAAAAAATTTTTTGATTTAGGGGGGCAAATTTCGCGTTTGAGTGAGGAAACAGGTGAAGGGCGATGGAAAGCCCTTCACCTGTTCCTCGTTTATACGACGAATGGGTTTGACCTTTGAAAACTTCATACCCATTCATCAAGCACAATCCCATCGCCGCAAGCCTCTTTTGACGCTGCGCCAGGATGTGCCGGACGCCGACAGCGGGATGCCACACTATCATTTCGTCCACGGTCTGCCGTCCGGCATGGAGCGAGAACCAGCGGCCATGAAATACCGGGCGGCTCCCGGTACGGCCACGACCGGCGATGGGGACAATGAGACTCCTGTTCAGTCACAGTCCGAGCGTGATAGCGTTTTCCAGCGTGAAGCCGTCGCAGGCAATGAGAGCAGCCGCATGAGAACCATGCGGGGGTGAAATTCCCGTGGAGCTGGTCGCCGCCAGCCGTTTGATGACTTCCCACAGCGGGCCGGGGTGTCGCGGACAAATAGGCTTGCTTTCATATAAGCCGGACAGTGGGACAGGTTTATGGAAACGGGAGCGTTTATGCTCCGCCAACCTTGATATGTCATGCTGTCCGGCTCCTACATAGGCGGCGCAGGCCGTCTAATCTTTATGGGGAGGTCAAACACCATGAGCAGGACATATTTACGCGGCGACCTATACTACGCTGACCTGGGCCACGGGATCGGCTCGGAGCAGAAGGGCACCCGGCCCGTCGTTATCATCCAGAACAATGTGGGCAACAAGCACAGCCCCACCGTCATTATCGCCGCCGTTACCAGCAAGGCCAACGTCAAGGCCAAGCTGCCCACCCACTACTACCTGGACGCCGGGAACGGGCTGGCACAGCCCTCGCTTGTCCTTTTGGAGCAAATTCGCACCATAGACAAGCAGCGGTTGTCCGGCTACATCGGCAGACTGGACGAGAAACATATCCGAGGCATCAACCACGCCCTGGCGGTCAGCATCGGCCTGATCGAACCCGTACCCCCGAAACTGACCCTCTGCTTATGCGGCGCTTGTGCTGACGCTTTTCGCGGCACAGGCGCTTTTGCTTTGCGGGAGGCCGTGCCGGGACAGGCTGAAAAGGAAGTCTGCGTCTACTGCGGCCAACGCCCTGGCATGGAATATGTGGTCACGCCGAAAGGAGGGGCGCGAGTATGAGTTATCCTGATGTGCCCATTTGGGAGAAGTACACGCTGACCATAGAGGAAGCAGCCAAGTATTTCCGCATCGGGGAAAAGAAGCTGCGGAAACTGGCGGAGGAAAACCCGGACGCCAACTGGCTGATAATGAACGGCAACCGCATCCAGATCAAGCGCAGGCAGTTTGAAAAGGTCATTGACTCTCTGGATGTGATCTAATCGCAGATTTGTATTGAGCCGGAAATATGATAAAATATACTCAAGTCGTATCAAGGCTCGTTCCAGTTTTGGAAAGGAGTTTTACCAATGGCGGAGAAACGACGTGACAGCAAGGGCCGCATTTTAAGAACTGGAGAGAGCCAGCGAAAAGACGGGAGATACGCATATAAGTACACGGACAGCACCGGCAAGCCCCAATTCGTCTATGCCTGGAAGCTGGTAGCCACGGACAAGACCCCGGCTGGCAAGCGGGATGATATTTCCCTGCGGGAGAAGGAAAAGGAGATCAACCGGGATATTGCGGACGGCATCGACACCGTGGGCAAAAAAATGACCGTCTGCCAGCTCTACGCCAAGCAGAACAGTCAGCGGGCGGATGTGAAGCGGGGCACCAAGAAACAGAGGGAGTACCTGATGGGCCTCCTGCGGGATGACCCTCTCGGCGGGAAAAGCATTGACGCGGTGAAACCCTCCGATGCCAAGGAGTGGGCCATCCGCATGAGGGAAAAGGGCTTTAGCTTCCAGTCCATCAGCAACTACAAGCGTTCCCTCCGGGCAGCGTTCTTTATCGCCATCGAGGACGATTGTATTCGCAAGAACCCGTTCAGCTTTGCCCTGAACAAAGTCCTGGATGACGACAGGGGTGAGAAAACCGTGCTGACGCCGGAACAGGAGGTAAGCCTGATCGACTTCGCGCAGAATGACCCGGTATATCAGAAGTACGCCGACGAGCTTATTATTCTGCTGGGAACCGGGCTTCGCATTTCCGAGTTCTGCGGGCTAACCACGAACCTTGACTTTAAGAACCGGCTGATCCAGGTAGACCACCAGCTCCTGCGGGACAGCAAGATCGACTACTACATCGAAACGCCCAAGACCAAGAACGGCTACCGGGAAATCCCTATGAGTGAGCCGGTCTACCGGGCGTTGAAGCGGGTGCTGAAGAACCGGGGGAAGAAAGCCACCATCACGGTGGACGGCTATACAAACTTCCTGTTTCTCAAAGAGGACGGTACGCCGAGGGTAGGCGTCAACTACAACTCTATGATTAAGGGCCTTGTGAGGAAGTACAACAAGCAGCACAAGGAGCAGTTGCCTAACATCACTCCGCACTCCCTGCGGCACACGTTCTGTACCCGTATGGCAAACGCCGGTATGAATCCCAAGGCTTTGCAGTACATCATGGGCCACGCCAACATCACCATGACGCTGGACTACTACACCCATGTTGACGCCTGTTCCGTAAAGGCGGAGATGGAGCGGCTGGCTGCGTAGTAAAGTAGTAAAAAAGGAGCGGCAGGCCGCTTTTACTACTTCCGTACTACGTTTCAGCGCAAAGTCACGCCGGGATACGCCGAGATATGCAAAAAACTCTCCCGAACGGCAAATGGCGGAAACGCCTGAAAATCAAGGCTTTGCCACCATTTGCCGAGTTACATAAGGTTAGGCATTGAAATTGCAAAATCTTTACATAAAATTTTAAGAATAAAATTTGTGATGCTCATTCCGTTATTGACGAATAGGAAAATATCAAATACATTTTGTATTATAAAACAAGCGTAAAATATACAGGGAGACAACAAACGAAATTAGGCGAGCAATCTATAGTATACATTGACAATAGCTGGAAGTCAGTATATACTCAAAACCAAGGAACTAAGGATGCAAAAAGAAAAAAACTATGGGTGGGCTCTTGACAGCGCGCGGAAAAATCCTTATAATAGCTGTGTTGCACATCCGGGTGTAGCGCAGTTGGTAGCGCGCATGGTTCGGGACCATGAGGCCGTGGGTTCAAATCCCGCCACTCGGACCATAAAGAATTACCGGTATAGATGCGTCTGGCGCAAAGCCAGGCGCATCAACCG
>ERZ826220.2171-NODE-2171-length-17361-cov-5.546458_pt1 | contig 17361 bp, 14 predicted proteins | sample MGYA00519927_ERZ826220 | MGnify/ENA primary metagenome ERZ826220 (study PRJEB31778, sample SAMEA3449225) | human gut metagenome | biome: human gut; feature: human-associated habitat; material: faeces | place: United Kingdom | collected 2010/2012 ...
CGCCGTCGGGGTCGCGCTTTTCGCCGTTTACGGTTACCGTGGCATATGATATGCCGCTCATAAGTATTTCGCTCTGCGTTCCCGCGTCCGCACGCATTCGTACGCCCGTCGCGTTGACATATCCGATCCTGGTTGCCGAAGCTGATATTTTAAAACAATTGCTTGAAAATAAAATCACTATAGATAAAACTATAGATATATATTTGCTTAATTTACTCGCCATACCGCACCTCAACAATAATATTTTTTACGGACGATTAGTATACATAATAAAACCAACCTTCGAAATTATTATTTGCAGATTTAAAAAAATCAGACACATCAAAGTGAGTAGTTCAAAATAATGTGTCTGACTTTATCTTTATCTTTTTAAAGTGCTTCTTACTTATTAAGCGCCTGCTGAACGGCAACTGCGCACGCAACGGTCATACCGACCATCGGGTTGTTGCCCGCGCCTATAAGACCCATCATCTCAACGTGAGCCGGAACGGAAGAGGAACCGGCAAACTGAGCATCGGAGTGCATACGGCCCATGGTATCGGTCATACCGTAGGAAGAGGGGCCTGCCGCCATGTTATCCGGGTGGAGGGTACGGCCTGTACCGCCGCCGGAGGCAACGGAGAAATAGTTCACGCCGTTTTCAACGCACCATTTCTTATAAGTGCCTGCAACCGGATGCTGGAAGCGGGTCGGGTTGGTGGAGTTGCCGGTAATGGAAACGCCTACCTTTTCAAGCTTCATTATAGCAACGCCCTCGGGAACGTTATCCGCACCGTAGCACTTAACTGCTGCGCGCGCGCCCTTTGAGAACGGCTTTTCATAAACAACCTTGACCTCTTCTGCGTAGGGGTCAAACTCGGTTTCAACATAGGTGAAGCCGTTAATGCGGGAGATTATATAAGCCGCGTCTTTGCCGAGACCGTTAAGAATAACGCGCAGGGGCTTAACTCTTACCTTATTTGCGTTAAGAGCAATTTTAATAGCGCCCTCAGCCGCTGCGAAGGATTCGTGACCTGCCAAGAAGCAGAAGCACTCGGTTTCTTCCGAAAGGAGCATTTTACCGAGGTTGCCGTGACCGAGACCGACCTTGCGGTTTTCGGCAACGGAGCCGGGAATACAGAAGGACTGAAGACCGATACCGATATTTGCGGCAGCGGTAGCGGCGGATTTATCGCCTGTGCGCTCAGCCTCTTTAAAAGCGATAGCCGAGCCTACGGTGTAAGCCCACTTTGCGTTTTCAAAGCAGATAGGCTGTGTTTCCTGAACGGTGGTGTAGGGGTCAACGCCGTATTTTGCGCATATATCCTTGCACTCGTCAATAGAAGAGATACCGTAATTTTTAAGAACGCCGAGAATCTTTGCCTCGCGTCTCTCATAACCTTCAAACTGTGCCATTATACCGTACCTCCTTATTCTTCACGCGGGTCAATGTATTTGACCGCGCCGTCTTCTTTATTGAAGCGTCCGTAGTGACCCATGGACTGCTTGTAAGCCTCGTTCGGCTCCATACCCTTTTTAATAAGGTCGGTCATTTTGCCGAGGGAGACAAACTCATAGCCTATAACCTCGTCGTTTTCATCAAGAGCCATTCTTGTGCAGTAGCCCTCGGTCATTTCAAGGTATCTTACGCCCTTTGACTTGGTACCGTACATGGTACCTACCATTGAGCGCGCGCCCTTACCGAGGTCTTCCATTCCTGCGCCGATTACAAGACCGCCCTCTGAAAAAGCGGACTGGCTGCGGCCGTAAACTATCTGTAAAAACAGCTCGCGCATAGCGGTGTTTATAGCGTCGCAAACGAGGTCGGTGTTAAGAGCCTCTAAAACGGTCTTGCCGGGAAGAATTTCGGCAGCCATGGCGGCGGAGTGGGTCATGCCCGAACATCCTACGGTTTCAACCAGAGCTTCTTCAATTATGCCGTCCTTAACATTAAGCGACAGCTTGCATGCGCCCTGCTGCGGTGCGCACCAGCCCACGCCGTGGGTGTAAGCGGAGATATCCTTAATCTCTTTAGCCTGTATCCACTTGCCTTCCTCCGGAATCGGAGCGGGACCGTGGTGCGGACCCTTGGCGACAGGACACATATTTTCTACTTCCTTTGAATAAATCATATATGTACTCCTTTCGTGCGGGACTTTTAAATCCACACAAGTATGCTCTTATTATATCAAACGCCGAGTAAAAAAACAAGGGGTTATATCAAAAAAATAAGACCGACAGCTCCCGGCGCGGATAAGGAGCACAGGGAGCTGAAAATATAATGTTACTTTTCGGCAATCGGTAGGCTGACGGTTATCTCCGTACCATAGCCCGGTTTGCTTTCAGTCGATATTTTACCGCCGAGACTGAGCGCTATATGCTTTACTATTGAAAGCCCGAGCCCCGTGCCGCCGCTTTGCTTTGAGCGGCTTTTATCCACACGGTAAAAACGCTCGAAAATACGGTCTATATGCTCGGGCGCTATGCCTATGCCCGTGTCGCTCACCCGGATAAATGCGCTGCCGCCCGCAGAACCTACACAGACCTTTACGCTGCCGTTTTCACGGTTGTATTTTACCGCGTTATCACAAAGGTTGTAGATCATTTCAAATATCAGGGATTTTCCGCCGTTTACAAGGGTGCTGTCACCCTCTGCCGTCACGGTTATTCCCGCCTTTTTCGCTACGCCCGATATGCTCTTTACAGCATCGTTTGCGACCTCCAGTATATCGGTTATTTCCGCCTTGTCGGTATCCTCGGCACCCTCGTCAAGCTCTGAAAGCCTTATAATATCGTTCACAAGGGCAAGCAGGCGCGCAGCCTCGCGGTTAATATCCCCGCCGAAGCCCTTAACGTCCCCGGGCTTTACAATGCCGTTCATAAGCATATCGGATATTCCGCAAATTGAGGTGAGCGGGGTTTTAAGCTCGTGCGATACATTCGCCGTAAATTCGCGGCGCAGCTTTTCTCGCTTTTCCCTTTCGGTTATATCCACCAGCAGTATGACCGCGCCGCAGGGCTCGCCGTTTTCATCGTAAACCGGGTTTGCGGTTATATTGAAGTATTTTCCGTCCAGCGGCAGAATATCGTCGCCCGAGCGCTTTTCCTTAATATCATCAAATATTTTTCTGAAAACCTCGCTGCGGTTGAGTGTTAAAATATTGCTGCCGTTTATATCGCCCTGCGTTCCGAAGAACCTTTCGGTACCCTTGTTGTGGGTTAAAATATTGCCGTTAATATCGGTAAGCACCAGCCCCTCGCTCATATTCTCGGCAATCGCCTCAAATTCGCGGCGGCTGCGCGTGAGCTTTGCTATCTGACGGTCGATTTTGCGGTTCTGCGCATTTATTTTTGAAATAAGCGGCGAAAGCTCGCTGTATGCCGAATCAGCCACGGGTCTGTCAAGGTCAATTTCGTTTATCGGCTTTACTATTTTTTTAGCTATAACCGACGCTAAAATATTGGCAAGCACAAACACCATAATCGCAATGGCGCAAATAGGCGGCAAAAGCTCAAGCACTACCGCCCAAACGGTAAGCGAAGCGCCCGAAATACGCAAAATGCTGCCGTTTTTAAGCTTTTTTGCGTAATAGCAGGTCTTTTGCCCCAAGGTCTCCGAGCGCCGCGTATCATACCCCTCGCCGTCAGCTTCCGCCTCTTTTACCTCACGGCGGCTCGAGTGGTTTTCCATGGCGTCGGGGTTGCTCTTATTATCGTAAAGCACCTTGCCCGAGTGGTCTATAAGGGTTATTCGGTCGCTTATATCCGAATATTCGGAAAGGCTGTTTTCCTCTGCCGCAACACTTATTATTTCCGCCTTGCTGCGCAGCTCCTTGTAGGATTTTTCATCATATATCTGATACTGCACTCCCACCGTGAAAATAAGGCAGGCAAGCATTGTTATAACGGTTGAAATAAGTATTCCTCTGTAAATTTTTCCGGTCATAATAATACCCCTTTTGTCAAACTATTTTATAGCCGACTCCGCGTACTGTTCCTATAATATCTCCGCTTTCCCCGAGCTTTGAGCGCAGGCTTCTTATGTGCACGTCCACCGTGCGGTTTTCGCCGTCGTAATCGTAGCCCCATATATCGTTCAAAAGCTGATCTCTCGTAAACACCGCGCCGCGGTTTTTAAGCAGCAGGCACAAAAGCTCGAATTCCTTTAAGGTAAGCTCTACGGGCTTTCCTTCTACGGTTACTATATGCTTGGTTTTGTTTACATAAAGCTTTCCTACGGTGTATTCGGTATCTGCCGCAGCGGTTCTTCTGAGCAACGCTTTGATTCTTGAAATCAGCTCCATTGTGCCAAACGGCTTAGCTATATAATCGTCTGCACCGCTGTCAAGTCCTACCACTTTATCATATTCTGTGGATTTTGCGGTTAACATAATAACGGGTAACTGCTTTGTGTCGGGGCGGGAACGCAGCCACTTCAAAACGGAAATTCCGTCCTCCTCGGGCAGCATTATATCAAGCAGGGCAATATCGGGCTTTTTATGCGCAACCGCTTCTTTAAAAAGCGACGGCAGTGGAAAGCCTTCCGCCTCCATTCCGGTTTGCCTTAATGCGTAAATCACAAACCGACGTATGCTCTCATCGTCTTCAAGCAGATATACCATTTTCCCACGTCCCTTTTTTATTTTATCTGTGCGTGCCGGTAATTGAGTATTCCACCCATTCGGCTATATTCACAGCGTGGTCGCCTATGCGCTCAAGATATTTTGCAATCATTAAAAGATCTATGCAAAATTCGCCGTTTGCCTTATCCTCGGTTATCAGCTGCACAAGCTCATCCTTTACACAATCGAAAAGATTATCCACCTTATCGTCATACGCCATAACCGAGCGCGCCAATTCCACATCCTTTTTAACAAAGGACTCGACGCTGTCGGTCACCATTTTGGTGGCGGCAGCAGCCATATCCTTAATATGGATTTTACTTTTAACATTGCTGTTTTTAATGAATTTCGCAATTTCGGCAATATCATATGCCTGGTCGCCTATGCGCTCCATATCCGAAATCATTTTAAGCGCGGAGGATATAACTCTTAAATCGCGCGCCACGGGCTGCTGCTCAAGCAGTAATTTCATACAAATAGACTCAATATCCCGCTCCTTGCGGTTAATTTCATCCTCTGCTTCAACCGCTTTTCGGCAGAGTGCGTCATCGTCATCCAAAAAGCCCTTTACCGATGCGCTTATGGCGTCCTCGCAGAGCGCGCCCATTGTTATAAGCTCTAAATTCAGCTTTTCAAGCTGACTGTCAAATTTATTTCTCATAATCAACCGAACCTTCCCGTAATATAATCCTCGGTGCGTTTATCCTGCGGGGTTGAGAACATTTTCTCGGTCTCGGAGTATTCTATTACCTCGCCCAAAAGGAAAAACGCCGTGTAATCGGAAATTCTTACCGCCTGCTGCATATTGTGCGTAACCATTATTATGGTGTACTTCTTTTTAAGCTCAAGCGCAAGGTCTTCTATTTTTGAGGTAGAGATAGGGTCGAGCGCGCTTGTAGGCTCATCCATTAAAAGCACCTCGGGCTTTACAGCTAATGCGCGCGCAATGCAAAGGCGCTGCTGCTGCCCGCCCGACATTGCAAGAGCACTCTTTTTAAGCACGTCCTTGGTTTCGTCCCATATAGCGGCGTCGCGCAGCGATTCCTCCACAATTTCATCAAGCTTTGCCTTTGAGCGTATGCCGTGGGTGCGGGGACCGAAGGCTATGTTATCGTATATCGACATAGGAAACGGGTTAGGCTTTTGGAAAACCATACCAACGCGCCGGCGCAGCAGATTCACGTCCATATTGCCGTAAATATCATCGCCGTCCAGCAGCACCTCGCCCGTAATGCGGCAGCCCTCAACCAAATCGTTCATACGGTTAAGGGATTTAAGTAATGTTGATTTACCGCAGCCCGAGGGACCTATAAAGGCGGTTATGCTGTTTTCCTGCATACCGAGATTTATATTTTTAAGCGCCTTAAAGTCATTATACCATAAATCAAGATTTTTTACAGTAAATTTTTCCATAGTTTTTTATTTCCCCTTTGCCGTAATTCTTTTAGCTATAAGACCCGACAGCATATTTATTATAAGCACCAGTATCAGCAGCACCACCGCCGTGGCATATGCCTCGTTCATATAAAGTCCCTCGCTTAAAAGTGCGTACATATGAACAGAGAGCGTTCTGCCCGACTGCATTAAATCCTTGGGTATTCCGGCAACCGTGCCCGAGGTGTATATAAGCGCTGCCGTTTCGCCCACAATTCTGCCGACCGACAGTATAACGCCCGAGAGTATTCCCGGCACAGCAGAGGGCAGCACCACCTTGAAAACCGTGCGTAATCTCCCCGCGCCCAGCCCGAAGCTGCCCTCTCTGTATGCATCGGGCACGCCGAGCAGCGCTTCTTCCGTGGTGCGCATCATAGTGGGCAGTATCATAATAGCCAGCGTCAGCGCGCCCGAAAGCATTGATTGATGAAAATGACAGGCGATAACGAAAATCAAGTAACCGAAAAGTCCGTAAACTATCGACGGTATTCCCGCAAGCGTTTCGGTAGTAATCCTTACCACCTTTACAAGCATGTTGCCGCGCTTGGCGTACTCGGTTAAATAAACCGCCGAAAAAATGCCTATAGGCGCTGCAAGTAAAAGAGATAAAGCCGTCATTATAACCGTGTTTATTATTGCGGGCATCATTGAAACGTTTTCGCTGTTGTACTTCCACGCAAAAAGCGAGGGCTTAATGTTCGGTACGCCCTTAATAAGTATATATGCCACAAGAAAAACCACAACCGCCGCCGTAAGCAATGCCGCAAGCCAGGTTATAAGCAGCATAATAAGCGAGCCGGGGTGATTTTTGTAATTTAAAAATTTTTGCTTTAAGGAGATTTTATTTACAGCGTCCATTTACTTTTTCTCCTTTTTAACAAGTGAGAACAAGAGGTTTATTATAAGGATAAACACGAACAGCACAACCGAGGTTGCAATAAGCGCCTCTCTGTGTAAATCGGCGGCGTAGCCCATTTCGAGCACTATGTTTGAGGTGAGCGTGCGCACGCCGCTGAAAATGCTTGTGGGTATTATAGCCTGGTTGCCCGCGACCATATTAACCGCCATAGCCTCGCCTATGGCCCTGCCTATTCCCAAAATAACGCCCGCCGTAATTCCCGATTTCGCCGCGGGCAGCACCGTTCTGTAAATGCTGCGCTCGTGCGTGGCGCCCAGTGCCAGAGCGCCCTCGTAGTAGCTTTCGGGCACGGCGCGTATTGCCGCCTCGGAAACGCTTATAATGGTGGGCAAGATCATAATGCCTAACATTACAGAGGCTGTAAGCACGCTTTTACCCGAGCCGCCGAACAAATTCTGCATTGCCGGCACAATTACCACCAGCCCGAAAAAGCCGTACACAATAGAGGGTATTCCTGCAAGCAAATCAACTGCGGGCTTGAATATTTTATAGAGACTCTTTGGGCAGAAGCGTGCCAAAAACACCGCGCATAAAACGCCTATCGGCACGCCGATAATAATAGCTCCCGCCGTAACATAAATACTGCCTATTATCATCGGCAGTATGCCGTAAAGGTCTTCAAGAGGCTTCCAGCGCTTGCCGAGAAGAAAATCGGCAAAGCCTATTTTGCCAATGGTAGGTATTCCGTTTGAAAAGAGAAACACGCATATTAAAATTACCGATATAATGGAAACGCAGGCGCAGAGCATAAACACAATGCGCATTGCTGTTTCTTTTATTTTTGAAATTGTTGTGTTCATAAATACTCCTGTTATGCGGCAAAGCCCTCGTTATTGAGGGCTCGCCGGAAAGAGGTGATCTTTTATTTTATTTCGCTCCACTTTGTAAGCGAGCCGGTGTAGATGTTTTTTATCTGCTCGCTTGTAATCGCGTCAAGGGTGTTATCCTTGTTTACTATTACCGCAATGCCGTCAAGCGCAATCTTAATGGTGTTAAGTCCCGCTTCTTTTTCGCTGTCCTTAACATCGCGTGATGCCATACCTATATCGTATATACCGTCAATTGCACCCTTCATACCCGAGGATGAGTCGTTCTGCTGAACATCTATTGTAACATCGGGGTTTACCTTTACATATGCCTCTTTAAGCTTTTCCATTACCGGTGTTACAGAGGAAGAACCGCCTATGGTAATCTTGCCTTTCTGACCGGAGGCTTTGTAAGCGCCTGTGTTGCCCTCGCTTATATAGCCGTTCTTTTCAACTACCGCCTGACCGTCTGCGCTGAGGATAAACTTGATAAAGTCGCTTGCAACCCCCGTAGCGTCACCCTTGGTGGCAATGTTGAAGGGACGTGAAACCTTGTATTCGCCGCTCTTTACGTTATCGGCGGCAGCTTCAGCGCCGTCAACCTTTAACGCCTTTACCTTGCTCTTATCAAGCGAGCCGAGCGAAATATAACCGATAGCCGCCTTATTGCCCTGAACCGTTGTAATCATAACCGAGGTGGAATTAGTGGTTTCTGCGGTATCAATTGTTTTATCAACCTTTTTGCCGTCGGCGTTCTTTTCCTCTATTCCCAAAAGCTCAATAAACGCGCCGCGCGTGCCAGAGCCTTCCTCGCGGGTCAGTACCGATATTGCGTCTGTTCCCGTGCCTGTTCCGCCGTTATTACTGTCTGTTCCTTTGTCTGCGCCGCAGCCTGTAAGCGCGAATACCGTCATAAGGGCTGCAAGACCTAAACTCAAGATCTTTTTCATTTCTTTTTATCTCCTTTTCAACTTTCTGCCCTTATTATAATGTCCCTATGTTAAGTCTGTAATCAAAGTAATGTTAAATCCGTGTTAAACCGCAAAAATATAAAAAGTTCCGCAGGGGTGCGATAACCTCTGCGGAACGGAATACCTATTTTTTTCAATTTTTGCCGCCCGGTTTCCCCGTGATTCGGAAGGTGGCTTCAGTCATTATTATCATAAGTGCGAAAAACGCGAGCAGATACACCGGCATGACCGAAAAGCCGACGGCGTTACCGAACAGACCGAAAAGAGGGGGAATAAATGTTGAGCCGACATAGGCGCTTGCCATTTGAATGCCGATGATTGCGCCCGAATTTTCCGCGCCGAAATTAGCCGGAGTCGAATGTATTATGCAGGGATAAATCGGAGCGCAGCCGAAGCCTATCACAAGAAAGGCCGCGAACGCTGTCATATACGATTGCACGGGAATGAGAAGTATCATTATTCCGCAAGCCAGGATCCCCGTTCCGAGAAGAATCATTCTGCGGTCACCGAGCCTTTCGGTAATGAAGCCGCTTGCAAATCTTCCCAGCGTTATGCCTATATAAAACAGGGCTGCAAAGGACGCGGCGCGGTCGCCCGAAATATCTTTAACCTCGGTAAAATATGTGCTTGCCCAATACATTGCGGTCGCTTCCGCCGCGCAATAAGCGAAAAAGCCGATAAGCAGGAATGGTACGCCTTTAATTTTAAGCGCGGCTGTTAATCCGACATGCTTTGTGTCGGCAGTGCTTTCCGTTTTATTTATCTTCCATACCGGCAAAGTCACAAGCAGCAAAAGGGCAATGGCAAGCTGAATAAAACCCACAATTCGGTAACCGCTGTTCCAATTAAGATTTTTAAGCGCAAAGCTCATAATAAACGGGCTTATAATCGCACCCACGCCCCAAAAGCAGTGCAGCCAGCTCATATGCTTCGCCTTGTAATGCAGCGCCACATAATTATTAAGTGCCGCGTCAATCGCGCCCGCACCCAGTCCGTAAGGCACGGCAAATATGATGAGCATCGAAAAGCTGCCCGAAAACGAAAAACCGAACAGCGCTGCAACCGTTAACAACACACTTGTGACCGTTACGGCGCGCGTGCCGAATTTATGCGTCAGCTTATCCGATAAAAGGCTTGAAACTATAGTTCCGCCGGATATCACCATGGAAATAATACCCATAAACGAAACGGACACGCCGAGTTCTGTATGCATGACCGGCCAGCCCGCGCCGAGCAGCGAATCCGGCAGTCCGAGGCTTATGAATGCCAAATAGATAAGAGCCAGTAAAAATGAGTACATTTACAATTCCTCCGCAAAACCGTTTACATCCGCTTTATTTTATCGCAGACAAAAATAAATTGCAACAACTTTCAGACTTAAAAAATAAATTTTTCTGCAGCGGCTCCTGTCGGCCGATGGTTTGTACAGGAGCTACGGTTTTGCACATCTAATATCTACCGTCTAAAATCCAAGGCCTAAATCGGCGAGTGTTTTCATAACACAACAAAAAACCTCTTGCACGAGGCAAGAGGTTTTTGTCTGTTATATTAGTCCGCAATGTAAGCGTACTGGAGGTACCAGTAGCCGTACGGGCTGTGCCATGTGCCCTTGAGGCTGGTGCTCTGGAGCCAGAAGTCGTTGTAGTAAGCAACCGGGATAAATCCGTAATCTTCGCTTACGATCTTCTCTGCCTCGTGGAGAGCGGCAAAGTGAGCAGTCTTGTCTGCCACCTTAGAGTCGTTCATAGCCTTATCAAACGCCGGGTTGTTGTACTTACCGTCGTTGTTGCCGTTGGTGGACGTAAACAGCTCTATCATGTTAGAAGCGTCATTGTAGTCCATAACCCAACCGTTGCGAGCCATTTCGTACTCACCGGCGCGGCGCTTGGGTGTGAAGGACGACCAGTCAACAATGTCAATATTCATAGTAATGCCGAGATCCTTATAAACCTGCTGCAAATACTCGGCAAGAGCCTTATGGTAGCCTGTATCGTTGGTAGAATAGGTGATGGTCGGGAAGCCCTTGCCCTCGGGATAGCCTGCCTCTGCAAGAGCCTTTTTAGCTTCTTCAAGGTTAGCCTTGTAATCCTCGCTGATATAGGTCTTGCCGCCGTTTGCTGCCTTTGAGTTCTCAAGGAACTTACCGGGATCAACATCGTCAACACCGGTTCCTACATAGTTGTAAGCCGGTGTATATGTGCCCTGCATTACGGTGTTGGCAACATAGTCACGGTCGATAGCAAGGCTTAAAGCCTTACGAACGTTCTTGTTGTTGAAGGGAGCCTTGTTGAGGTTCATGCTCAGGTAATAGGTACCGAGAATAGGATCAACATTGAATTCATCCTTCTTATCCTTCTTAAGGGTCGGGATTTCCTCGGTCGGAACATCCTTTATAAGCTGTGCTGTGCCGCCGGTGTAAGCAGTATAGGAAGCGCTTGAATCTTCAAGCAATAAGAATGTAAGCTTATCGTTTACAATCTTGCTTGAATCCCAGCCGCCCTTGTAATTCTCATTCTTCTTGCAAACGATCTTCTCGCTGGGCGTCCACTCGGTAATGGTGTACGGACCGTTGCAGACATAGGTTTCGGGTTTTGTGGCCCAGGAGTCACCGTTCTTTTCAACGGTAGCCTTCTGAACGGGGCTCATTGTACCGAAAGCAACGATCTTATCAAAATAAGAGCAGGGGTAAGCAAGCTTAACTGTAAGAGTCTTACCGTCATCGCTCGCCTTAACATTGAGCTTTTCGGGGTTCTTGCTGTCAATAGCGTCTTTGTAGCCTTCGATCATACCGATAACGGTTTCGGCATACGGAGCCGCAACATTGGTATCGGCTATACGCTTAAAGGTGTACTCAAAGTCCTTAGCGTTAAGCTCGGTACCGTCTGACCATTTAAGGCCGTCACGCATAGTGAAGGTCCAGGTAAGACCGTCGGGGCTAACCTCGTACTTTTCAGCCTGTCCGGGCTGAACTTTGTTGTCCTGATCAATAATGAGCAGGGTTTCAAACAGGGTAATAAGCATATTACCGCCGTCAACAGCACTGTTAAGAGCCGGATCGAGCGTTTCGGGGTTCGGGCCGATCTGAACAGTGATGCCATCTGCCTTCTTCTTACCGCAGCCGGCAAAGGCTGTTACAAAAAGAGCGGCAGACAAGAAAATAGCCAGCATTTTCTTGAATTTCATTTTTGATCTCCTCTTTCTTAAATTTTACGGCTTTAGCCGCTTTATTATATCCATTGCGCCTGAGCGCAATAAATACCGTGTTAATTCACTTTATCAAGGTGGTGGCAGGCAGCGTAATGCCCCGGGCTTACCTCTTTAAATTCGGGGCAGACCTCCGCGCACTTTTCATCCGCATAGGGGCAGCGCGTTCTGAAGCGGCAGCCGCTCGGCGGGTTGAGGGGCGACGGAACATCCCCCTGCAAAGGAATACGCTTTGAGGCGCGCGCAGCAATTGGGTCAGCCTCGGGTATAGCGGAAATAAGGCTCTTGGTATAGGGGTGAACGCTGTGGGAAATAAGCTCATAAGCTTCCGCCAGCTCAACCAGTTTACCGAGATACATAACGCCTATGCGGTTTGAAATATGCCTTACAACGCTTAAATCATGCGCTATGAACAGGTAGGTAAGGTTTAAGTCCTTTTGCAGGTCTTCAAACATATTTACCACCTGCGCCTGAATTGAAACGTCAAGCGCGGAAACGGGCTCGTCGCAAACTATAAACTCGGGGTTTACAGCCAGTGCGCGGGCAATGCCGACTCTCTGGCGCTGACCGCCCGAAAACTCGTGCGGATAGCGGTTTGCGTGCTCGCTGTTAAGCCCCACGCGCTCAAGCAGGGAAATAATGCGGTCGTGCCGCTCCTGCTTATTGGCGGCAAGCTTGTGAATATCAATTGACTCGCCAACTATATCGCCGATGGTCATTCTGGGGTCAAGACTCGCATATGGGTCTTGGAACACCATCTGCATTTTGCGGCGGTAGGGCAGCATATCAGCCTTTATTTTCTTTTCCTTATCGAAAATAACCTTGCCGTCGTAAATAATTTTACCGTCCGTCGGCTCATACAGGCGTAAAAGCGTTCTTCCGACCGTGGTTTTGCCGCAGCCCGATTCGCCCACAAGACCCAAGGTCTCGCCGCGGCAGATATAGAACGAAACATCGTCTACCGCCTGAACGGCCTGCTTTTTGCCGCCGCTTCTTGCGGGAAAGTACTGCTGCAAGTGCTGCACTTCAACCAGTTTTTCTCTCTCACTCACAGTTTTCCTCTCCTTTCAGCGCCTCTTTCTGCAAAAGCCAGCAATAGCTGTAATGGGTATCGCTGAGTTCGGTTTTCGGGGGCATTTTATTAAGGCAGATTTTCATACATTCGGAGCAGCGCGGCGCAAAGGGACATCCCGCAGGGGGGTTGAGCAGGTCAACCGGCTGACCCTCAATGGGAACGAGCCTTTCTATTTTTTCCGCGTTTAATTTCGGAATTGATTTAATAAGACCCTTTGTGTATTCGTGACTCGGGTTGTAGAAAATTTCATCCGCCGTGCCGTACTCAACAATATGACCGGCGTACATAACGGCAATTTTTTCGCACATACTCGCAACCACGCCGAGGTCGTGAGTAATCATAATGATGCTCATGCCGAGCTTTTTGCGCAGCTCCTGCATAAGCTCCAATATCTGCGCCTGTATGGTAACATCAAGCGCGGTTGTAGGCTCGTCGGCTATGAGCAGCTTAGGCTCGCAGGCAAGCGCAATGGCAATCATAACGCGCTGGCGCATACCGCCGGACAGCTCATGCGGGTACTGCTTAAGGCGCTTTGTGGGCTCGTTTATTCCCACAAGCTCCAGAAGCTCCTTTGCTCTTTCGTAAGCCTCTTTTTTGGTTTTATTTGTGTGCAGAAGAATAACTTCCACAATTTGATTCCCTATAGTATAAACCGGGTTAAGGCTCGTCATAGGGTCCTGAAATATAATGGAAACCTCGTTTCCGCGAATTTTGCGGAACTCCTTTTCGGTCATTTTTTCAACTTCATGCCCGTTAAAGTGAACCGTACCGCCGACCAATTTACCGGGGTATGCGGTAAGCCCCATTATTGAGTAAGCTGTTACGGATTTACCCGAGCCGGACTCGCCCACTATACCGAGAACCTCGCCTTCCTCCATAGAGAAGGAAACTCCGTTAAGCGCCTTGACTTCACCTGCGGGGGTGAAGAACGAGAGTCTTTCGTCCTTTATTTCCAAAAGCTTTTCACTCAATGCTCTCACCCTCCCTTAATTTTTAAGCTTGGGGTCAAACGCGTCGCGCAGACCGTCACCCAAAAGATTGAACGCAAGGATGGTAACACTGATGATAACCGCCGGCAAAAACAGCAGGTGCGGGTATGTGTTCATACCCTTGACCGCGTCAGTCGCCAAAGAACCCAGCGACGGCATAGGCGCCGCAACGCCGAGACCTAAAAAGCTTAAATAGCTTTCGGTAAATATAGCGGACGGAATCTGCAAGGTGGTGGTAACAATAAGCGTACCTATGCAGTTTGTAAGCAGGTGCTTTCTTATAATCCTTGAGCCGTTAGCGCCGAGCGCCCTTGCGGCGGTAACATATTCCGATTCCTTTAAAACCAAAACCTGCGAACGCGTAATGCGCGCCATACCTACCCAATAAAGCAGAACGAAAACTAAAAACATGGCTATAAGGTTAGGCCCTATAAGCTGAATCCAGTTAAATCCGGCAACATTGGCAAGCTGCTCAAGTCGAGGTCTTAAAACCATTGAAAGCACAATTATAAGCAAAACATCGGGTATTGTGTAGAGAATATCGGTTATACGCATCATAATATTATCTACCCATCCGCCCAAAAAGCCGGATATCGCGCCGTAGGTAGCGCCCACAAGCAGCACGAGCGCCGCGCAGATAAGACCTACCGTAACGCTGACTCTGGTACCCATCATAAGGCGCACGGCAAAATCGCGTCCCAATTTATCGGTGCCGCAGATATGCGGGAAAACGCTTTCGCCTGCGTTAATTTTTTCCTGTTCTACCTTTCCGTACTCAAAGGGGGCTAAATTTTCGCTGTACTTAATCTGCTCCTCGTAGCTGTAGGGCCAAAAGGCAGGCAGAACATAGGCGAATATCATTATAAGCAGAACAAAAATAAGGCTTACCATTGCAATTTTGTTCTTGCGAAGGCGGCGCAGACCGTCTTTCCAAAAGTTCACGCTTTCGCGCATTATTACAAGACTTTCTTTTTCGTCAGGCGTGGCGGGAAGAAAATCTTCGGGGTTAAGCTGAAGACTCGGAAACTTCTTGTTCATTTTAACTTCTCGTCGCTCCTTACTTTAAGTTAATGCGCGGGTCGATTATCTTATAAAGAATATCAACTATAACGTTCGCGGTAATAATAAGCGTTGCAAGCACTATTGTAGTACCCATTATAAGGGTGTAGTCGCGCTGGTTTATGGCGCTTACAAAGTCTCTGCCGAGCCCCGGAACGGTGAATATTTTTTCAACTACGAACGAGCCCGTCATAAGGCTTGCAAGCATAGGTCCCACATAGGTTACTACCGGAAGAACCGCGTTACGGAGCGCGTGCTTGAACAGTATTTTAAAGTTTGAAAGACCCTTTGCCTTTGCTGTGCGTATATAGTCCTGCCCCATAACGTCTAAAAGGCTTGAACGCATAAGACGGGTTATATACGCCGTGGGGTAAATTGCGAGCGCGGTTACGGGCATTATATATGAAGACATTGTGTTAAGCCCGACAGTCGGCAATATATTCAGCTTGCTGCCGAAGGTGTATAACAAAACAACACTGCTTATAAAGCTTGGTATTGCTATGCCGCAGGTTGCGAAAACTATTATAATGTTATCACCGAATTTTCCCCGGTTGTATGCAGAAAGACATCCCAAAGGAATACCCACAAGCACCGCCACAGCTACCGCAAAGCCTGCAAGCCTTGCCGAAACAGGGAATTTTGAAAAGATAATATCCGACACGGTACGCCCGCGCTGACGAAGACTAAGCCCCATATCGCCCTTAACAAAGTCAGTCATATAGGTGGCGTATCTTTCAAGCAGCGGTTTATCAAGACCGTATTTAGCCTCAAGCGCCGCCTGCGCCTCCTTACTTATTGATTTTTCCGCCACAAACGGGCCGCCGGGAACAAGGTTCATAAGAAAAAACGTGAGCGTTGCAACTACAAATATGCTGAGAACTCCCATCGCAACACGCTTTATAATGTATTTACCCAACCGATTTCAACTCCCTGATTTTTTAAACATAATACCTTTTACCCGCCGCGGATTACTTTCCGCTGAGTAAAAAAAGTATACTATATAAGAAACAGTTTAGCACATTAAAGCCGAAATTGCAAGAAAAAATTACAGGCAGATAAGCTCTTTGGGGCTGTTTGTTAAATCTATGCAGCCGTTTTCGGTAACATATACCATATCCTCAATACGAACGCCGTATTTATTTTCAATGTAAATTCCCGGCTCGACCGTCATGACCGTGCCTGCTTTAAGCACTGTATCGCAGCGCATGTTGAAAAGCGGTCTTTCGTGAATTTCAATACCAACGCTGTGACCGAGCCCGTGACCGAAGCAGCCCTCATATCCGGCAGAATAAATAATATCGCGGGAAATCTTATCAACATCTTTGCATACTACGCCCGCCTTTACGGCTTTGATGCCGGCAAGCTGCGCCTTAAGTACGGTATCATATACCTTTTTCTGCTCGTCGTCAATACTGCCCAATGCTACCGTTCTTGTCATATCCGAGCGGTAGCCGCCGACCACCGCGCCGAAATCCATTGTTATGAAGTCGCCGCGTTCAACCTTCTTATCGGTCGGCACGCCGTGCGGAAGCGACGAGTTTTTGCCCGAAACCACAATAAAATCAAAGGAGACACCCTCGCTGCCGAGCCTGCGCATATAAAACTCCATATCGAGCATAATTTCGCGCTCGGTTCTGCCCTCTTCAATGCGGGCGGTTATGTATTTAAAGGTCTCATCGGTCAGCCTTTGAGCCTCTTTCATTAAAGAAAGCTCCTTTTCGTTCTTTACCGCGCGCAAATCGCGAAGTAATGTATCAAAGCGGTCGCATTCGGGTATTTCCACCTGAACGCCCTCGGAAAGCTGACGGAGTAAGCTCATTGAAACATACTCATTTTCAACATAAAGGCGCTTTATGCCGTTTTCCTCGCACAATTCCTTAATTTCCTTAAAAGGAGAGGAAGACAGGCGAACCTCGCAGCTGCTCACAATTTCCTTTGCCTTTTCAACATAGCGGAAATCAATAAGAAAATACGCCTTACTGTCGGTTATTAGAACATAGCCGTCGCTTGTTTCAAAGCCGGTAACATAAAATCTGTTCGGCACGCTTGCAATAAGCAGCGCGCTCCCGTTTTCAAGCTCGTTTTGCAATTTTTTAACTGTTGCGTTTCTCATTTTCAAAGCTCCTTTAAAACATTGCGCAAAAATTCGTATACTCTCCCGGCAGACGACACCGAAAGGTGCTCGTTAGCGGTGTGAATATCCCACATATCGGGTCCTAACGACACCGCGTCAAACCCTGCTATCTTCTCGCCCAAAAGCCCGCACTCAAGCCCTGCGTGAACGGTTTCCACGGTAGGCTTTC
>ERZ826220.2176-NODE-2176-length-17343-cov-2.722640_pt1 | contig 17343 bp, 13 predicted proteins | sample MGYA00519927_ERZ826220 | MGnify/ENA primary metagenome ERZ826220 (study PRJEB31778, sample SAMEA3449225) | human gut metagenome | biome: human gut; feature: human-associated habitat; material: faeces | place: United Kingdom | collected 2010/2012 ...
TGGAAGCTCCGCGACGGGCATCGGGATAATCAGCTGCACCGTGTATGCCGATTTCACCGTAAATCCGATATTGCATACATCTGTAACGGTGAAATTGCAGAAACGACAGTCACTATATAACAGTTTATTTCTCATCCTGCATCCGAATGAAAAAACATGATGTAATAAATCGGAATATACAGGATCTTTTCTTTTTGCTGCACCGTTCTTTCATTGGACAGCACAAATGCTTTTTTAATATGATAATCTTCATTGTTCACGAAATGATTCAGTGCACTGTGTATGCTATAATCTTTTCCCGACTTCACCTCAATCGGCACAGTAGAAAGGCTGTTATAGTCATCAATCAGGTAGTCCACCTCTCCCTTGCTCCGGTTATCATAATAAAACAATTTATATCCATGTGCTTTCAGTTCATTCGCAACAACGGTCTCATATACCGAGCCTAGATTAACGCTTGGCTGATCATCTAAAATCGCTCTTATATTATTCCCATATAAAATGCCTGTCAAAATGCCCACATCATTCAGATACAGTTTCAACAGGTTTTTCCCGGCTGATTCAATCAACGGGAAAACAGGATTGGAAATTGCCTGCACACTGCTCACAACGCCGGCATTTATCAGATACTCAAACTCTTCCTGATAGTCACGGAATGTTTTTCCTCGTTTATTTTCAATATTTTGTACCACAATACGTTTTTTCTTGTTTTCCATATTAGAGGGGATCATATCATAGATCCGTCGTATTGTTAATCTCCGATCAGCTTCATACTTTGAAGCATCCGCAGCATAATATTCATGAATTTCTGACTGGATTTCTCTGACTGACCGGATGTTTTTATCCTGTACATATGCATTCACAGCATCCGGCATACCGCCCACCAGCAGATATTTCCGGAACAGATCCATCATTTTATCATGCATGGATTCTTCTAAGGATTCCAGCTTGTCGAATTTCTGTCGCATAGCGGAAATAACCGTTTCATTCATTCCGTTAGCAAAGAGGAACTCCTCAAAGTCCAGCGGAAACATTCTCACTTTACGAATGCTCCCGATAGGAATCGACGTCGTCTTCGCCAGTGTTACTCCCAGTAAGGAACCGCTGGCAACATACGTGAATTTATCATCCTGCGATAGAAATTTAAGCAAAGTCAGTAAATGCGGATATGCCTGAATTTCATCGATAAAAATCAATGTGTTTTCTTTCTTCTGCATCCGCTCTCCCGCAAGCATACTGACCTGCAGATAAAAATCCTCCACAGTTCTTATCTCTGCAAACAGACGATCGCCTAGGGAATCCTCAATCATATTGATTTCGATAAAGTTTTCAAACATGTTCTGTGCTACATGGCGGATAATATAAGTTTTTCCTACTTGTCTTGCCCCATCCACTAGTAATATTTTTTTGCTGCCCGATCTAAAATGATTTTCAATCAGAGATTCAATCTTCCGAAACAACATAACTCGACACCTCCATATGACTTTTCAATATGATTATAGGCTATATTTTATGACATTTCAATATAATTATGCGGTGTTTTTCATGACTTTTCAATGCAATCCAGGGCGCAAATTTATGACATTTCAAAAGCCAGTTGTACTTGTCAAGTCTGGTGGATACAAAAAATGTTTTTTGTGATATAGCTTTTTCGTTTGTAGACACAGGAAGCATTTTCTGTGTTTTTTCATTTACGGAAGTGGACACGATGGATGCAGCCCTTCCAATTACTCGTTTCCTTTGTCCTTCATTCTTCGGCTTCGGATGAACTTCGGCTCCTCTGTCAGAGTTCTCCTGGAAAAGATGTCTTTTTTCTCCAGTTCTCCCCGTTGGTAGCGGCGGTAATAGTTATCCGGTGTATCATACCCAAGGGCATAGCTGGGCCGCTGTCTGTTGTAAAACTTCACATAGCGCTCGATCATGTCGATGAATTCTTCCCGGCTTTTACACTCATTAAGTTTGAAATCGATGTCCTCTTCGGTCAGCTGCCCGCCAGCTCAGGATTTATTTGGTAAACACATCGAAGTAGAAAGTCACTTCAAAGTAGAGGTACCAGATTCGGGTATTTGTCCTTCACTTTACGCTTTCTGGATCGTTTCTTATGCTTCGTCTCCGACTTGATCCCTGGATACCGGAAATGATTTAAAATCTTAAACTATTTTTAAGGATTTCATACTTTTTTCTCCGGGTGAAATCGAGTATAATTGTGGAACGAATAAGTCCAGTATAGATGAAGGAGAACCGGTATGATGCAGAACAAGCTTGAGAAAAATCCGCAGAAAAGCGTGCAGATAAAAAACTGGCCGGAAAAGATCAGGATCTTTTCCGGCGCACAATTGAAATACCTCGCATTTATATCCATGCTGATCGATCATGTGAACAAAGCACTGATCTATCCCAACCTGGATGGAAGTGCAGGATTACAAATCATCAGCGATCTCTTTGACATCCTGGGGCGGATCGCATTCCCGTTATTCATGTTCCTTCTGGTGGAAGGGTACTTCAAGACCCGCAGCAGATGGAAATACCTGTTGTATTTACTAGGGTTCGGTGTGATTTCCGAAGTGCCCTTTGACCTGTTTACAACAAGTCAGGTCTTTGAACCCAACTGGAACAACATCATGTTCACGCTGGCAGCGGTGCTGATCACCATCTGGAGCATCGACACATTACGAGAAAAAATGGATCGTCTTCCGAAGCTGCTGTGGTATCTGGCATCCGTTGTGATCGTGGCGGTGATGTGCTTTGCAGCCATGAATCTGGGGCTGGATTACGAGCATCACGCCATCCTGATCGGCTATTTCATGTACATTTTTCACCAGCGATACATTCTGTCGATCCCGTTCAGCTTTCTTTCCATGTACAAGGAGCCGTGGGCGCTGCTGGGATTCGCGCTGACTCTTACATACAATGGCAAGCGGGGCAGGCAGTATAAAATCATCAACTACTGCTTTTATCCGGCGCACCTGCTGATCCTCGGTCTGCTGCGGCTGTATCTGGGGATTTAATTGCTCGCCTTCTTTTCTTCCAGTGTCAGCTTGATTTCCTTGGTCTGATTACCGCGTACTATCGTGTAGGTCAGCTTGTCACCTACTTTGTGGGAGGTGACGATGGAAGACAGCGTATTGAAGGAAGTGATCCTGGTTCCGTCTACGGCATATACCAGGTCGCCAGACTGGAATCCGGCTTTTTTCGCATTGGTTCCAGTTATTTCCTGGATGTAAACCGCTGCAGAAGAGCTCTGGGACTGGGAATCCTGGCTATTGCCGAAGAATTGAGCTGCCCCGTTTCCCTGACTGGATTCCGCATAGCTCATGCCGGTGGATGGCTGATCACTGACATATCCTTTATCCATAAGCTGCTGTGCCACATCAGCTGCTTTGTTGATCGGGATCGCAAACCCCAGACCTTCTACGTTGGATCCGGAGGATTTTGCAACGACGATGCCGATCAGCTGCCCGTCGCCGTTAAACAGGCCGCCGCCCGAGTTTCCAGGGTTGATGGAGGCATCGGTTTGCAGAAGCGTCATGGTCTTACCGTCGATGGCAAGTTCTCTGTCCAGTGCACTGATGATGCCGGCGCTTACCGTTCCGCCAAGTTCTCCAAGCGGATTTCCGATGGCAACTGCCATATCGCCGACTGCCAGCTGATCACTGTTTCCATAAGTTGCAGGTGTCAGATTCTTGGCGCTGATTTTTAAAACTGCGATATCGGTGATGCTGTCTGTGCCCACCAGCTTGGCTTCGTATTCCTTGTCATCCGAAGTCGTAACGGTGATTTTGCTGGCTCCGTCTATAACGTGGTTGTTTGTCATGATGTAGCCGTCTGCCGTCATGACCACACCGCTTCCGGCACCTTCTGTAACGTACTGCTGCATCCAGGCATCGGCGGAAACGCTCTCGGTCTTGATTTCCACCACGCTGTCCTTGGTTTTATTGGTGACTTCCTGCACCGTCATTTTGCTGCCGGTAGCATCTTCCAGTTTATAGCCGTTCTTGGATACGCTGGCGGTTTTACTGGAACCGCCGTGTCCTCCGTTAAGAGCATTGGCGAGATAAGATCCGCCAAATCCAAACACTGCAGATACCACTACACATAATGCGATCAGCAGTGCCAGAGACTTGCGGGTCAGGGAAACCGGCCTGCCTGGCTGGCGAGGTTTTTTAGGTTTTTTCACGCCTTTGGCACGGTGAGTCCTGGTCACGCCGTCGCTGCTGCTCCAGGAACTGGTGCAGGCTTCGCCGCCTGGCTGCTGCCCTGCAAAACCGTATCCGCCCGATTGCTGTCCGTAATAGCGCTGACCGGACTGCCCGGCGTGATCGTTCTGTCCGGGATTTTGGTGCTGACGACCGTAGTTGCTGTAATGCATATTACCATTTTCGTCTACATATCCAGTGTAAGGAGAACCTCCAAAGTTGTCTTTTACCGAACCGGGACGATTGTGTTCATTATACTGATAAGAGCTCGTGCCGGGTTCTGTGTTGCGAAAAGCCTCCCGCGGATCGCGGAATGCTCCTTTTTTCTCAAAATCATTTGATGCGCCAGAAGCCGCTTTCTGTGCGAAATCCTCCTGGTCGCCCGGCGGCGCAGCCGCCTTTGCAGGATCTTCCGGCATGTCGGGCTGGTTTTCAGCCATGTTAGGCTGGTTTTCAGCAGCCTCTGGTTCCGCTGCATCTTTCATGACGAAGTTCGGTTCGTATCCGGAAGGATCTGTTTTCTTTTCATCCATATCTATACCTTCTTTCTGTTCCGTCAGTTTCCTCTTTTTGACATTGATTTCTCTGAAATGTTAAATTTTCCAAATCTTCATCCTAAATATACAAATTGAATATGATATTTTCGTGTTGAAAATATGTGAATATCTGAAGAAAAGGTTAAACATTTTACACATAATATGATAAAATCTAATACGTATATAACATAAAGGAAGAGTAAGATCATGAATAAAGCATTAATAGCAATAGATAGAAGTAAATCGTTCCGTGTGTATCTGACCATTTCCACTGATCTGGTGCAGGAGGCTGCGAAGATCCACGACACCACGCCGCTGGCATCAGCAGGTCTTGGACGGGTGCTGACAGCCGCAGGGCTGATGGGCATCATGCTCAAGGATGATGACAACAAGCTGACCCTTCATTTCAAAGGAGACGGACCGGCAAGACAGATCCTGGCGACTGCATACGGCGATGGCAGAGTGAAAGGCTACATATCCAATCCATACGTGGATCTGCCCTTAAACGATCAGGGCAAGCTGGACGTGGGCGGCTCGCTGGGAGTCGGAGATCTGACAGTCATCAAGGATCTGGGGCTGAAAGAACCGTACACAGGGACTATCGCGCTGGTGGACGGCGAGATCGCAGACGATCTGACCGCGTATTTTTATATTTCGGAACAGCAGAATTCCTCCGTTGCGCTGGGCGTGAAGGTGGAACGTGATCTGAGCATCGGTGCTGCCGGCGGAATGATCATCCAGATGCTGCCGGATGCACAGGAAGGGGCTGTCGATGCTCTGGAAAAAATGATAGGTGCTATGCCGCCGCTGACGACGCTGATCAGCGGTCTTTCCGGATCTTTCGATCCGGAAATCGACCGGCCGGCTGAAGCGGCTTCGGCAGACGATAGCGGACAGCCTGCCGGGGAGACTTTGCAGGCAGACGATAGCGGACAGCCTGCCGGGGAGACTTTGCAGGCAGATGCAGAAAACCAGGAAGCAAGCGAACGCCTTGCAGCACTTTTGCAGGAAATCTTCAAGGATGTTCCGGAGGAATATCAGCCGGAGATCCTGGCAGAAAGAGAGATCCGCTGGGAATGCGACTGCAGCCGGGAGAGGATCGAAAGTGCGCTTTTGACCATTGGCCGCAGAGATCTGACGGAGATCATCGAGGAAGATGGAGAGGCGGAACTGCAGTGTCAGTTCTGCTGTAAAAAATATCATTTCAACAAGGATGAACTGGTAGCGATACTGGATCGCATGGGATAGAGGTGAATGAAATGAAAGAGGTAATGGTAAAGATCACGACGAATCAGGTCAACGAGCAGGGTGAAGAGGATATCATGGAATTCGTCACGGAAGCCAAGCTTTACAAGCGAGGCGAGGCGGTGTATCTGATCTATGAGGAAACGGAGCTTTCGGGGATCCCCGGCTGCCGGACGAGGCTCAAGTGCAAGCCGGATGAGGTGCAGATGAAACGGTACGGGGAAGGCGCAGGCATTGGGAACGAGATACGTTTCGAACGGGGAAGACGGTATTCCGGCCTTTATGATACGCCGTTTGGAGCGATCGAGCTTGAGGTGCTGACAAACAGGCTGGAAAATAATCTGACCGAGGGCGGCGGAAACCTGGATATTGATTACAGCATCAGTCTGAAGGGGCTGATGGAGGGTCACAACCAGCTGAGCATAACACTGATGTAGTAAAGAAGGTGAAACATTATGATGAGTAAAAAAACGATCAAAGTGATCACTATCGCCATCGTTGTGGTGATGGTCGTAACGACGCTGACAATGGCAATCGCATATTTATAGTAGATAGAGAAGAGTTTGGAGGAAAAGATGACGGAAATAGGGTTTAGTGCGGAACAGTATATCGAGGAGCAGTCAAAGTATATCCTGGAACGGATCAATTGTGGAAACAGCGAGAGACTGTATCTGGAATTCGGAGGCAAACTGGTGCAGGACAAGCATGCCATGCGCGTGCTGCCGGGTTTTGATGAAAATGCCAAGATCAAGCTTTTGCAGAAGATGAAGGACAAGGTGGAGATCATTATCTGTATTTATTCAGGGGATATCATGACCAACAAGACGAGACAGGATTTCGGCATTACCTATGACCTGGAAGTGCTGCGGCTGATGGATATTTTCCGCAAGCACGATCTGGTAGTCAACAGCGTGGTGGTGACGCGCTATGAGGACAACTCTCCGGCGGTGGACAAGTTTATAAACAAGCTGGAACGCCGCGGGATCCGGACCTATAAGCATCGGTTCACCAAAGGATATCCCACTGACGTCGACACCATCGTAAGCGACGAAGGCTACGGCGCCAATCCGTATATCGAAGTGGAGCGGCCGCTGGTGGTCGTAACGGGACCGGGGGGCGGCAGCGGCAAGCTGGCTACCTGTCTTTCTCAGCTGTATCATGAAAACAAGCGGGGACGCAAAGTCCGTTACGCTAAATTCGAAACGTTCCCGATCTGGAACATCCCGCTCAAGCACCCTGTAAATGTGGCGTATGAAGCGGCGACTGCAGATCTGAAGGACGTCAATATGATCGACTCTTTCCATCTGGAAGCTTACGGGGAGAAAGCGGTCAACTACAACCGTGATCTCGAGGTGTTCCCGGTAGTGAAGCGGATCATCGAGAAGATCACAGGGGAAGAATCAGAATACAAATCGCCGACGGATATGGGCGTCAACAGGGCAGGCTTTTGCATCACCAATGATGAAGTGGTGCGTGAAGCGGCTGACCAGGAGATCATCCGTCGGTATATGATCGCACAGTGTGATTACAAAAAGGGAAAAATAAGCGGGGAGACGGTGGAACGCGCTAAGCTGCTGATGGACGACATGTCCCTTTGCGAGGAAGATCGCAGAGTGGTGCTCCCGGCAAGAGAATATGCGGAGCAGAAAAAGGCGTGTGATGAGAGATACGCTAACGTGGTCGTTATGGCACTGGAACTGCCGGACGGCAAGATCATCACGGGAAGAAGTTCTCGCCGTATGGTCGCTGCAGCAGCCGCCATCCTTAATGCCATCAAATACCTGAGCGGAATGGCGGATGACCTGTATCTGATCTCGCCGGGCATCTTAAAGAGTATCCAGGATCTTAAGGTGGATGTGCTGGGCGCCGAAAAGACGAGTCTCAACTGTGAAGAGATCCTGACAGCACTGACTATTTCTGCCGTGACCAACCCGTCTGCGGCAAGAGCGCTGGCCAAGGCTCCGCAGCTGAAGTCCTGCCATGCACACTGCACGGCTATCCTCAGCGACAAGGATGAAAGTACGTTAAAGGCGCTGGGCATCGATGTGACCAGCGATCCAGAATATATTACCAACAATCTGTATTACAGTTAGATCGCAGGAGTGTATCGATGTACGGTAGATATTTTGTGCTTTTCGCGATCCTGTTCACGGGATGGTTTCTGCGAAAAATCAATTTTATCGATGACAAAATGGATCACAGCATCAACAAGCTTGTGGTCTATTTTGCGTATCCATGCCTGATCGTCCACAACATTGGCGAGCTGGATCTGACGGCGGATGTCCTGGCGGATTTCGGTCTCACTTTCGTGCTGAGCCTGGTGTTTTTTTACCTTTACGGTTTTTTCTGCAAAGGCTACGCCCGCCTGCGGAAATATCCGAAGAATGTTTCGGGTATCGCAGAGTTTGCCATGTCCATGCCCAACAATGGCTTTATGGGATTTCCGGTGGCTCTGATCTTCTTTGGGGACAGCGGGCTGCTGTTGATGCTGGCTCACAATGCGGCCATGAACTTTTTTATTTTTACTTACGGGGTCAAGCTGCTGCGGGATATGAAGACGGACGATCATCCGCCGATGACGCCGAAACGTTTTATTACGGCGGTGGTCAAGCTGCTGCTGAATCCTAACATTCTGGCGCTGTTTATCGGATTCGCATTCAGTATGCTGGGAAATGGTGTGCCGGGAGTACTGGACGAGTATCTTTTATATATAGGTAACGTATCCACGCCGATGGCCATGATTTTCATTGGATCGACGCTGACCAACTATAAATTCAGAGATATCATCCGTAGTGTCGTGACCATTGAGGGAAGTGCCGTCAAGCTGCTGCTCCTGCCGCTTTTGACGCTGGCGGCGGTGGCATTCCTGCCTATCGATCCGTTGATCCGGTCGATCCTGGTGCTGGGGATCAGTTTCCCGACAGCGGCGACAGTTCCTATGCTGGCGGAGCAGGAAGGACTGGATGCAGGTGTTGCAAGTAAGATTTTGTTTTTAAGCACGGTGGCGTCCATCGGGACGGTGCCGCTGCTGATCCATATTATCCAACTGGTGATCATGTGATGGTATCCGCAAGGTTGCGGGATGCCGGAAAGAAAGGAAACGCAGGCTATGAAAAAGACAGGTGTGCTTGGTGCAGGAACAATGGGTGCTGGGATCATCCAGGTGATGGCACAGAGCGGGTATGAAGTAACGTTTATTGAACAGAAGCAGGAGTTTGTCGACCGGGGCCTTGAAAAGATCTCAGGGGTACTGGAAAAGGCTGTCAGGAAAGGACGGATGAGCGAAGAGGACAAGACGGCAGCGCTGGGACGCATCAAAGGCAGCACCGACATGGGGGATCTTCACGATGCGGAGATCGTTGTAGAGGCAGCAACGGAAAATGTGGAGGCAAAGAAAGCCATGTTCCGTCAGCTGGATGAAGTCTGCCATCCGGATGCTATCCTGGCGACCAACACGTCAGCGCTTTCCATTACGGAGATCGCAGCTGTGACCGGCCGGCCGGAAAAAGTCATCGGTATGCATTTCTTTAATCCGGTGCCGGCTATGAAGCTGGTGGAAGTCATCCGCGGATTATCCACTTCCGAGAAAACGACTGAGGCCATTATGGAACTGGCAGGATCCCTGGGTAAAAGCCCTGTTAAAGTGGAGGAAGCTCCGGGATTTGTAGTAAACCGGATCCTCATCCCGATGATCAATGAGGCCGTCGGCATCCTGGCAGACGGCGTGGCAGAGGCGGAAGATATCGATAAGGCTATGAAGCTGGGAGCAAACTTCCCGATGGGGCCTTTGGCGCTGGGCGATCTGATCGGACTGGATGTGTGCCTCGCCATCATGGAAACCCTTCACCGGGAATACGGCGAAGACAAGTACCGTCCGCACGTATATCTGCGCAAGATGGTCCGCGACGGCAAGCTTGGGAGAAAGACCGGAGAAGGATTCTTCGAGTATTAAAAATCTTGATTAAGAAGAATGGTAAAGACCGAACCTCAGAGAACCGGGGATCGGTCTTTTTTGAAGGCGAATTGATGAAACAAGCCATACGAGACAAAAATAGTCTAAAATTGTTTAGAAACTATTGACAGATGGGTTTAATCGTGGTAAAAAAGGGTTGCGCCTCTTGCTCAGGGGGGGTACAGATAAAATGTATGGAAGGATAACGGAGCAAAATGAAACTTCAAGGAATAAGAAAAGGTATGGCTTTGAGTTTGGCGATCCTGATGCTTTTTCTCGCGCTGGGAAGCGGTACAGCCGTATGGGCGGCAGAAGCGACAGGTTCATCAACACTTGAGCAGCATTTAGAAAAAGGATATGTAACGCAGCAGGATCTGCGAAGTGCACCGCACAATGTAGAAACGGAAGATGCAGCGATCCCTGCAAAGTATTTTGAGTTCGTTTGCGTTAATCATCATGCGGACGGTTCGGCCTGTACAGATCTGCAGACAGCTTCCATTTCTTCGATCAAAGGTGGCAGACTGCGCAACAATGTGCCGCTGACCTTGAAGAATAACTCAGATGTGAGACACACTTTCAGCCGTGCTCATATCGGAAATACTGCCGTTTATTTCGTGGGAACGCTTACGATCCATGAAGATGACGGCACCGAGCAGGAGTATGTTTACTATACCACCGATAAAAACGTTACAAACAAGACGGTATATGCGGTTTTAAAAAGCGGTGATAAAATCACGCTGGAATACACCCACGGCAAAGATCATACTGTGGAATACCAGTTTAAGGATTCTGATGGCAATGTGACGAGCGAAGGACCGGACGGCTGGAGCCTGGATCAGGTCTTTGGAGCCGACCGCCCGCTGGAAGTGGCTAACGGTCATAGTTACAGCGATACGGTGACGATCCCGAGGGGATATAAGGCGACCGTGACTGTCACGAAAAAAAGCAACGGAACAGTTCGCTATACTTCTAAGCTTGGTGAAATGATGTCCTATCAGCGAAACGGGAATAGTATTTCCCTGGCAAAAGGAAGCCCGAATTCTATAAAACTTTCGGATTTCATTTCGCTCGATAATATTACAGGCGATGATGTGGTGACACTGCAGTATGAGAAGATCGATCAGTTTATCTTTGATGCATCGGAATGGGCGCAGACCGTGTATGCGAATACAAGAATGGTCGTTTATGATGATAATAATAAAGAGGCATTTGGAAACATTAGACCGGATCTGTGCCGAAAGACCTTTTCTGCCCAGGACCACAGCTTCTCCTGGGACTTTGGGGGTTGGACGGCGCATCAGGTTACTTGGGAACTGGATCAGCTGCAGATCAACGGAGAGCCGGTAACGGTACCGATGGTAGCTGTAAAAAGCGATAAAACAGTAACAGAAACAACAACACTTTCCACGGGGACGAAAATCACGATCAGTGTGACTTCCAACCGAGGTGATAATGGAAGCTCGGCTACCCGAAGATATCGTATGGATGTGGAGAACTGCTATGAAAACCTGACTGTCAGCGCAGGCAACCTGGTCGGTCATTATCACAAGGAGCTGGTATTCAAGCACCTGAATGGTGTAAGCGATCCGCAGTACTATCAGACCAGAGACGGGCAGGGAAGCTGGATCGCTTTAAAGCCAGGCTCGCTTGTTGAAAGGGTAGCAGGCGGGAGCTACTCTGATCCCATACGCTTTAAGAAAGCGGACGGCTATCAGATGCCTCATATATCCTACACGAAAAAAGACGGTACGAAGCTTCAGGAAGATGATCTTAAAACAGGAGAGACTGCTTTTATAGAACACCTGATCAAAACCGAGTCCGGTTTTAAAGGTGTTCCCTACGAAAACTGGCAGGCCGACAGCGACGGTTATTACTATTTCCGTGGGACAGAGGCTTTGCAGAAGTATATGAATGCCGCTCCTGCACAGGGCGTTGTGCTGGTCAATATCCAGGCGTCTCCGATCAAATACGGGATCAACTATGTATCGGGAGCCGGGCGCACGCAGGATGGCGTGCAGATCTCGCCTAAAACCACAGATATTGAGGATATGCCGGCCTATCAGAATGGCGGGGAAAACGGATACAACTGTGAAAACCACCAGAAAGTACTGATTTCCAACCAGCAGCCGGTGGACAGAACCGGCAGATTCATATTCGATCACTGGGAAGTTCTGACTGCGGAAACACAGCCTGACGGAACGGGATATCCGACCGAAACTGTCAAGAAACTGGCAGACGGCAACCCTTTGACCTATGCCGAAGGTGAGTCGCTGCAATGCAGCGGTGCTTCCATCGCCACGGTGCAGGACTGCCTGTATTATGATCGTGACAAGGATCGGAAGATCCTGACTTTGCGCGCTGTATGGAAGAAGAGAGAGACAAGAGACGCCATTCCGTATATGGTAAATTTCTACGTTTCTTATAAAGAGAATGGAGAACCGGTGACCAAGAAGATCAAATCCAGAACTCATATGGTCAATCCGGGCGCCAGGGTCGTGGCAGATCTGTATCAGTATGAAGACGGTAAAAAGCAGCTTTCTGCCAACATCCAGAATGTGCTCAGCGGGGATAATGAGACGGGATCTGCCTATGACGGGGAATATCGTATTGACGATGTGAACACAACGAAGGGGATCGATAACGTAACAGTGGATAATAATACCGTCAATATTTATCTTGTCAAAGTGGAGAAAGAGGATCCGAGCCAGCCAAGCGATCCTGTGACACCGACAGACCCATCCAAGCCGACAGATCCGAGCAAGCCGACGGACTCTTCGCAGCAGACAACATCAGCCGCGACGTCCTCTGCACAAAGCAGCAGTCAGCAGACCGCAGACAACGCAGGAGCCACAGGCGATAATTTCGCACCGGTCCTCTGGATCGCCATCGCAGCAGCCGCACTTGCCGGCATTGGAGTAGTCTTAGCAGGCTCTCGAAGAAAGAAACAATAGCTGAGGCTATACAAATAGTGAGGAATGTGATTTCAGCTCGATTCCAGGCATACTGCCGGGGATCCGGGCTGAAATCTTTTTTCTTGCTGATTTTTCTCCGCTGTCTTGTATACTTTTCAAAACAGGTGTATATTATATAGAAGATTAGGGTATTTGGATTCCCGAAAGACCGATCTAAGATTTTTTTACACTCTAAAAATACAACCCACACCAACGAACAGAAAGGATTCACATAATATGTGGAAAACATTGGACGAGAAAACTCTGAAGTCCAAGAAAGTGGTCGAATTGCGTGAAATCGCGAAAACTTTCGGACTGCAGGGGTACGAGAAAATGAAAAAAGCTGATCTGATCGCAAATCTGATGCGTGAAGATCCAAAAGAAGAAAACAGTAACAAAGACGATCACGATAAGTCTGTTCATAGCCGGGATCCGCAGCCGGGCAGCAACCACGAACCGCGGGAACCACGTGAAAGCCGTGACAACCATGAACCGCGGGAATCACGTGAAAACCGTGATCACCATGAACCTCGTGAAACCCGGGAAGGTCGCGACGACCGTTTCGAAGTGGAAGGCATTCTTGAATTGGCAGAAGACGGATTCGGATTCCTTAGATTCAACAACTTTCTGACCAGCGAAAAAGATATTTATGTGGCTCCGGCTCAGATCCGGCGTTTCAATTTAAAGACCGGTGATAAAATCAAAGGAATTTGCAGACATCCTAATGACGGAAACCGCTTCGGCGCACTGCTGTACGTAGTATCCGTCAATGGAGATGAGCCGGGAGCAGCTATCAAAAGACCGGATTTCGAATCACTGACTCCGATCTTTCCGAATGAACGGCTGGTTCTGGAGGACGGCAGGGACCTTTCCCTGCGCCTCATCGACCTGGTGGCACCGATCGGAAAAGGACAGAGAGGACTCATAGTTGCACCGCCGAAAGCCGGTAAAACAGTCCTTCTTAAAAAAATCGCAAACAGCATCGAAAAACATTACCCGGAAACGGAACTGATCGTGCTGCTGGTAGACGAGCGACCGGAAGAAGTTACGGATATGAAGCGGAGCCTCAAGAGTGGAGAAGTGATCTATTCCACCTTTGATGAAATGCCGCAACATCACGTTAAAGTGGCGGAGATGGTTCTGGCCAGAGCACAGAGACTGGCCGAGCACGGCAAGGATGTGGTGGTTCTGCTGGACAGTATCACCAGACTGGCGAGAGCCTACAACCTGGTAGTGCCGGCATCAGGCAAGACCCTGTCGGGTGGTTTCGATCCTGGAGCCTTGTATAAGCCAAAGAAGTTTTTCGGGGCAGCCAGAAACCTGGAAGAGGGCGGCAGCATCACGATTCTGGCGACGGCACTTGTGGAAACAGGAAGCCGTATGGACGATCTTATCTTTGAAGAATTCAAAGGGACAGGAAACATGGAGCTTCATCTGGATCGCAAGCTTTCAGAGAAGCGTATTTTCCCGGCTATCGATCTCAACAAGTCAGGGACGAGACGAGAAGATCTGCTGATGAACCAGGAAGAAATGGAAGCCATCTGGCGCATGAGACGGGCGCTGGGCAACCGGGACAACCAGGAAGTCACCGAAATGATCCTGGACAACCTGGCACATACACGAGATAACAAAACCTTTATTGAAGTGATCAAGAAGATCAGATTAGAAGGATAACACAGTATGGATTTAAGCAAGATTTTCTTAAAAGACGCCTGCCCGACCAAGATGGGCGGACAGGCTGTTATGGAAGGCATCATGATGAAAGGCGAGAAAAAAACAGCTCTCGCCGTGCGTCTGCCAAATGATGATATCCAGATCAAGACCGTTCCGACCAAGGTTTATGGCAAATGGACGAAGATCCCTCTTTTGCGCGGAGTGGTGGCATTCATCGATTCTCTGGTGACCGGTACGAAAACTCTCATGGACTCAGCAGAAATGCTGGAGGACGGCGACGAAGAAGAATACGAAGAAAGCCGCTTCGAAGCCTGGCTCAATAAAAAATTCGGAGCCAAGGGCGCATGGAATCTGATGATCTATTTTTCGGTGTTCCTGGCACTGGTCTTTACGGTGGGAATATTCATCATCCTGCCGACCGGCGTGGTGAACCTGATGAAGCTGTTTACCGACAGCGTGTTCTGGCTCAACTTTGCAGAAGGCGTATTTCGGATCTTGCTCTTCGTAGCGTATGTCTGGCTGATTTCCTTTATGGGAGAGATCAAACGGGTCTTTCAGTTCCACGGTGCGGAGCACAAAACGATCCATTGCTTTGAAAACGGACTGGAACTGACCCCGGCCAACTGCCGGCAGTTCCCTACACTACACCCGCGGTGCGGGACCAGCTTTTTGATGTTCGTGTTTATCATCGCGTTTGCGCTGCATTTTCTGCTGGGATGGCCGACCCTGTGGCTTCGGATCGTCACCAGACTTCTGCTCCTTCCGGTGATTGCAGGACTTTCCTATGAGCTGCTCAAATGGGCCGGGAAAAGCGATAACATCGTGGTAAAGATCCTGAGCCTTCCGGGATTGTATTTGCAAAAGATCACGACGAAAGAACCGGATGACAGCCAGCTGGAAGTAGCGATCGCAGCGATCCATGCCGTGTGCGATGAAAAACCGTGCGGCACTTATACGATCTGCAAAGAAGACGTCGGACATTACGATGGTCATGAGCTGATCGAGTCTGCAAAGGAAGATGGAGACGATGACCGGACGGAAAAGCCGCAGGTGACTTTCGTGAAGTACAGGCCTTTACAGAAGCGCAGATTTTTATAGAATCGGCATAATGAGCCGAAGCAACGACAGACAGGAGAATGACAGATGAAGACGAGGATTCTCGTAAAGGAAGGGGAGTACCGCCTGGCAAAAGCGTACTGCATGGATGCTAAGATCGATGCACAGGAGCTGTACTGCTTTCTGACCGGTATGGATAAAGTCCAGCTGTTCCTGAAGGCGGAAGAGGAGGTAGACCCGGAGATAGAAGAAAAATATATGGAGCTCATCGCCAAACGCGCGGAGCGGATACCTTTGCAGCATATCACAGGGGTACAGGAGTTTATGGGACATACGTTCAAGGTGTCGCCGGACGTGCTGATCCCGCGCCAGGACACGGAAACTCTGGTGACGGAAGCTGCCAGGGTGATCCAGGAAACGCCGCGGGAAAAGCTGAGTTTTTTTGAAAAGTTAAAAGGCGGCAAGGAATGGGAGGTGCTGGATCTTTGCTGCGGAAGCGGAGCAGTCGGGATATCGCTGGCGAAGATCAGTTCCAATGTAAAGGTCCTGGGGACCGACGTCAGTGAGAAAGCTCTCGCGGTCGCAGAGGAAAATGCGAAAAACCTGCGGGTAAAGATGAGATTTGCCAGAGGCGATATGTTTGCGCCGGCAGCAGGAAAGAAGTTCGACATGATCGTCAGCAATCCGCCGTATATCCGGACGCGGATGATCTCGATTCTGCAGGAAGAAGTGAAGGATCATGAGCCTTTGCAGGCACTGGACGGCGGCAGAGATGGACTGGATTTTTACCGCGTCATTGTGAAGGAAGCGGCGGATCATTTGAAACCGGGGGGATTTCTGCTGCTGGAAATCGGCCATGATCAGGGCGAAGATCTGCGGAAAATGATCCGTGACGACGGTCGCTACACACCTGCGGAAATAATCAGGGATTTACCTGGCAAGGATCGTGTGGTAAAATGTGAGATAAGAGATAAGAATGAACATCGTGCTGAAGCTAAGGGTGTTACCGAGGAACAAGGCGAGGATCAATAGAGAAGACTGGCGGCAAGGATTTTTGCAGCATTATTTTTTGATTGATCGGCTCTGTTTGGGAATGCATCTGCTGCCCGGACAGAGCTTTTTTGCTTCTGCAAACGGATCGCTATACGACAGCAGTTTGAGAAGCCGCCGGATGATGCGTCGAACGACTTCGATGGTACACCCCCTTTTTTGCAGATGAGGAGGTAAGGTATATGAGCTACAACAGTAAATCAAAGAAGGCAGAGGAATTCATCTGCCACGAAGAAATCGAGGAAACTCTGCGCTATGCGGAGGAACATAAAAATGATGTCGAGGACATGAGAAAGATCCTGGAGCGGGCGAAGGACTGCAAAGGTCTTTCCTACCGGGAAGCGGCGCTGCTTCTGGAATGTGAGGATGAAAGCATCCATCAGGAAATTTTCAGACTGGCGGAGGAAATCAAGGAAAAATTTTATGGCAACAGGATCGTGCTGTTCGCGCCGCTGTATCTTTCAAACTACTGCATCAATGGCTGTAAATACTGCCCGTATCATGGACAGAACAAGCATATCAGCCGAAAGAAGCTGACGCAGGAGCAGATCCGTCGGGAAGTCACGGCTTTGCAGGATATGGGACACAAACGGCTGGCCATCGAGGCGGGAGAAGATCCGAAAAACAACCCGATCGAATACATACTGGAATGCATCGATACGATCTACAGCATCAAGCATAAA
>ERZ826220.2184-NODE-2184-length-17301-cov-4.000580_pt1 | contig 17301 bp, 13 predicted proteins | sample MGYA00519927_ERZ826220 | MGnify/ENA primary metagenome ERZ826220 (study PRJEB31778, sample SAMEA3449225) | human gut metagenome | biome: human gut; feature: human-associated habitat; material: faeces | place: United Kingdom | collected 2010/2012 ...
AAGCAAACTTGGCTTGGATAGCAAAATCAAGAAATTCAGCTATTCTTTCATTTGCGGAAAAGGCTATTCTCCCCCCCTTCGGAGGGAGAATAGCTTTTTGTCTACGGTCTGAACCGCCCTCGAAAAAGAGGGAGGCAGAGGGCGAGAAGGTCAGCCCTTCACGCCGCCGAGGGCGACGCCCGCGACGATGAACTTGCTCAGGAACAGATAGATGATGATGACCGGCATGATCGCGATGGCGATCAGCATGTACACCTGACCCATATCGAATTTGAGGAAGTCCGCGCTGCGAAGCTGGGCGATCAAAATCGGGAGGGTCTTTTTCTTGTTGCTGGTCAGGATCAGGGCGGGAACGAAGTAGTTATTCCACGAGGCGACGAAGGTGAAAATCGCCTGCACGGCGAGCGCCGGTTTCATAATCGGCAGAACGACGTAGTTGAAGGTGTGGAATTCGCCGGAGCCGTCGATGCGCGCGGCCTCCACAATTTCCATCGGCAGGTTGCTCTTCATGTAGGAAACCATGAAGTAATATACCGTCGGCGCGGCGATGCTCGGCAGGAACAGCGGAATCAGCGTGTCGGTGAGCTTCATGTTCGTCATCAGGCGGAGGAAGCCCAGCGCGGAAACCTGCGTCGGCATCGTCATAATGAGGATGATGAACGCGGAAGCGATCTTCTTGAGCTTGAAGTCGTAGGCATGCACGCCGTAGGCCGTCAGCGCGGAGAAGTAGATCGAGAGCACCGCGGAGAGGGCGGCGACGAGCAGGCTGTTCTTGATGCCCGAAAGAATCGGGATGTTCGCGTCTGCCAGCACATTTTTCAGGTTCGTCGGGAACGACTTGCCGGGCAGGAAGGAGAAGCCGCGCTGAATCTGGTAATGGTTGCGCGTGGCGTTGATGAGGAGCACATAGAAGAAGAACAGGCAGAGGAAGCAGAGAATCGCCAGCACCAGATAGCTCACGATGCGGCGCGTCAGCAGCTCGTGCCTGCTCTGCTCGGCGCCCTTATCCCTTACGGCTTGCGTAGTCATTTCTTTTTCCTCCCCTCGTCTTCATTGGTCGAGCGATAAATCACGACGCACAGAACGGCGCAGATGATGAACAGGATGACGGAAACCGCGCCGGCCATGCCGTAGTTCTTGCTGAACATGTGGTTGTTGAGGTACATAATCATGGTCGTAGCGCAATCGTTTGGGTTGCCCTTGCCGTTGGTCAAAATCTGCGGCACATCGAACATCTGGAGGCCGCCGATCAGCGAGGTAATCATCACGTAGACCAGAATGGGGCGGATGAGCGGCATGGTGATCTTCCAGAAGATTTGGCTGGGCGTGCAGCCGTCGATCTCCGCCGCTTCGAACAGGCTCAGGTCGATGCCCATGACGGCGGCCATCAGCAGGATGGTCGTGTTGCCGAACCACATCAGGAAGTTCATCAGCGAAACCAGACCACGTGTGCCGACCACGGTAGAAAGGAAGCGGAACGGTTCGCTGATGATGCCCGCGGAAATCAGCGCGGCGTTAACCGGGCCGTTATCCGAGAAGAGGGCGAAGAAGAGCATGGCGAACGCGGAGGCCATAATCAGGTTCGGCATGTAGATCACGGTTTTGAAGAACGGCTGGCAGCGGATGCGCAGGCGGTTATCCGTAAACCAGACGGCCAGCAGCAGCGAGACGACGATCTGCGGCACGAAACCGAGAATCCACATGAGCAGGGTGTTGCCCATGTATTTCGGCAGGTTCAGGCTGAGCAGTTTGACATAGTTGCTAAGGCCCGTAAAGTTGGGGCCGATAACCTTCAAGCCGCTGCGATAATACTCAAAGAAGCTGTAATAGATGGTCGAAGCGAGCGGAATCAGCTGGAAAATCGCAAAGGCGATGAAGAACGGCGCGATGAAAATATAGCCCCATTTCGCGTAGCTGATTGAGCGGCGCTTGGTTCCTTTTGCGGGCGCTTGCATGCGAATCACCTTTCTTTTTTAGATTGTAGACGAGGGACTTTATCGCCACGCGATAAAGGGGATAAGAGGATAAGAAAATGGGACGGGCAGAGCGCCCGCCCCATTGACTGTATGGGTTAGAGGATGATTCCGGGGATTATTCCGGCCAGACAAAGTCGGTCAGTTCCGGATAGAGAACCTTGATCTTCGCCTCGAAGTTGGCCTTCGCGGTCTCCAGATCGACAGCGCCGTTGAAGTAGTCGTGGAACACAGTCTGCATGTTCTCGTTCAGACCCTGATCATACGGGCCGGCGTTGCTCATGTCGATCTTTTCAGCGGACTTGGCGAACAGCGCGATGTGGTTCTGGCCGCCGAGGAAATCAGAGCCGTAATCGCTGTTCGCGATTTCGTTCATGGCTTCGATGTTGTTGGTGTAATCCTGCGTGTCGAGGGTGATCTGCTTGTCGATGGCCTTGTCGCAGGTCAGCTTCAGCATGACGTTCTTGATGGTCTCGGCGTTATCCGTGCCGGCCGCGGCGCACATCCAGGAGCCGCCCCAGTAATAGGACTGCGGGCCTTCGCAAACCGCGTAATCGCCGAAGATGCCGTTGCCGACTTCCGCCTTGCCGCCCTCAGCGACCGGAACGGCCAGGGAGTTGCCCATCAGGGTGAAGTTGATGCCCCAAGTGGAGTAGAAGAAGCCGAAGACCTTGCCGTCCGGGCCCTGATCGGCCGCCCAAGTGTTATCCCACAGGATAGACTTGTTGTTGTAGCCCTTATCGGTGTAATCCTTGGTTTGCTCGACCCACTTCATGATGTTCGGGTCAACCTTGACGGTCGTGCCGTCCACCCACGGAGCGGAAACGTTGTTGGAGAAGGTGCGGTAGCTGTCGTCGTAGCCGGAGAGCATCTTGTAGCCCTTTTCGGCGGCCTTCGCGGCGACCTCGTTGAACTTATCCCAATCGCTCAGGCAGGTCTGCACCTCGGCGGGATCGTCCGTGCCGAGCACATCCTTGGCGATGGAGCGGCGGTAGGCGAACAGACCCGGAGTCGCCTGCCAGGTTACGCCCTTCAGCACGCCGTCGGCCGTCGCGATATCCTGCGTGTACTTATACTGGCCGTCCAGATCGCCGTCGGTCAGGCCGATGTCGGCGCGGACATCCAGCGTGTACGGAGAATCCACATATTTGAGCGCATAGTCGGCCTCGATGAGGAACATGTCGATCTTGTCGTCATCGGCGGCGGATTCCTGCGCGAGGAGCGCTTCGTCCAGCTTATTCTGGTAGTTGTTGTCGGCGTTCGGGTTGATCGTCCACTTGACGATCGTGCCGTCGTTCAGGGTCGTGGTGGACTTATCTTCCGCAACTTCCTTGACTTCCGGATAGTAGGCGTTGAAGCGGGACTGGAATTCGTCGTTCCAGCACCAGACGTTCAGCACGCTGCCTTCGGCGAGAGAGACGCTGGCCAGAGAGCTCATCGCAAGCGTAAGAGCCAAAGCCTTAGACAAATGTTTCCTCATGATAAGAACCTCCTTTTTATTGTTCACCCTCGTTCCTGCGGAGGGGGAATCGCGTGTTAACCCAGTTTTGCGACGGTTTTGCCGGCGATCAGGCGGCAGGGGACGGAGATGATTTCCGGCAGCGTGGTGCGCGGCTGCTCAATCAGGTGAACGAGCTTGCGCGCGGCCTCGCGGCCGATCCGGGAGACGTCCTGCTCCACGGTGGTGAGCTGCGGCTGGCACATCTGAATCATGGCCACGCCGTCGTATCCGGTGATGGAAATATCCTCCGGAATCCTCAGACCCGCGGCGCGAATGGCGTCCATGCCGCCCAGCGCGGAGTAGTCATCCGGCATCAGGATGCAGGTCGGGCGATCCGCCAGTGCAAGGAGCTGCGCCGTCGCCTCTCTCGTGGAGGCGGGATCGTGATACGGAGAGGCGACGAGGTAATCATCCGGAACGGAGAGCCCCGCCTCGTTCATCGTCCGCAGGAAGGTGGTCAGGCGGATGTCGCTGACCGTGTCCTCCGCGCCGTAGACGAACGCGATTTTCTTGTGCCCCATCGAGAGAACGTGCCGGGTGAGCGCCTCGACGCCCTGCCTGTTTTCGGATTGGATGCACGCCCTGTTGTTGAAAACGTGATCGATGGTGACCAGCGGAAGCGAGCTGGAGACGAGCTGGAGCACCTCGCCGTCGTCGAAGTGGGAACAGACGATGCAAACGCCGTCCACATTGCGATAGCGGCAATGCTCGAGGTAGGTCATCTTGGAGTGCCCCATGTTGTGGGTGATGAAGGTGATATCGTAGCCCCGGCGCTCGGCCTCCTGCTTGAAGGATTGCAGCACGGGGGAGAAATAGCTGTGGGTGAAGCCGCTCTCGGTGTCGTCCGAATAGAGCACGCCGAGGTTGAACGTGCGCCCGATCTTGAGGCTCCGCGCGATGGCGTTGGGGCGGTAGCCCATTTCGTCGGCCACGGCGCGAACCTGCTGGCGGGTTTCCTCGCTGACGTCAGGATAATCGTTCAAGGCTTTACTGACGGTCGAGACGGACAGGCCGCACCGAGCGGACAGCTCTTTGATTGTTACGGCCATGTTTCCATCCTCCTATTTGTTGAATTTGGCGGATTCGAAATGTTCTAAATCGTTTTCGCAGTTTCATTATACGACGTGTTCTCCAAAATTGCAAGCACTTTTTTCGAGAAAATAGAAATTTTTTCTGAAAGCAAACGGCTTAAATAGTAAAAACGTCCAAATCCGTTGACATTTTCACAAGGATATATTAGGAAGCAAGCGAATTCGTTTTCAAAAAAAGGCGGGCGCGCCGAAGACGGCTCAAAAATCAAAAGACGAAAATCACTGAAAATACTTGATTTTTCAGCATAAATGGGATATAGTTGTCATAGAATCCGTCGGAAAGAAATGAAACGTTACGAAACCGATTTCGCATCGGCGGAGCTCACGCCGTTTCGATGCATCCATAAAAAAGGAGGAAACCTCATGCAGTACGGCCATTTTGACGACGCGGCGCGGGAATACGTCATCACCGAGCCGCAAACGCCGTCGCCCTGGATCAACTATCTGGGCAGCGAAGCGTTCTTCACCCTGATGAGCAACACGAGCGGCGGCTACAGCTTCTACAAGGACGCGCGCATGCTGCGCCTGACCCGCTACCGCTACAACAATGTGCCGACCGACGCGGGCGGGCAGTATTTCTACATCAACGACGGCGGCGTGGTCTGGACGCCGGGGTTCATGCCGGTCAAAACGCCGCTGGATCGCTACGAGTGCCGCCACGGCCTCGGCTATACCCGCATCACGGGCGAAAAGAACGGCCTTGGGGCGGTGGAAACCGCGATGGTGCCGCGCGGCGTGAACGCGCTGGTCACCAAGGTCGAGCTGACCAACCGCTCCGACGCGGCGAAGGAGGTTTCGCTGTTCAGCTTCGTCGAGTTCTGCCTGTGGAACGCGCAGGACGACGCGACCAACTTCCAGCGCAACTTCTCCACCGGCGAGGTCGAGATCGAGGGCAGCGCGATCTATCACAAGACGGAATACCGCGAGCGCCGCAACCATTTTGCCGTGTACGCGGTCAACGCGCCGGTGGACGGCTTCGACACCGACCGCGAGTGCTTCCTCGGCGCGTACAACGGTTTTGGCGAGCCGCGCGCCGTGTTTGAAAACAGGAGCGGCAACAGCGTCGCCAGCGGCTGGGCGCCTGTCGGCAGCCACCATCTGCGCGTCGCGCTGAAACCGGGTGAGCGCGCGAGTTTCATCTTTGTGCTGGGCTATTGCGAAAACCCGGAGGCGGAAAAGTTTTCCGCGCCGAACGTCGTCAACAAAGCGCCCGCCTATACGCTGCTGAAAGCGTTTGAAAGCGAAGCGCAGTTTGACGCGGCGTTTGACGCGCTGGCGAAATATTGGGACGAGCTGCTCTCCATCTACCGGGTGGACAGCGGCGAGGCGCGGCTCAACCGCATGGTCAACCTCTGGAACCAGTATCAGTGCATGGTGACCTTCAACATGTCGCGCTCGGCCAGCTATTATGAATCCGGCATCGGCCGCGGCATGGGCTTCCGCGATTCCACGCAGGATCTGCTCGGCTTTGTGCACCTGATTCCCGCGCGCGCCCGCGAGCGGATTCTGGATATCGCGGCGACACAGTTCCCGGATGGCAGCGCCTATCATCAGTATCAGCCGCTGACCAAGCGCGGCAATTTCGACGTGGGTTCCGGCTTCAACGACGATCCGCTCTGGCTGATTTTCGGCGTGGCGGCCTACGTCAAGGAGACGGGCGATATCGGGATTCTCTCGGAGAAGGTGCCGTTTGACAACGATGAGAGCAAGGCCGAGCCGCTGATGGAGCACCTGCGCCGCAGCTTCCATTATACGGTGGAGCACCTCGGCCCGCACGGACTGCCGCTGATCGGCCGCGCGGACTGGAACGACTGCCTCAACCTCAACTGCTTCTCCAAGACGCCGGGCGAGAGCTTCCAGACGACGGCGAATTTTGAATCCGGCGTGGCGGAATCGCTCTTTATCGCGGGCATGTTTGTCGGCGTATGTCCGGATTACGCCGAGCTTTGCCGCCGCTTCGGCTGGAACGAGGAGGCGGAAGCCGTCGCGGGACACAAGGCCGCGATGGAAAAGGCCGTGCTCGAGCACGGATGGGACGGCGCGTGGTTCCTGCGCGCGTATGATGCGTTCGGCCACAAGGTCGGCTCGCACGAGTGCGACGAGGGGCAGATTTACATCGAGCCGCAGGGCTTCCTGGTCATGGCGGGCGTAGGCGTGAAGGAAGGGCTGGCGCAGCGCGCGCTGGATTCTGTCCGCGAAAAGCTGCTCAGCGAGCACGGCGTAGCGATTCTCACGCCGCCGTACACGCGCTATCACGTCGAGCTGGGCGAAATCAGCTCCTATCCGCCGGGATACAAGGAGAACGGCGGCATCTTCTGCCACAACAACCCGTGGATTGCGCTGGCGGAGGCGGCGCTCGGCCACGGCGGCCGCGCCTATGACGTCTACCGCCGCACCTGCCCGGCCTATATCGAGGATCAGAAGCTGCACCACACCGAGCCGTATGTATACAGCCAGATGGTCGCGGGGCCTTACGCGCCGCGTTTCGGCGAGGCGAAGAACAGCTGGCTGACCGGCACGGCGGCGTGGAGCTTCTACACCGCGTCGCAGGGGATTCTGGGCGTTAAGCCGGATTACGACGGCCTGAGGATCGACCCGTGCCTGCCCAAGGAGCTCGGGGAGCTGACCGTGACGCGCAAATTCCGCGGCAGCGAATACGAGGTGCACATCCTCAACCAAGCGGGGGATGAAAAGGGCGAGATTCAGCTCACCGTGGACGGCAAGCCGATTGACGGCTGCGTGATTCCGGCGGACGCCGCGCCGTGCAGGCATCGCGTGGAAGCCGTGATCCGGTAAACGGATCGGGCGAGACCGCCGCGCGATATTCAGGCGCACAAAACAACATAAAAGTGGCTGTCAAGCTAACAAAACCGATATTTCAAGCGTAAAACTAAGTGTTTTTGCCCGAAGGTTTCCAAAGAGGTTTTCGGTTGTTGCTGCCAGTGGCAGAAACAAACAAACGGAAACGGAAAGCCCTTTGGTGGGGCGATGGGGCAAAGCCCCATATCTCAAAATGCTTAGACATTTGTTTCTTGAAATGTTCGGTTTAAGCTTGACAGTCACTTCATTTGTATCTTGCATTTCATGCAGAATTGTGATATCCTCATGCCGTAATCCGATTAAACCGATGGTGAAACAAGATTAACTTGCAAAACGAGAGGATGAAGCACCATGATCATTTGCGATACGCATTGCGATACCCTGTATATGCGCGCGCTCCAGCCGCAGAAAACGCCCTGCGTGACGATGGAGGCCATGAAAAAAGGCGGCATGAGCCTGCAAACCTGCACGCTGTACGCGGGCAACGCGGGCATGGCGGGGCACCCGTATGACAAGGCGATGGCCGAATACCGCGCCTTTGAGCACCTGCGCGATACCGAGGGCTGGACGCGCGTGGATTCGCCGCTGGAGGCGGAGGACGGCAAGGTGAAGATTTTGCTGAGCGTCGAGGGCGGCGAAATCTTCGAGGGCAAGGTCGAGCGGGTGCACGAGTTTTACGGCTACGGCGTGCGCATGGCTGCGCTGACGTGGAACAACGAAAACGAGATCGGCCATTCCGCGAAGAGCGGCTCCAAGGAGGGCATCAAGCCGGTCGGCTGGGAGATTCTGCGCGCGATGGCGGAGCTTAAAATGGCGGCGGATACGAGCCACCTGAACGAAGCGGGCTTCTGGGATTTGATCGACAAGCACAGCCAGCCGCCGATGGCCTCCCATTCCTGCGCGATGGCGCTGTGCAGCCACTTCCGCAACCTGACCGACGAGCAGATTCGCGCGATGGTGAAGCGCGGCGGCTGGATCGGCGTGAATTTCTATCCGTCCTTCCTGTCGCCGGATGGAAAGGCGAGCGTTTCCACGATCTGCGACCACATTGATTACATGTGCCAGCTCGGCGCGGAGAAGAACGTCGGCTTCGGCAGCGATTTCGACGGCATTGAAACCACGCCGGTGGACTGCAAGAGCCCGGCCGATGTGCCGAAGATTCTCGACGAGCTGCGCCGCCGCGGGTACAGCGAGGAAGCGCTGGCCGATATCGCGGGCAACAACTTCCTGAATTATTACCGCAGACTGGGCTGGTAAGCGCGAAAAGGCCATGAAAGAAAGCTATCTTGTGCCGGATTATTTTCCGAAATTCGCCTGCAAAATGGGCGAATGCCGCCATCCCTGCTGCAAGGGCTGGCCGATTTCGATCTCCACCGACGATTATTTCCGCCTGCTGAGCGTGTCGTGCGGCCCGGCCATGCGGGAGCGGCTGGATAACGCCGTCCGCGTTTCGCTGCATCCCACACCGGAGGCTTACGCGCAGATTGCGCCGACGTGGGCGGGCGACTGCCCGCTGCATCTGCCGGACGGACGCTGTTCGGTGCACGCGATGCTGGGCGCGGACGCGCTGCCGGCCATCTGTCGGCTCTATCCGCGCGGGATCCGCGTGGAGGACGGAAACGAGTGCTCCTGTGCGAATAGCTGCGAGGCCGTGATCGAGCTGATGATGGGGCAGAGAGAGCCGATTCGGTTTGTGCGCGCCGATTTGGAGCTGAATCCGCCGAAGGCTGCAGAGCGGGCGTTCTTCTTTGAAACCGTCGGCAAGGCGCAGCGGATTCGGCTGTATTTCATCGAGATCATGCAGCGGCGGGCGTTCACGCTGCCGCAAAGGCTGATGACGCTCGGCGAGGCGCTCAGGCAGATGGATGCGGCGCTCAAGCGGAAGGACGAGGCGCGCGTCAAGGCGCTGCTTGCGGGCGCGCCGCTGGCGGTGTATCCGCTGCCGGATCAGCCGGATCGGGGGCGCGCGCTGGAGGCGGCCTGCGACATGCTCCGGCAGGTTGACGAGCGGAGCGGCAGCATCCGTTCGCATGGCGAGGCGGCGCTGGCGCTGCTCGGCGGCGCGGACGGGCGCGAGGAACGATATGCACGCGCGGCCGGTCATCTGGACGAGGTCGCGCCGGATTGGCCGATTTTCTTTGAGCATGCGCTGGTCAACCACATGTTTTTTGAGCAATTCCCGTTTCAGGATCGCGACGAGGGGCTTCTGGATGAATTTGTCGCGATTTGCGCGGTGTATGCGGTGCTGCGCGTGCTTTGCGTCTGCACGATGGCGAATCACGCGGAGCGGACGGCGCTTGCGGATGTGATGGCCGCGGCGTTCCGTTTTATCAATCATACCGCGTCTGATCGGTATGCGTCGCATATGCTGAGGGAGATTGGCTGCGCGGATGAAGCGGGGCTGGCGGAGCTGATAACGCTGTAAGCCGCGAGGAAAGAACCCATATGTCAAGATAACGAAGGAGCGCTGGGGCAGATTTGCCCGACAGCGCTCCTTTGTTATGCAAAATTACAGCAGTAAATGAGCAAATACGAAATTTTGCTCAGATTCTTATAACGGGCGCGCAATGCGCGCCTGCCTAACTCCCTCAGTCACGGCTGCGCCGTGCCAGACCTTCGGCGTTCCGCTTGCCTGCCTCCCGCACAGCGGGCGGCAAGCTCTACGTCCTCGAAGAGGGAGCTCCTTATTAGGTTATTTTCCGTCTAAGCAATAAGTTGCGCAGTACCCGTAGGGGCGCGCATCGCGCGCCCGCGTTTTGTGCAGAATCTGATCGATTTTGTTACAGCATAAACCGCACGGCGACGGCTTTTCCCAAAATGCGCACCATGCGCGTTTCCCCCTCGCCGCCGATATCAATGGGGGCGTAGGCCGGGTTGGAGGGGAGAAGCTGGGTGAACGCGATGTTGCCATCCGGTCCGCGCAGGCGGCGAACATGCTTGAGCGTCACCTCGTTATCCAGCGCGACGGCGGCGATTTCGCCGTCCTGCACGTGATCCTGACTGCGGAGGAACACGACGTCACCCGAATGGATACGGTCGCCGATCATGGAATCGCCCTCGGCAATCAGCGCGAAATCGCAGGGAAGGTCGTCCTCCACGGTGATGTAATCCGTCCCGTCACCGGGGCTGTAGATCGGCTCGCCGCAGGCCGCGCTGCCCAGAATCGGAACGCGCCGCCTGCCGGAAACGGGCGTCAGCTCCGGCAGCAGAATCGGCTCCTCGCCGGAAAGCGCGGCGACGGGCAGCCCCAGCTTCTGCGCGAAAGCCGTGACCACGGAGAGCCGGGGAATACGCTTCTTGGTTTCGTAACGGCTGATGACCTGCTTGGTGGTGCCCAGCAGGGCGGCCATTTCATCCTGCGAAAGATTCCGCTCGGAACGAATCTGCCGTAAAATATCGCCAAATTCCATAAAGCCCTCCTTGAACATAAAGGTTAACGTCTTTATTATACCGCAAAAGTCGCCGTTTGCAACCCTAAAATAATTTTTTATAAAAATTTGTCGCCAAATGGTTGACGAACACCCGTTCCCGTGATAGAATACAGCCATCGCCAAACGGATGACAAAATAAGACGGATGATGGATGGTGGAATGAAGATGATGGTAAACAACGCAAATAACAATCAAAGTGGTTATCGTTCCTTGAATCAACACGTCAATATGGCGCTGAGTGGTGAACGTGCGCGAAACGCGAATCATCCGTCCGGCGGCAACGGGGCGCGGGAGGCCGCGCTCACCCGTCGAATCCGCCAGCTTGAACAGCGGGTGTTCGCGCTGGAAGAGACGCTGCATCAGGCGGATCAGCTTCGGAAAAAGACGGCGGAAGAGGCGCTTGTGGCGAAATACGGCGAAAGCGTGGATAAATCGCTGGCCGCGCGCATCATGGGCGTGACAAGATCGACTGTGTACGCGATGATTGCGGATGGGCGCGTGGAATCGGCGGGCGCGGGCAAGCGCGTGAGCGTGCGCAGCATTGCGCGGTATCTTTCATAAAAAACGGCATCGCACAAAAAGAGCGGATAAAATAAGAAAGGCAGGAAAAATAAAATGACGATGGTGGAAGCGGCGGTTCTCTTTGGCTTCGGTGTGCCGATTGTGGCGGCATGCATGGCGTTTGTGGTGATGGCCTGCCGGATGCAGAACGAGGAAAACGCAAAGCTCGCGGCGCAGCAGAAATAAGCGGCTCGCCGCGCGGAAAAAGGGCGGCGGTTTGACAAAGCATCAAAATGCGGCGAGGGGCGGTCTGCGCGGGCGGATCGCCCTTTGTCTGCCATCCGGCGGCACGGAGGCGAAGCTGCACGAAAAGCAGGGGCGCGGACGGCGGGCTTCGGCACGTTCTTTGTGCAGTTTTGCGGGAGAACATCGAGCGCAGATGTGGAATCTTCCATCTTGAAAAGCTTATGAGAAGCGTGTATAATACCGCTGATTTTCAAAGAAAAAGGATTCCCGTTCGAAAGAACAATCGTGAGGAGATTTCGATGACCAAGGATTTGACGCAGGGCTCGCCCGTCCGCTTGATTCTCGGCTTTGCATTGCCGCTTCTGGCCGGCATGCTGTTTCAGCAGCTATACAATTTGGTTGACACGCTGATTGTCGGCCGCTTCCTCGGGATGGAGGCGCTCGCGGGCGTGGGCGCGACCGGCTCCATCAACTTTCTGGTGCTCGGCTTCTGCATGGGCGTCTGTTCCGGCTTCGCGATTCCGGTGGCGCAGCAGTTCGGCGCGCGGGAAGAAAGCCGCATGCGCGAATTTGTCGCCAACGGAACGTGGCTTTCCATCGTGTTCGCGCTGGTGATGACCGTGCTGACCGTGGTTTACTGCGGGGATATCCTGCGCGTGATGAACACGCCGACGGATTGCTTCGAGCAGGCCTACGATTACATTGTCGTCATTTTCGCGGGCATTCCGTTCACGTTCCTGTATAACCTGCTCTCCGGCTGGCTGCGCTCGCTGGGCGACAGCAAAACGCCGCTGTTCTTCCTCGTGCTCTCCTCGGTGCTCAACGTCATTCTGGATTTGGCGTTCATCCTGATCTTCAAGCTCGGCGTGTTCGGCGCGTCGCTGGCGACGGTGCTCAGTCAGGCGATTTCCGGCGTGCTCTGCCTGCTGTTCATCATGGTGAAGGTGCCGATTCTGCACATCACCCGGTCGGAATGGCGGCCCCAATCCAAGCGCATGACGGAACTGTGCACATACGGCGTGCCGATGGGGCTTCAATACTCCATCACGGCGATCGGCAGCGTGATCCTGCAGGTCGCGGTCAATTCGCTCGGCTCGCTCTCTGTCGCGGCGGTGACGGCGGCGAGCAAGGTGCTCAACTTTCTGGCCTGCCCGTTTGACGCGCTCGGCTCGACCATGGCGACGTATGGCGCGCAGAACGTCGGCGCAAGCCGTTACGACCGGCTGAACAAGGGCATTTACTCCGCCTCGCTGATGGGCTTTGGCTATTCGCTGCTGGCGTTCGGCGTCGCCTGGTTCTTCGGGCGCTCGCTGACGGGGCTGTTCGTCTCCGGCGGCAGCAGCGCGCAGCTCGTCGAGCTGGCGCAGACGTATATGATTACAAACGTGCTTGCTTACCCGCTGCTGACGCTGGTGAACGTTGTGCGCTTTATGATTCAGGGCATGGGCTTTTCGATGTTCGCGATTCTGGCTGGCGTGATGGAGATGGCGGCGCGCAGCCTTGCGGGCATGTTTCTTGTGCCTGCGCTGGGGTATTTCGGCGCGGCGCTGGGCAGCCCGCTGGCATGGGTCGCAGCGGATCTCTTCCTTGTTCCGGCGTATTTCCGCTGCCGCCGCGTGCTGATGAGCCAGTCGCATCATCTTCACGTGATGGACGAGCGCGCGGAACTGAATTGAATAATTTCATGTGGAAGATGCAGAAGGTTTGCATTTTTCGCATTTTTTGTAAAAAAAGGGTTGACAGCTCTCCTGATCTCATGTATAATAGGTTTCGCTGATTGAGCAGCGGCCAATGAATGGAGAGTTGGCTGAGTGGTCTAAGGCGCACGACTGGAAATCGTGTGTGGGCTGATACCCCACCTAGGGTTCAAATCCCTAACTCTCCGCCATAGGGCAAAGGCGACACCATCGCCAACCCCTGCGAAGTGGTAGTGACACTTCGCAGGGGTCTTTTTTTGTCAATACAGAAAATAGCCCCCGTCCTCCTTCCCGTCGTCCTCGTAAGAATCCATGTACTGTTCCAGCGCGGAACACACAACGCCCGTGGTTGTTTCTCCGTGCTGGGCGCAAAAGGTTTTCAACCGCTCGAATAGGTCATTCGGCAGCCGCGCGCCAATACTCCGTGTGTGCTGGGTCTGAATTGACCATTTTCGTTTCTGGTTTTCCATGTTCGACACTCCTTCCGGGCATGTTCTACACGCCCATACCCAGTATAAAGCCATGTTCTACACATGTCAACCCTAAAATTTGCGTTTTTTCGCCCTTTCTCGCGTTTTTTGCGCTGGAAAGGCAGAACTACCCACCACCAGCGGAAAAAACCGCCACAGAGGCGCACAGGCGGCCAGATTCGCCCGCTGCGCCGTCGCGCCCGTCCGCTTTGCGCCCGGTGGCTTGCCCGGTTGCCCGTCCGCTCGGCCTTGCGCCGCTCTGGGCGCGGGGCAGGGGAGTTTGTTCCGCGCCCTTCGGGCAGCTGCACCCGGCGGTCGTGCCCCCGGCCTGCGCCCCGTGCTCGTCGCTTCCGTCTGCGTCGGACGCGCTGCTGATGCGGCTCTATGAGCTGTCCTGCGCTGATGGCAAAGGGGGGCGGCTGGCTCTCGCGTCCTAGTGCCGCCCGGCCTGCGCCGTCGCCGCCCGCCTCGCCGCCGTTTCGCCGTCCGCTGGCGTGGTCGCGCCGTCTCTGGTGCGCGTGGTGGGGGGCAGTTGCTCCCGCGCCCGCTGGCCGCCTCTCCGTCGTCGGTCTGGTCGGCTTGGCCGCTGGCCGCGCTCTCCCGTGCGTCCTCGTGACGGGCTGGCGCGTGGCCTTTGCGCCCTTCCGGCGCGCCCGCGGCTTGCCTCCGGGCGCTTGCGTCAGCGGTTTCGAGGCGTTTGGTTTTGCGTCGGCCGCCCTGGCGCGTTCTTGTGGCCGCGAACGCGGTGTTTTTTTCCCCCCTAACAACCCCCCTTTTTTCCCCGTGGCGCTGGCGCGCCGCGATGCGGAAAATTTCAGTTAGGGGGGCAAAAAACAGCTCTGCCCCCGCCCGCCTAAAGACGGGCGGCTTAGTTGCGGGCGTGGCCCGCGCCTTGGCTGCGTTCGCGGCCACCGTGAGAAAGCGGTTAGCCTCCCGGCCTCTGGCCGTGCGCGCTCCGCTTGCCGCGCCGTGTGCGCCGTCCGCGCCCTTCGGCGCGCGTCGCCCCCGTCGTCTGGTGGTCAGGCGCGAGTGGTGAAGGGGTTTTCAATCCTCCAGCGTGAGCATAGGGGGACGGGCACGCGCCTTCCGGCGCTCAGATCGCCGCTTGACGGCGGCGATTTGACCGAAACCCGGCGCATAGGCCGAAGCCCGACAGCATCCCAGCCCGTACACAAAAATTTGTGTACAAAAAAGCGCCCGCCCCTGACCATGGGCGGGCGATAGGGAGATTCCCCCAAACGGCCAGCAGAACGGCCGAAAATGGGCTATCAAAGGTCGTCGCGCCGCCGATCGGCGCGGTATGGGTCACTCAATCCGGCGCTGGCGACGTAGTGCATATAATGCCGCCAACAGTCGGCGCAAACGTCGTCGAGTTCACCCGCACACCCCATGCGGCACATGTAGAATTTGCCATCCGGTGGGCATTGGTCGGCCAAGATCATCAGGCCGATTTCGTAAAAGCTCGGAAAGCGGGGCGCGACGGCTGCCCTTTTGTGCGTCGCCCCTTGCGATTCTGTCACGCGCCCGCCCCCTTCCGTGCTGTCCTCATCGACCACACCCAGTATACACCGGCAGAGGGTGGGGGAGCAAGCATTTTTTGTCTTTCTTTGCCCTTAAAAGCCGTTCGCCTCGATCTTCAGCCCGCCGCCGCCGATCATCGGCGCAGCAGCGGGCGCCGTCTCCTGCGCCCGGTCTGTGACCAGCCATTCAAGCGCCGCCCCCGGCTCAATCCGGCAGGCATCCGCGACGGCAGCCAGCGCGGCCAGATCCGGCAGCGCGCCGCGCGCTGGGTCTTCCCATGCCTGCCATGTTGACCGGGCGACCCCGGCCAGCTTCCCGGCCTGTGCCTGGCTCAGATTGGCAGCCTTGCGCCAGTACTTGAGCCGCCCCTTGATGGTCTGCCGATACTCAGCCACCCCCCGGCGGTTGAAAAGCGGTCTTGTCGTGTACATGTACCACACCCCCCTGAAAAATCGTCTCACAAAATCGCGGTCAGGCGCACGACCCCGGAAAACCGCCCCTTTTGCCATCCTTCAAGGCCATATGCGCCACCGTGTCGAGCTTATCTGTTCGCCGCTTTCCCGTCAAAACCCTGCAAAAACCAGCGCAGCAGCGCGCCGATCAGCGCCGCAGCGTAGCGAAAAGGTGCAAGTCTGGCGCTTCATCCTGCATCTTTCAAGGCCGTTTTCTCGCGCGTGTGTACGCGCGTACACGCGCGCGCGTAGTGGTGACACCATCTTGAATCAGGTGTACAGTGTACTCGTATTAGGTTACGTATATAGAATAAGCGGCCATTCTGTCCGAATAGAAGGGACAAAATGGCCGAATTGGGCGGACAAAATGGCCGAATTGGGCGGACAAAATGGCCGAATTGGAGCGGACAAAATGGCCGAATTGGAGCGGACATAATGACCGAATTATTTTGTTTGAAGCCATTGCCTGATATAATAGGGCAGGTAGTAACGGTTGCAATCCTGAAAGCGTGACTTTGTAACGCTGATGAGATGGTTGTCAACCAAGTTGGCGGTGGCACGTCGTACCGTGCGCACCGAAACGCCAAGCGCTTTAGCCAGATCGTTTTGATTGTATACGCAGTAGACCTCCTCCAACTGCTCATCATAGAAACGCCCGTTCCCGTTGAGCATGTTGTTCACGGACATCTTGCAGCGGTCATAAAGCAGACCGTAAAGCGCCCGTTCCAGCAAAGATAGCTTTGCAAAAGGGCCTTGAGGCAGCGGGATAAGCTGATATACTTGAGCCATTTTTAATCCGAGGGGGATTTGCATGACATACAAGCAATGGTATCAGGAATATTTGCGCCTCTACAAGCGCAAACTCGCGGAGAAAACCCGAGAGAGCTATACAAGGCTCGACACGCTCATTTCACCGATCATCGGTGAAAAGGAGCTGGAAGCGATCACGCCGGACGACATCCAAGCGGCCATCATCAGCGCCGAGGTTCAAGCCGGCGGCAGACAGGCGCAGCTCGTCTATACGCTGCTGCATGCGGCATTTCGCCGCGCCGTCCGCAGCGGCCATATCCGGCAAAGCCCGGTCGAGGCCGTGGACAAACCAGAGCACGAAGGCAAGCAAGGCCGCGCCATCGAGGGCGCAGACTGGCAGCTTCTCGCGCCGATCATCCGCGAAAGCGTGGCCTTCTCGCTGGCTTGCTTTGCGGGGCTGAGGCGCGGGGAGGTGCTGGGTCTCCGGCGCGGAGATATCGACCTCGAAGCCGGGTTGATACGTGTCGAGCGTCAGCGCGTCCGTGTCGGCGGCCAGATCGTCACCGCGCCGCCGAAGTCGTCCGCTGGTGTGCGCGTCGTGCCGATATCGCCGGAGCTTCTGCCAATCATCACAAGAGCCGTGCGCTTCCTGCTTCCAGCGGCCTATCTCGTCCCGATCTCGCCCGAAACGCTGGGGCGCAGATGGAGCGCGGCACAAAAGGCAGCGGGCATCACAAAGCCGTACAGGCTGCACGATCTCCGGCACCCGTATGTCAAGCACACGACAAAAATTTTTAGCTTGCGCTCGATGGCTTTTCAAGCGCAGGCTTATCCTGATGCTCGGCGAA
>ERZ826220.2213-NODE-2213-length-17118-cov-5.067046_pt1 | contig 17118 bp, 13 predicted proteins | sample MGYA00519927_ERZ826220 | MGnify/ENA primary metagenome ERZ826220 (study PRJEB31778, sample SAMEA3449225) | human gut metagenome | biome: human gut; feature: human-associated habitat; material: faeces | place: United Kingdom | collected 2010/2012 ...
AGGCGGCGGGGGGCCCGCACCACCACGCGGCAGTCCCTTGTGATCTCCAGGGCCAGGGTCTTCCGGCCGGAGCGGATGAGTTCATACGTTTCCATGCCGTTACAGTAGCACATCCGGCGGAAAAACGCAAGCGCGGCGGAAGGGATAGAATAAGGGTAAAACGCCTAAAAGAAGAATGCTAAAATGAAATAATTGTAAATTAAGATAAAATTATTTTCGATTTCGCTTGCCTTTTTTCGAATAAGAGATATACTAATTGCGAAAGGAACAAGAAAAAGGAGGCAATAATATGCCACGGACTTCTCAAAAGACAATTGCAGCAAAGCCTAAAACCAATACACGCCTGTCTAAAAAGCCGCCGTTGACGCCGACGCAGCTGAAACAGGTCGACGCCTGGTGGCGGGCGTCCAACTACCTCTCCGCCTGCCAGCTGTATCTGTTGGACAATCCCCTGCTGAAGCGCCCACTGGCCGCCTCCGACCTGAAGCAGACCATCGTGGGCCACTGGGGCACCGTGCCGGGGCAGAACTTCATCTACACCCACCTGAACCGGGTCATTCAGAAGGACGATCTGGACATGATCTACCTCTCCGGCCCCGGCCACGGCGGCAACGCGATGGTTGCTCAGGACTGGCTGGACGGCAGCTATACCGAGGTCTATCCCAATATCACCCGGGATAAGGACGGCATGAAGAAGCTCTTCAAGCGGTTCTCCTTCCCCGGCGGTATCCCCAGCCATGTGGCGCCGGAGACCCCCGGCTCTATCCACGAGGGCGGCGAACTGGGCTATTCTCTGGCCCACGCCTTCGGCGCTGTGGCGGATAACCCCAGTCTGATCGCCGCCTGCGTGGTAGGCGATGGCGAGGCCGAGACCGGCCCGCTGGCTACCTCCTGGCACGGCAACAAGTTCATGAACCCCATTACCGATGGCGCGGTGCTGCCCATCCTGCACCTGAACGGCTTCAAGATCGCCAACCCCACCATCTTCTCCCGCATGAGCCATGAGGAAGTGGAGAGCTTCTTCCGGGGCTGCGGCTGGGAGCCTCGCTTCGTGGAGGGCAGCGAGCCTACCGAGATGCATCAGAAGATGGCCGCCACGGTGGACTGGGCCATCCGTGAGATCAAGCGTATTCAGGAATACGCCCGCACCACCGGCGATGCCAGCCGCCCCCGCTGGCCCATGATCGTCCTGCGCACCCCCAAGGGCTGGACCGGCCCCAAGGAAGTGGACGGTCACGTTCTGGAAGGCAGCTGGCGGGCCCATCAGGTGCCCATCTCCATGGGCCCCGATACGGAAAAGCATCTGCCCGAATTGGAGGAGTGGCTTCGTTCCTACAAGCCGGAGGAGCTGTTCAACGAGGACGGCACGCCGGTTGAACTGATCGCCTCCTTCCCGCCTGCCGGGACCCGCCGCATGGGTGCGAACCCACATGCCAACGGCGGCCTGCTGCTGCGGGATCTCCGCACCCCAGATTTCCGGGACTATGCTGTGGACGTGAAGGCTCCCGGCGCGGTGGAGGCGCAGGATATGTATGTTCTCGGCACCTACGTCCGGGACGTGATGAAGCTGAACCTGGACGCCCGGAACTTCCGCATTTTCGCGCCGGACGAGACGGCTTCCAACCGCTTGCAGGCGGTGTTTGAGGTCACCGGCCGCCGTTTCCTGGATGAACAGATCCCCAATGTGGACGAGGACCTGGACCCCGATGGCAGGGTCATGGACTCCATGCTCTCCGAGCACTTCTGCGAGGGCTTCCTGGAGGGCTACCTGCTGACGGGCCGCCACGGCTTCTTCGACAGCTATGAGGCGTTCATCCGCATCGTGGACTCCATGTTCTCCCAGCACGCCAAGTGGCTGAAAATGTGCAACGAGCTGCCCTGGCGGCACGATATTGCCTCTTTGAACTATATTCTGGCCTCCAACGTCTGGCAGCAGGATCACAACGGCTTTACCCATCAGGACCCCGGCTTCCTGGACCATGTGGCCAACAAGAAGGCGGACGTGGTGCGGATGTATCTGCCCCCCGATGCCAACTGCCTGCTTTCCTGCTTCGACCACTGCATCAAGAGTCGGAACTATGTGAACGTCATCGTGGCCAGCAAGCATCCCCGCCCCCAGTGGCTCACCATGGAGCAGGCGGTCAAGCACTGCACCCAAGGCATCGGCATCTGGGAGTGGGCCTCCAATGATGCCGGCGAGGAGCCGGATGTGGTGATGGCCTGCTGCGGCGATACCCCCACTTTGGAAACGCTGGCCGCTGTCAGCATTCTGCGGAAGGAGCTGCCGGAGCTGAAGATCCGCGTGGTGAATGTGGTGGACCTGATGAAGCTCCAGCCCCATACCGAGCATCCTCACGGCCTGACTGATTCCGAGTACGACACACTCTTTACGAAGGATAAGCCTATTATCTTCGCCTATCACGGCTATCCCACCCTGATCCATGAGCTGACCTACCGCCGTCACAACAAGAACCTCCATGTCCGGGGCTACAAGGAGGAGGGCACCATCACCACGCCCTTCGATATGCGGGTCCTCAATGACATTGACCGCTTCGATCTGGTCATCGACACCGTGCGCCGTCTGCCCCAGCTGGGCAACCGGGGCGCCTATCTGGTGCAGAAGATGAACGACAAGCTGGTGGAGCACCGCCAGTATATCCGGGACAACGGCATCGACCTGCCGGAGGTCCGGAACTGGAAGTGGGAGGGCTAACGCCGAAAGAACCCCCAATATGCGCAGGGCGGCCGGATCACGGCCGTTCTGCTTTTTTTCTGCGCCGCTGCGGGGATTTTTGCAAATTTCAAAGGTTTTAATCGGCAAAAATTGACAGCTTCTTAACGTCTGGTGTATAGTAGAGACAGCGCGGGTCTCTGCGCCTACTACATGATCGGAGTGTATCTATGCTTTCTGATATTATCAGCAACCACCTGTTGATGAACGCGCTGTTGGCCTGGGCCACGGCGCAGCTCCTGAAGTTCTTTATCTATCTGGCGGTGAACCGCACCATCGACTGGAAGCGGCTTACAGGGGACGGCGGGATGCCCAGCGGTCACTCTGCCACCGTGACTGCACTGGCGGTGACCTCCGGTCTGGAATACGGCTATGACTCCCCCGTTTTTGCCGTGTGCGTGATCCTGGCCGTCATCGTCATGCACGATGCTATGGGCGTTCGCCGGGAAGCGGGACGTCACGCCAAGGCCATCAATGAGCTGCTGGAAATGCTTGACAGCGAGGAGGCACCGGAGGTGAAGCTGAAGGAGTTTCTGGGCCACACGCCCATGCAGGTGTGCTGTGGTGCGGTGCTGGGCTTTATCGTTGCACTGGCCCTGGGGTGAAATGGTTGACAACAGGGGAAAAAGACGATAAAATAAGACGTTATGAGTTCAAAGGAGGCTGTTTGCCTCCAATTCTGGAATAAAGTTGAGGGAAGAATCATGGCACAGGACAAAAAAGTGGAACAGATCACCAGTATGGAGGACGATTTCGCCCAGTGGTATACGGACATCTGCAAGAAGGCGGAGTTGATCGACTATTCCAGCGTGAAGGGATTTATGATCCTGCGTCCATACGGCTACGCTATCTGGGAAAACATTCAGCGGATCATGGACGGGGAGTTTAAAAAGACCGGACACGAGAACGTGGCAATGCCCGCGCTGATCCCGGAGAGCCTGCTGAAAAAGGAAGGCGAACTGGTCAACGGCTTTGCCCCTGAGGTGGCTTGGGTCACCATGGGCGGCAGCGACAAGCTGGAGGAGCGGCTGGCTTTCCGCCCCACCTCTGAGACCATGTTCTGCGACCACTGGCACAGTGTGCTCCAGACCTACCGCCAGCTCCCCATGCTCTATAACCAGTGGTGCTCCGTGATCCGCTGGGAAAAGACCACCCGCCCCTTCCTGCGCAGCCGGGAATTCTGGTGGCAGGAGGGCCACACCATCCACGAGACCGCCGAGGAGGCTATGGCAGAAACGGAGCAGCAGCTCAACTGCTATGCTGACTTCTGCCGCGACGCGCTGGCCATGCCGGTAGTCAAGGGCCGCAAGACCGACAAGGAGAAGTTTGCCGGCGCTGAGGCCACCTATACCATCGAGAGCATGATGAAGGACCGTAAGGCCCTCCAGTCCGGCACCAGCCATTATTTCGGGGACAAGTTCTCCCGGGCCTACGATGTGACCTTCACCGGCCGGGACAACAAGCTGCAATATCCCTTCCAGACCTCTTGGGGCACCACCACCCGGCTCATCGGCGCGGTCATCATGACCCACGGCGATAACAACGGTCTGGTGCTGCCTCCCGCCATCGCCCCCATTCAGGTAGTAGTGATCCCCGTGGCGGCCCACAAGCCCGGCGTGCTGGAAGCAGCCGCTGAGATCAAGACCCGTCTGGAGGCTGCCGGCCTGCGGGTGAAGCTGGACGATTCCGACAACTCTCCCGGCTGGAAGTTCGCCGAGTATGAAATGAAGGGCGTGCCTGTCCGTGTGGAGATCGGTCCCCGCGATCTGGAAAAGGGACAGTGCTGCTTGGCCCGCCGTGATACCGGTGAAAAGAGCTTTGTCACTTTGGATGAACTGGAAAGCCAGGTGCAAAGCCTGCTGACCGCCGTTCACGACAACCTGTATGCCCAGGCGGAAAAGAACCTGGAGGACAACACTTTCGACCTGAACTCCTGGCAGGAGGTCAAGGAGATGGTGGAGACCAAGGGCGGCTTCGCCCGGACTAAGTGGTGCGGCAAGCTGGAGTGCGAGCTGAAGATGAAGGAGCTGGCAGGCGTTTCCAGCCGCTGCATGCCGCTCAAGCAGTCCGGCACTGAGGGCGTTTGCCCCGTCTGCGGCGAGAAGTGCACCACTGATATCTACTGGGGTGTGGCTTACTAAGCCGACTTTCTGCCAAATAAACGATCCCCGTCCTTTCTTCGGAAGGGACGGGGATCGCTGCCTGATAAAAACACCCCGGCTCTTTTCAAAAGAGCCGGGGTATTTTGCCGTTGCTATGTCATTGATAGGAGTCCGCCAGTGCCTTGAACCGAGGCAGCGCCCGTTCGATCATTTCCGTCTGGACGCAATAGGCGATCCGGAAGTGGCCGGGAGCACCGAAGTCGCTGCCGGGGACCAACAGCAGGTCGAATTTTTTGGCTCGCTCGCTGAACGCCATGTCATCCGGTTCCAGCGACCGGGGGAACAGGTAGAAGGCCCCGCCGGGCTGGACCACCTGGTAGCCCATTTCACGAAGACCGTCGGTCAGCAGGGCGCAGTTGCGTTCATAGACGCCGATGTCCGCCGTCAGGTCACAGCATTCCGCCGCCACCCTCTGAAACAGGCTGGGGGCATTGACGTATCCCTGAGAGCGGCCTGCACCTGCCGTCGCCGCGTAAACGGCATCAGCGTCCGTCACCTGCTTGGGGACCAACACATAGCCCAACCGCTCGCCAGGGAGGGAAAGGGACTTGGAAAAGGAGTAGCAGACGATGGTGTCCTTGTAGATCTGCGGTACCCAGGGGACCTCCACGCCGTGAAAGGCAATCTCCCGGTAAGGCTCGTCGGAGATCAGATAGATGGGGTGGCCGTAGAGCGCTTCCTTAGCCCGGAGGATCGCTGCCAGAGTTTCCAGCGTCTGGCGGGAGTAGACCACGCCGGAGGGGTTGTTGGGGGAGTTGATGATCACGCCCTTGGTGCGGCAGGTGACTGCCTGTTCAAAGGCGGAAAAGTCGATTTGAAAGTGCTCCAGCTCTGGAGAGATCACCTTGACCTTCCCCTTGACACCCTCGATAAACACCCGGTACTCCGGAAAGTAGGGGGCAAAGAGGATGTACTCGTCGCCGGGGCAGGTCAGTCCGCCCAATACACAGCAGAGAGACGCCGCCGCGCCTACGGTGAGGTACAGCTCGTCCGCCGTATACTGCTCCCCAAACCGACGGTTCAAGGAGTCAGCAATTCGCTGTCTGGCGGCGGGATCGCCGGGGGCGCTGGTGTAGCAGTGAATCGTGTCTGCCTGTTCCCGCAGCAGCCGGATAGCGGTATCATTCACTTCTGCGGGAGCGGGGACGCTGGGGTTTCCCAATGAAAAGTCAAATACGTTTTCCGCACCTACCTCTGCGGCCCGCTGACGGCCATATTCAAACAGCTCCCGGATCACGGAACGGGCCGTGCCCAGCTGCAGCATCCGTTGAGAAACCATAAACACTCCTCCTGTCCTTCCCATCGGTTGATTTTACAACATGAACGGCAGTCTGCCGTATTTTTATTTTACTGCCCGGTCTGGCCGCTGTAAAGCGGCATCACCGCTCAATCGAAAGTGAAAAGCCGGGACTTTTTTGTGCCGTTTGACACAGGGGGCGGAGGTCGGGAAAGGCGGTTGAACGCCTTTGCAAAATATTTTTCCGGAGGGCAGGAAAAAATAAAAATTGTCTTGACAAACGGGGCGTTTTAGGGTATCCTATATAGGCACTCAATCATACGGCTTCGGTGACATAGCCAAGTGGTAAGGCAAGGGTCTGCAAAACCCTGATTCCCCGGTTCAAATCCGGGTGTCACCTCCAGAAAGTTTAGGAATTCAGGCTTTTGCTTGAATTCCTTTTCTTTTTGCTTTTAAAAGTTTTGGTTTCTTGTTTTTGAATTTGCGGTTTTCTCAAAAATACCCTTCGGGAACAAGGGCCTGTATTTGGAGAAAGCCTGATGAGACGGTAAAAAGGAGCGTAATATAATGAAAATTGGATTGCAATTTGCCATGCCTGCGGAGTTTCATGCCCTGCCGGGGGCCAAGGAGCTGAAGGCATTTGAGACCGTGTCCGGTGTGCCGTTCTACGAGGCTGCACCGGGGATCATTGCCTGCGCCGGCGGTGTCAGCAAGGTGAATGCCGCCATGGCGGCAGAGATCCTGTGCCTGAAGTACGGTGTGGATATGATCGTCAATGCCGGAGTGGCCGGATGCCTGACGGAGCTTCCCACCGGCAGCCTGGTGGTCGCAGAGGACTTTGTGCAGCACGATGTGGACACCTCTGCCATCGGTGATCCCGTAGGATTGGTATCTACGGTGAACCGGGTGTCGTTCCCCACCTGGAAGCCGGAGCGGTGCGTGGAACTGCTGGCAGCACTGGGCCGCAAGGCGGCGCTGGGGCGGGTGGCCACCGGAGATTGGTTTGCTGTCCGCAGCGACCGGGCAATCTTCATCCGGGACACGTTCCACCCTCTGCTGACAGAGATGGAGGGCGGCGCGATCGCCCAGGTGTGCCTGCGGAACAATGTGCCCTTCGTGGCGGTCAAATCTGTGTCGGATCATCTGTTCCGGGAGGGCCAGACGGAGGAGTTTTTCGATTTCGCCCACGCTATGGAGGATCTGGGCGCAGTGGTACTCTCACTGGCGCAGGCTTTACGGAAGGAGACGCTCTGAGCGGGGCAAACCGCGCTGCGCCTGCCACATAGTTTCCAGCCGGAACGAGCAATCGTTCCGGCTCCTTTTTTCCTATGGGGGTGCGAAATAACAGCCGAGGGAGCGAAAGTGAGGGCGGATAACCGCCGCCGGGCTGACATACGCTTTTTGTAAGAAGAACCATAAAATGGAACGGGTGTTCGTGAACGAGCAGTGCTTTTTCGGTTTTTTCCGGGAAATTTCATGTTTGGGACCCTAATTTGGGGAAATTAGGGTTAACAAAACGGGGATTCCATGGTATACAGAAGTTAGGCCATATGATCTGCGAATTAAAAACGATAGGGAGCCGACAGGACCCGCTTAAAGACCGTCCCGTTGGCAGAGCTTCAAGCCCTTTGCCGGCGAACGGCCCCTCCGGGAATAATCCAATCCTCTTGGCGGCATCCGTATTTCGGTGACGCAGGACTGTTGAGCGTAAAGGAGGCACAGCTGTGAAAAAAAGATGGACCGCGTTTTTCTTGGCGTTTCTTCTGGGGCTCGGCCTAAAACACCGGGGCCGGACACAAATACGGATGCGCCACCCTCTGCTGCCGAGGATATCCGGCAGCAGACCTCCGCACCGTTCAGCGCGGACTACTGGACCGCTGTGCGGCACGAGAGCTATGATGCCATGAACGACTGCATGAAAACCAGTGCTATGTCCACGGAGGCGTGGTGGGCGGACCTCTATCTCAACGAAGACGGAACGGCCCAGTTTCGGGATGTGTTAGGCTCGTACTACAATACCAGCCTGCTCGATGGAAACTGGTGGCTGGGCGTGGACAGCACCCTGCGGTTGACGGGAACGATGAATACCGGCGAGCCGCTGACCTTGGACGGTCGGATCGAAAGCACCGATTCTCTGGCGATCGAGACCCCTTACGGAGATACCTTCTACTTTGCCCCGGCAGAGCGGCCGGGCCCCGGCGGAGAGATGGGGATCGCGGACCTCTACGGAACGTGGCGCATGACCCACTATGAGGAGGACGGCCGGGAATACAGGCCCGACGAGGAACATATCGCCTCTATGCTGTGCTTTGATCGCCTGTGGTCCGATCTGTTGGAGGGCTATGTGATGCGGGCGGACTGGTACCACGCCGCCGGGCTGGATACGGACACCCCGCAATACCGGTCAGAAAAGCATCTGCTGGCGGAGCAGATAGAGGAACCGCTGATGCCGGGGCTGTCCAATGAGACTTGGAGCGTGCGGCTGACCGATGAGGAGACTGGCGCGGCGTTTTTCGCCGCCCTGACGAACCGGAATAGCCTGCTTGTGCGGATGCCTTATGAAAAGAACGGGGGCGCGGGCATCCGTACCGTCACCTATATGCGCTCCAGCGGCTTCCTGCCGCCGACCTTGGAGAACGCCATGACAGGGGAGCCGGAAAAATCGCTGATCTTCTACTGGCGGGACCCGCCCACCGAGGTGACGGAGCCGCTGTCGGTGATCCCCATGAACGCATTGGAACCCAACGGACAGAATAAGCTGCTGCTGGTGGGCCGGTGGTACGAAACGGACATCCAATTCAGCGTTGGAACGCCGGTGCTGAACGATGACGGCACCCAACAGAGTTGGATCTCGGAGAAGGTGGTGTATGAGGGGAAAATCAAGATCAATGAGCCGCTGTTCTTCTCCCTCACCATTCCGGAGGATACGGCGCGGGTGTGCCTGTTTATGAAGCGGCCCTGGGATGTAAGCTGGTTCACCTGGCCCATTACGGATCAGGCTCCGTTTTATGTCAGTGGAGACACCTTCCTGACGGGAGGGAGCTGAGGCCTTGTTTTACCTAAAAAACAGGCGATTTTATAAGATGCGATCAAAAGCGAATGCTGAAATCAAATACAACAACAGGAAAAGGAGAGTAGAATTATGGGACTGATCAAAGCGGCAATGGGCGCGGCTGGCGGCGTGTTGGCCGACCAGTGGAAGGAATACTTTTATTGCGAAGCGATCCCCTCTGACGTGCTGGCGGTCAAGGGAAAAAAGAAGGTCACGGGCCGCTCCAGCAACACCAAGGGCGATGACAACATCATCACCAACGGCAGCCTGATCGCCATTGCGGACGGACAGTGCATGCTCATCGTGGAGCAGGGCAAAGTGGTGGACGTCTGCGCCGAGCCCGGTGAGTACACCTACGATATGTCCACGGAGCCCAGCATCTTCTCCGGCGATCTGGGCGAGAGCGTGAAGAACGTGTTCCAGAACATCGGCAAGCGTTTCACCTTCGGCGGCGAGGCCCCCAAGGATCAGCGGGTCTACTACTTCAACACCAAGGAGCTGACGGGCAACAAGTACGGCACCCCCAGCCCCGTCCCCTTCCGGGTGGTGGATCAGCGGGCTGGCATCGACATTGACATCGGCATCCGCTGCTTCGGCGAGTACAGCATCCGGCTGAAGAACCCCCTGCTGTTCTACACCAACGTCTGCGGCAACGTCAGTGAGGACTACAAGACGGAAAATATCGCCGGTCAGATGAAAACGGAGCTGCTGACGGCTTTGCAGCCCGCTTTCGCCAAGATCAGCGAAATGGGCATCCGCTATTCCGCCCTTCCCGGCCATACTCTGGAGCTGGCTGACGCCCTCAACGAGCAGCTTTCCAGCAAGTGGCGGGATCTGCGCGGCATGGAGATCGTCTCCTTCGGCGTTTCCAGCGTGAAGGCCAATGAGGAAGACGAGCAGATGATCAAGGAGCTGCAGCGCAATGCGGCCTTTATGGACCCCACCCGCGCGGCGGCGCATCTCGTCGGCTCTCAGGGCGAGGCGATGAAGGCGGCGGCCGCCAACACCGGCGCCGGTCCCGCCATGGCCTTTATGGGCATGGGCATGGCCGGCCAGATGGGCGGCATGAACGCCCAGAACCTGTTCCAGATGGGCCAGCAGCAGCAGGCGGCGCAGCCCGCTCCCGCACCTGCGGCGCAAGGCTGGACCTGCACCTGCGGTCAGGGCGGCATCACCGGCAACTTCTGTCCCAACTGCGGCAGCAAGAAGCCGGAGCCGAAGCCTGCCGGGGACAGCTGGCAGTGCGCCTGCGGCGCCACCGCCACCGGAAAATTCTGCCCGGAATGTGGCAAGTCCAAGCCCGCCACAGCTGCGGACGGCTGGACCTGCACCTGCGGCGCGGTGAATAAGGGCAAGTTCTGTGCCGAGTGCGGCAAGCCCAAGCCTGCCGGTGTTCCTCAGTACAAATGCGACAAGTGCGGCTGGGAGCCGGCTGACCCGCAGCATCCTCCCAAGTTCTGCCCTGAGTGCGGCGACCCCTTTGACGACGGGGACATCGTGTAATGAAACGGCAGATGATTTGGATTTTCCTGGCGGGCGCGCTGGTAGGGATCGTCCTTTCGGGCCTGTATAAGCATTTTGTCACGGACCAGATCATGGATGGGGGCAACGGCATGGAGAATCCAGATCAAAACCTGTTCCTGCTGGACGGGGACGGTACTTATGTGGACAATTCCCTCCTCTGGCCAGTGCTGGAGGGAACATTGGAAAGTCCGGAGGACGGCTGGCAGGCGGTCATCAGCGAAGAGGACGGCCTGACCCTCCGGTTGGACGGCGAGACCGTTCTGGAAACCCCGCTGGACTTCACCTACATCCCGCGTAAAAAGATACAGGACACAGGGCTGATGTTAGACAACCGTGTTCTCCAGAAGGCGGACGGCACGGAATGGGGGAAGATCCTGGACGTTTACCACTGTGCCGGGGCCGGCGAGGACAGCGGCAGACTGGAGCTGACGGTGGACTGGTCGGAAGCGGCGGACAAAGTGGTGGAGCTTCAAAAAGTTGAAGAATAAGAGCGAATAGCGGATTTTTTGGCGAATACCGTCCCCGGCTGCGGGAGCCACGGCCGGGGACAAGATCCCGGTTCCGGGTGGACAATGCAATGTGAGCCGTTACGGCGACTGAAAACAACAGGAGGAAGCTATTATGGGATTGTTTGATAAGAAATACTGCGACATCTGCGGCGAGAAGATCGGACTGTTGGGCAATCAGGAACTGGAAGACGGCAACCTCTGTAAGGACTGCGCGAAGCAGCTCTCTCCCTAGTTCAGTGACCGCCGCCGCTCTACGGTGGAGGACATCAAGCGGCAGCTGGCCTACCGGGAGGAAAACTGGGGCAGGGCGTCCCAGTTCCGCACCACCCGCTCCTACGGCGAGGATTGTAAGGTCCTGCTGGACGAGGAGCATCGTTGGTTCACCGTTACCCGTGCCCGGGATCTGGCGGACGCCAACCCGGATATTCTGGACTACACCGCGCTGACCGGCTGCCGCGTGGACATTGACGAGAGCCGCACGGAGCAGAAGCGGGAGGGACCGGACGGCAAGGAGGTCAGCTACAACCCGCCCCGCTACGAGTATTCCTATGACTTTGAAGTGATCATTTCCGTCAATAACCCCTACTTTGACGAAATGAAGTTCTGCCTGAACAACAGTTCTGTGTACATCGAGCCGCAGAACACCATGCAGCGGCCCATGATGGGGCAGCAGGGTATGATGGGCCAGCGTCCTATGGCGGGCCGTCCTCAGAGCGGCATGGCGGGTCAGCGGCCTATGATGAATCAGCCGGGCATGAACCAGCGTCCTATGGCAGGTCGGCCCCAGAGCGGCATGACACAGCGCCCCATGATGGGACAGATGAATTCTGTGGGCCGGATGAATACCATGGCTGCCGGCTTCGATCCGGAGAGCAATCGGGAATATCGCAAGTACCGCGAAATGGGCGACGAGATCCGAGCGGCGCTGCTTCAGGTGATGGAGACCGCCCGTGGCGGCGGCGCAGTTCAGACAGCCCCCATGCAGCAGGAGGCCCCCATGCAGCAGCAGGAGACCTTCGCTCCCGCTCCGGCAGCGGCCGGCCCGTGGACCTGCCCCGCCTGCGGCGGACAGAACGACGGAAAGTTCTGCGAGTATTGCGGCGCGCCCAGAGCCTAAAGACAGGCCCCGGTTTTTGGGCGTGAGACGACCGAAAACCGGATGGACCGACGGTGTATCCCCCACAATGCGGGGAGAAAAAACTTTTTCGACACACTCAGCGTCCGCCCGCAAACACGGGCGGGCGCTGAACGGAACATGAAGAAAGAAGGGTGAGAGCAAGCATGGCAGCACAGGTGACCAACTATCAATGCCCAAGCTGCACCGGTCCGCTGCACTTTGTAGGCGCATCCGGCAAGCTGGAGTGCGATTACTGCGGTAGTACCTATGATGTAGCAGAGATCGAGGCGCTTTACGCGGAAAAGGAGGAACAGGCCGCGGCGGCGCAGCAGTCGGCAGAAGAAAAAACGGCGGCGGAAAAGAAGGCAGCCGAGGAAGGCGGCTGGGAGTTGCCGGACCTCAGCGCCGACTGGGGCGCAGAGGGCGACGGCATGAAGGCTTACAGCTGCCCAAGCTGTGGTGCGGAGCTGATCTGTGACGCAAGCACGGCGGCTACCTCCTGCCCTTACTGCGGCAACCCAACGGTGGTGCCGGGGCAGTTTGCGGGAACGCTGAAGCCGGATTTCGTGATCCCCTTCAAGCTCAGCCGCGAGGACGCCATCCGCGAGCTCAAGAAGCATTACAGGGGCAAGGTGCTCCTTCCCAAGAGCTTTTCCAAGGAAAATCACTTACAGGAGATCCAGGGGGTCTATGTACCCTTCTGGCTGTTCAGCGGTGAGGCGGAGGGCAATGCCCACTATGAGTGTACCCGGTCCCACAAGCGCACCGAGGGTGAGTCTGAGGTGATAAAGACGGAGCACTTTGACGTGTACCGTGCCGGAACGATGCCTTTTGAAAAGGTACCGGTGGACGCCTCGACTAAAATGCCGGATGATCACATGGATTCCATCGAGCCTTACAATTACGATGACCTGAAGCCCTTCTCCACGGCGTATCTGCCGGGCTTCCTGGCGGATAAGTTCGACGTGTCGGCGGACAAGAGCCGGGAACGGGCCGATGTCCGCTGTCTGGGCAGCTTGAGAAAGGCGCTGCAAGGCACCGTAACGGGATACGCGACCTGTTTCCCAAGGGGCGAACACGCAGACATCCAGCGGGGCAAGGTCCACTATGCGCTGCTGCCGGTGTGGCTGCTCAATACCAAGTGGCAGGGAAAGGATTTCCTCTTCGCCATGAACGGCCAGACCGGAAAGCTGGTAGGAGACCTGCCTGTGGACAAGGGGCGATTCTGGGGGATGTTTGCCGCCATTGCCGTGCCGCTGTCCGTATTGAGTTCGGTCATCGTCCTGCTGATGCGATAAGGAGGGACGGACATGAAAAGAAAAGTCACAGCTTTGCTGACGGTGCTCCTGCTGACGCTGACTCTGTGCGTCCCCACTCTGGCGTGGACGGAATACGGCGCGATCTACGATGAGACCGACGCGCTGGGCTCGGACGAATTGTCCAATCTGGGTCAGTACACCCTGCCCCAGTTGACGGAGGCGCTTCACCTTGACCTGCGGGTGGACATATTTACCAATGAGGATGTGAGCGAGGGTACCACCGCCGGAGATATCGCCACATATGTTTACAAAGATTCCGGCTACGGCTGGGGCGAGGAAAAGGACGGCATCTCGCTGACGCTGGTGATGGAGCCTCTGGCGGACGGTTCTTACACCCTGGCGGAGACCGACTGGTGCGTCTACGCGATGCTGAGCGAGACGCGGGGCGACGGGCAGGAACTCTCCGGCTTGGTGTATGACGCGGTGGAGCCGTATATGACGGCGCGGGCGTGGGACGGTACGGATATGACCGTGAGCGCCGAAGCGCTCTGTCAGGCAGTGAATGCCATGGCGGCAACGGCGGCGGACTATCTCTCCGCAGACTTCCCAACGGAGGCGCAGCAGCCCGAGACCGTCCAGTCCGGCGAAGCTCCGGAGTTGGGCAGCACCGGCATGAACTATGTGTTCGATCTGCGGGGAATGCTCTCCGACGGGGAGCGGGAAGAACTGGAGGATCGGGCCGAGGATATCGCCCTCCGCCGCAGCTGCGGCATCTATACCCTTTTTGTGGAGGACTTTACAGCTTACGGCTACGGTGACGATCCCTATACCGCCCTGTATCAGATCTACCACGCCGAAGGCCTTGGTGTGGGCGAGGACCGAAACGGCGTCATCATCATGCTGAGCATGACAGAGCGGGACTACGCCATGTTCGTCTACGGCGAATGGGCGGAGTATGCTTTTGACCGATACGGCGAAAAACAGCTGGAGGATCGCTTTTTGGATAAATTCAGCGGCGGCGACTGGTATGCCGGGGTTTCCAGCTATCTTGCCGCCTGTGACGAGTTTCTGACTCTGGCTGAGGATGGAAAACCTGTGCGGTCCAGCCCCCTGCCGGCCATCGGCATTGCGGTGGCAGTCTCCTGCCTGATCGCGTTTCTGGTGTGCATGATCCTGAAGGGACAGATGAAGTCCGTGCGCAAGGGCGTTGACGCCAACGTGTATACCATGGCGGGCGGTGGATTGAAGCTGACGGACAGCTATGACCACTACACCCATACCACCGAGACCCGCCGTAAGATCGAGAGCGACTCCGGCGGCGGTGGCAGAAGCAGCGGAGGAACTGTAAGCCGCAGCGGCGGCGGCGGTCACGGCCGCAGCGGAAAATTCTGAGAAGAAGGCAGAATCATGAAGCGCTTGACTTTGCATCGGCTGGCGTCGGCACTTCTCTGCCTGACGCTGGCTCTTAGCCTGACTGCCTGCGGAGGGAAAAAGAAACCGGCCTCGGCAGCGGGAAACGGCGGCGTAAAGGAGACGATCTCCGACAGCAGGGCCGATCAGACCGGTCAGGCCGATCCTGTGAAGCCTTCCGAACCGGAAGCGGAGGTGGACCAGGAGCTGGTGGAGGAATGTCTCGACAAGCTGGGCTTTGATTTGGAATACGGCGGCTATCCCGGCGCCGCGGCCTACCTCGGCTGCCGGGAGAAAGGGGACACCTCCAAGCTGTCGGACTGGATGCTGGAAAACTACCTTGACTTGACAACGGAAATGCCGGTCATGCTGACCATCCCCTCGGAGCGGGTCCTCGGTCCGGGGTACGGCAAGCTGTTCTGCGTCATTCCGCGGGGAGAGAACACCAGCCTTGCCGTGAACCACATCACATGGCAGCCTCAGGGCAACGGCCTGCATCCGGTGGCGGACGAGGTCCTCTACCGGGAGGAATACGCCCAGCCTGTTCTGCTGTTCGTGAACCCGGAGGAGCCGGATATGGAGGTCAACCTTGTTGCCGATGACGGCACGGTGGTGAACTGGTATCCGCAGGAGGACCTGTACGGCGATCTCATCCTGCCTGCCAGCGAGGAGGGCCGATTGCTGCTGTTCGACTTCTCCATCTACACGAACACCATCGCCATCGACCATCCCGAAGGCTGGGAGCCGACCGGTGACGATTGGTGGTGGCCCCCTACGGATCTGGGACTGGCCGATGCCTCGTGGGATTGCGATGAGTGGACGCTGGAGCTGCATTACGGCGACTGTGACCCGGACTATGCGGGGCTGGCTAATCTGTACGAGTGCTATGACAACCGGATGGATCTGCGATTCTTCGGTGTATGGCGCATGGAGGATGACTGCCTGCGGCTGGATATGTCCGCCGGGGTGGGCAGCTCCCTCAGCGGCAGCTTCCCAGTGCTGATCTCCCCCTCCGGCGAGTATCTGTACTTCCAGCGCTCCCGCATCGGCGAGGGGATGCCCTTCCTGCGGAACGGCGAGGACTCCGCTACCTTGAGCTTGCGCTACGATTGATGAAACCTTTTATACGAAACAGACCCGGCAGCTGATTTTCAGCCGCCGGGTCCTTTTTATTAGCTATATGCGTGGAAATTTTCTGTGGGTATCAGAAAGCAACGTGCATGAACAGGGCCACGCAGCAGAGAATGACTGCCAGAGGAACATACACATACCGGCCCACATTGTACCAGAGATTGCCGCGTTTTTTCGTACTGCCGGTGTTGATGGCGTCCAGCAGGGCGTCCTTCTTCATCACGTAGAACCAGGAGACCGCACCCAGCGTAGCGCCGATGGGGATGATATAAATGGATACCAGATCCATCCAGGGACCCCACTTGCTGATGGTCTCCATGCCGATGCCGAAGCCCAGGCACAGCGCGCCCAGCAGTACCAGGACGGTAACGCGGTTGAGCTTCGGGAACTTGTGCATCAGGGACTCCGCCACCACCTCAAACATATTCTGCAAAGAGCTGACGCCGGCGAAAATCATGGCCATATACAGGATGATGGCGAAGAGCTGACCCATGGGGATGTCCTGCAAGATGGTGGGCAGGGTCACGAACAGCAGGCTGGGACCGGCGCCCACGTCCAGACCGTAGGAGAAGCAGGCGGGGATAATAACCAGGGCGGCTACCACGGCGGCAATGGTGTCAAAGAGGGCCGTGTGCTGGGCCACGCCCACCACGTCCTCGTCCTTGGAGAGGTACGCACCGTAAACAATCATGCCGCTGCCGGTGACGGACAGGGAGAAAAACGCCTGCCCCATAGCCCAGATCCAGATCATGGGATTCGTCAGGGCCTCCCAGCGGGGGGTGAACATAAAGACATATCCCTCCGCGGCGTCGGGCAGAAGGGCCACCCGCACGGCCAGGATCAGGAAGATCACAAAGAAGACAGGCATCATGACCTTGTTGGTCTTTTCAATGCTGCGGGCGCCCAGAAACAGCGTCAGCAGCGTGCCCACCACCACAACGATGTGATAGGGGATCACGGAGTAGGGGGTGGAGGAGAAGGCACCG